>Ga0209606_1004188_pt1 | contig 13646 bp, 19 predicted proteins | sample AD_UKC057_MetaG_FD_184412 | JGI IMG/M metagenome (GOLD analysis project Ga0209606, IMG submission 184412) | Active sludge microbial communities of municipal wastewater-treating anaerobic digesters from USA - AD_UKC057_MetaG (SPAdes) (version 2) | ecosystem: Engineered > Bioreactor > Anaerobic >...
GTGGTTATGGGGTGACAGGAAGTATGGCAAAAAATAAAGTGGACATTAGGTAGAGGTAAATGAATAAAATATTAGTAGATTATAAAAACAAATTGGAGTTGACAGTAGCGTGTCAAAAAAAGGTAAAAATAAGGTAAAGTTGCCAAAACCGTGGCAAAAAATAGGTGGAAAAAGTTGCCAAAACCGTGTCAAAAAAAAGTAAAATTACGGTAGAGTTGCCAAAACCGTGGCAAAAAACATAAGAATGTGTGGGCTGGAAGAGAACTGATGTAACCGATGAATTATATTTAGGTTATTCTGGGGTTTGAGGTATTTGTGATATTTGGATTTTTGGGCTTTTGGGATTATTCAAACGGTACATTTGATATCCATAGTAAGTGGCAGAAACGATAACAAAAGCCCATAGTGGATAAGCTATAACCTTATATTGGTTTAAGAGAGTTCTATTATCCGGTAAATTAGAATCTGGGTTAGGTAAAGAACTATCAATAGAGGATGGTCTGGAGAGGATTTGTTCGGTGACATCAAATCCAGCATCAGAGATCGCCTTAGTAATTTCTTGACGAAAAACAACATAGGTTCCTGAAGCTGTTTTAATATAAAATTGATCACCAATTACTTTCGTAATATCCCCTTTGAACTTGATTCCTGTAGCTGTTTCAATAGTAACAGCGGAAATAAAGGCAAAGAGTGCGATAAGAATGAGAGTGGTTAGTAGTTTTTTCATTTTTAACTCCTTTAGATATATTAAAATTTTCGTATTAAAGTAATCATAACTCCGAAAAGAACGAGATCATCAGTATCACTGGTGTAAGGGACAGGATCATATTTAAGATGATTGAGGGGAATCAACCAGGTTATTTGCCCCTGGGGCTGAAATTTAACTTTTTTCAAGGTGATTCCATCGGGAGTGCGGAAACCACAAATTCTACCATCTAATTTTATTCCCCGCCAGTCCTGAGAGAGAATAACATAATCTCCCGGCTGGATTTCGGGAGACATTGAATCCCCTTCCACCTGGAAAACAAAATAGGGTGGCGGAAGAGTAAGCATAGAAACCGGAACATCAATGTATTCTAATGGCTCGTAATCTTCATAAACCTCAAGCGGGCTCCCTGCAGCAATATTGGCAATCACAGGGAGACGAATAAAATCAGTATCTTTTAATTCCACTAACTCCGTCTTCTGAAACATAGAACCCTCGCCAGTGAGAAGCCATTTATATTCACATCCCGTCAACTTTACTATCTTAACAAGTATGTCTTGAGGAATATCACGGATGCCGGAGAGATAATTATGGAGCCGCGATGGTGATATTCTAAGAGATTGTGCAAATTTTTTTTGTGACAGATTTGTCTTAGTTATCAATAACTTAACACGCTCATTTGTTGTCATTCATCCTCACAGTTCACAATTTGTGAAAATTTCTCTTGACATAATTCACATACTGTTTATCTTGTCATTATACACAGACATTAAAAATAAAGGAGAGGATGATGTCAAGTCAAAAAATTATGTCAAGTGAAGAAATCAGGATGGAGCTTGCAAGGCAGAAGAGAACGAGGGTAGAAATAGCAAAGCAATTTGGTTTATCTTACGATTATATTTGCAGGATTGTAAAAGGGACAAGAGATGCAAAAGAAAGGAGAAAGCAAATCACGGAATATTTGAGAGGGATGAAATGAGAATATATGAGAATGCGGTGACGAGTTTAATTATTACGGGATGTAAAGAGTGCCCGAACCGAGCCAAGATAAACCGCAGTTCATATTCTTTCAACATCTGTAAAGTTCTTACCAGATATGAAAAAGATCCGAACTTCGGAGAGATGGAAATTCCTATATATTCAAATATAAATGAATATATAAGGGATGGTGGATTTCATCCGAATTGTCCACTACTGGATAAATAAAATAGAGTTTATTATGATCCCCCGCAAAGCCAAAGCATTACTCTCGTTTCATAATAATAAGAGCGGGGGATTTTATGTATTAACAACACAACAAACCTGCCTCGGGGGAAAGCGGAACCGGACATCCGCTTTCCCTTTTAAAGAAGCGGGATGGAGGCAAGGATGAAAGAAGAGTTAAAACACATGCTCATCAATGAGCTTATGGATATGTGGTGTGTTAGTAGAACCGCGGCGATTAAAAAAGCAGTTAAGCTTGGATATTCCGTGATTCGAGAAGAAAAACCAGGTGGAGGATACCGAAATGTTTACCTCGTTCCTTCCACTGACACCACTGACACCACTGACACCACTGACACCACTGACACCACTGACACCACTGACACCACTGACACCACTGACACCACTGACACCACTGACACCACTTACACTATTGATGCCGATAAGGTTAATAGCAAGGGCTGTGAAAAGTGTTACGCCAAGAGGAATTGTGGTGAGGTCTGCTGTTACGAATGTGACAGATATGATGGATGTAAATATATCCAGTGTGTTCTGGCGTGGAGTGAAGCGAAGAGGACTGGTAATGATTACCAGGAAGTGATGAAAAGTTATAGAGAGTTCCGAAAGTCGTCAGCCGGAGCAGTGATGGCTGAGGTGATGAGTGAAGGAGAAGAAAATTTACCAATACCGGAAGTGATATTAAATGATAAGATGGAGTTTGAGAGTTATCCGCGGGAGAGCAGAGAAATAGCTTATGCAAGGATGGAAGTGGTAAAGAAATGGCAGGAAGAAAAGAGAACAGCAAGGGCAGTAGGGATAAAGATTGAGGCAATAGAAAAAAGTTTTATCTATCAATTGGTTGCTGGTGAAATCTGTACTGGTGTAATGAGCAAATTAAAGAAAGAAAGAATATCAATTCGGACAATATATAGATGGGAAAAGGCATTAAAAGACAATGAGAGTTCATATCCAATTGGTTTGATAGATAAAATACAGGTAACGAAAAGAGATAAAGAGACAATGTATATCACATCATGGATAAAAATGCAGGCAGCAGATCCAAGAGGTCGGACAATAGCGGATATAAAAAGAGAAGCAGAGGAAAAAATACCGGGTTTTGATATGAGTTATAGATCTGTGGCAAGAATTGTAGAAAAAACGAGAAAAGATAAATTACTCATAGCAGCAATGAAGGGCAAAACAGCATTTAAGAATGAAGCAAGGCCTCATATTAGAAGAATAAATGATTGTGAGCCCGGAGAAAAATGGGAAGGTGATGGGAAGGTAGTAAATGTGTTGGTAATGAGTCCCTTTTGGTTTCATAATGATAAGAGTATGAGGTATTTGATAAGGCCTGTTTTAGTATGTTGGATAGATGTAGCTACTTGGATGATTACAGGCTGGGCAACCTGGCTAAGTGAAAGCTGGCATTTAGTAAGAACCAGCTTTATTGATGGGGTAAGTAAATGTGGCATACCTCAGATAGTTACTTATGATGGTGGAGGATCATTTTTCAATATATGGACAGATCCAGAGGAATTTGCAGGAAGAAAGAGAGAAACAGCAACTGTAAAGAAAGCGAGAGAACTGATTAGAAAAGGATACAAAGGGTTCTACCAGCAATTGGGGGTAGAAAAGCAGGTAAAGACCATTGCGGGAAATAGCGAAAGCAAGCAAATAGAACCAGCTTGGGGAGATATATTTGGTGACTGGGAAAAGAGGCAATATGCGTATGTAGGCAAAGATTTTCAAGCGCGTCCGGAATGGATGCGGATGACTAATATAAAATTGATGAAGACCTATAAAGACAAGATAATGACTTGGGATGAATATGTTAATGGTATAGATGCATATATAAGAGAATGGAACAATAGACCGAGAGAAAGCTTGAAAAGAATGGACGGAAGTAAGGCAAGTGCAATTGAAGTGTATAAAGAATTTGGAGACAAGATCAAAAAGCCGACACAAGAAGAAATAGAGCATATATGTTGGCATCCAAGGAAGGCAACTGTGCAGAGAGATGGGATATATTTGGATGGGTTACTATACCATCATCCGGCATTTGGAGTATATCTGGGGCAAAGCATGTTGGTAGAATATGATGAAAGAAACCGTTTTGAATGCAATATAGCGACAATTAGTGGAGAGAAATTGGCAACACCTGCAAGATTGAGTATTCCAGGGATGCATAATGATGATGAGCAAAGCCAGAAAGCGATGATAGATAGAGCAAGATATGAGAAAGAATTAAAGGCGGTATATATGGAGAGGATAAACGGAGGAGAGGGGATGACAATGAAGGAATTTAATAGCATAACGGCAAGAGTAGATATGCTTTTGGAAGATCAGAAAAGAAGACAGGAAAAAGAGAAAGATATTGGAAGCATAGAATATGAAGGCAAAAAAAGAGAAAGGAAGAAGGAATATTTGGAAATGGAAGATGGATTTGAGAGTATAGAGGATGAATTTATCAATTGTCCAATTAAACAGGAGGAAAAAGAAAGAGATGCAGATGATGATATAATTGATGAAATAAGCAAAGAATTAAATAATATAGGCATAAGGAGCACGATATGAAAGAACAAATATTTGTTCAGACCACCAATGTGAAATTAGCAATGGTGGAAATTCAAAAACTGCTAAACCGACCCAAAATGGAGATGGTTGGTTTAGGGATGATTTATGGTGATCCGGGGCTTGGCAAGAGCAGATTGGGGAAATGGATAAGCTACCGGAAAGGATTTATTTACATTCGGTTAGAAGCGAGCGAAACAGCCAAAAGTTTTGCTCAGAAGTTATGGCGAGGATTGAAGTATCAATTGAATATGACAAGCGAAACTACTGGAGAAATGATTAACGCTCCTATTGGGAGCACGAACAGTTTAATTGGAATATGTATCAGGATATTGATGGATGCCCCAGACAGTGTGATAATGATAGATGAATTTGATAATGCGATGAAAAACAGAGAATTAAGGGAAACAATAAGAGATATTGTTGATCAAACATTTACTACAGTAATTCTCATTGGAATGAGGGGAGTGAGAGAAAGATTAGAAAGGACGAATCCTCATTTTTTTGATAGGAGCAATTTCTTCTATGAGTTTCAGCCATTATCACAGGAAGATGTATGTGAAGTATGCAGGCAGATATGTGAATATGAATTGAGCCCTAAATTAATGGAGACAGCATATAAGGTAAGTAGTGGTCAATTTAGACGACTAATCAAGACGATATTGTTATATGAAAATAAGATCAGGAATAAGCAATCATTAACTCTAAATGCAACAGATATAAGGGAGATAGACAATGCGGGAATTAAAGGATCTGAGTAACCGGAAAATAATTATGAATTATGTAGAGATGGCACCTAAGTATATATATTGTGCCATTGATATAGTCCAGGCGACTGGAGTATGTAGTAAAACTGTAAGAAATGAATTATTAAGATTGGAAAAGAAAGGAATAATAAAGCGGAGCAAGAAAAAGATTGAAAAGACAGTATATTATAGAACGATAACAGATGATGAGAGGATAAAAAAGGAGAGAGAAGAAAAGAGTGTTGCGGAGATAGCAAAAGAAAGAGGATGCAGCAGAGAAACAATATATAAGAAATTTAGATCACAAAACAAAGGGATAAATTTGAGTGTTAACCAGAGAGAAGTTTTAGAGATATTAGCAGAAGGAGAAATAAAGAAAGAATGGCAGATTGGGTATCATAAGACCCTTCAAACACTTTTAAGAAAAGAATTGGTGGGGAAAAATGCAGAAGGATATTGGATTACAATAAAGGGGAAAGCAATAGTAGAGGCGCTGAGGCAAGGAGGTGAAAATGCCTAAGGCAGAATATGATAAGCAAGGTAAATATTTTTGGCATCTCGTTAAATTAGCTGGATGGAATGAAGAGAGGGTAAATAAACTATTATTAAAGAAATATAGCGCAACTCATTGGAATGCATTATCACAATTTGAAAAAAGAAGCGCGATAAACACAATGAAATATTATGCAGAAAAGGAAAGAGAAGCACATAATAAAAGAATGCGCAGTATGATAATGGCAAAAATAATAAAAAATGGTCTAAGTAAAGAATGGCTATATGATACATTAAATATAAAGCCAGAAAGAACATTAAGCAAGATGGATTATCCAGAACTTATAGAGGTTTATAAACAAGTAAAATTAATGTTCCCGGATAATGAACATAAAATCAACAAAACAAGCCAAAAGGAGAAAAAAAATGGCTAAAAAACAAGTAACAATCGCGTCCCCAATCCCGACTCTGAGTTCCTGGGAGGAGGTAAATGCTTCACTCAAGCAATTGGCATCGCTAACGGTGCAGTTGAGAGAACTGGAGAACAAAAAAACGGAGCTGATCAGCGAAATAACGACCAAGTTTGACTCTGACGCAGCTCCGCTACATTCCGAAATGGAAACGCTGAATGCGTCCATAACGGAGTTTGCTCTGGATCATAAAGACCAGTTTATGAAAGAGCGGACAAAAGAACTCTCGCACGGAACAATATCTATGCGGGTATCCACTTCTGTCAAGGTTGTTTCCAAGGCGATCTGTATTAAGGCGTTGAAGGCGATGGGAATGCAGGATTACATCATCGTTAAGGAAGAGCCGAACAAGGAAATGCTGAAGGCGTTGGATGATATAACGCTGGCAAAGGTTTCGTGTGAGAAGAAGGTGGTGGATAACATCACGATTACGCCTAAAATTGAGGAGATACTACCAGTAGAAAATGCAAAGCAAGGACAAAGCAAGAAGGCAAAGGAGGAATAATGACTTTGCTTAATGTAACATTAGCCGTTCTGCTGATTGTATTGGTGTTATGGCTGATACTAAGAAAGCAGGAACGGTGTTTTAGAAGGTATGAGAAGAGTATAGCGGAGTATTTTTTAGCGGAAAGCCAAGATTTACAAAAGTATCACAGAGATCTGATGGATAAGATGCTGGCGAATTACTGTGCGCTGAAAAATGCCCTGGTAAGTCCAGAAGTTTTGGTGGAACATTTGACTAATCACTTGTATCCTCATTTCCGAAACTTAAAAGAAGCAATAGATTTGCTGGATCAGATGGGCGAGAACCGATGTGAAGGACTTATTTTAAAAGAAGATAACATAGAAATTGAATTAGCTGATTTGAATGCGAAATTGGAAAATATCACCAAGCCGGTGCAGAAGATGGCGGAACTTCAGGAGAAACAGGTGATAAAATGCGGGGAAAGCAATCGGAATCTCTATCGGAAGATGAAGATGAGCCAAGAAAAGCTTGCCGATATGGAGAAATCCCTGACAGAGGCGAATAATCTTCTGCAAAGCAAAGAAAAGGAATTAATTGTAATCAAGGGCTCTGCGTCCGATTGCCTGGCTTTATTTGTGGACGAAATTGATTTTATAAAGAGTTGGATGGAAGAGAAAGGAATTCCTTTAGAGCTTTTGCGCAAAGAGCTATCTAAGTATTTTAAAAACAACATACCTTCAGAAGAATATCATCAGCATCAAGATGAGAAAGTATTGAAAGAATTGAGAGATAAAGAGAAAGAGAAAAAGGCATTATGTAACTGAAATCAACGAGATAAGAAGATGAATAAATGGAAAGAGAAATTGGGTTGTGAAGTGAAAGTTTGCCAGGCAAAACAATGTGACGAAGAAAGAATGAAGATATGTTCATTAAGAAAAGCGTATCAAGAAAGAGTTGCTTATTTATTATTGCAAATTAAGGCAACAAAGAGTGAAAAGATAAAGAATGAGATTAGAAAAATATTAGAAGGAATGGAAGCACAAGTAGATGAATAAAAGAGAAGAGAATAATAAAAACAGGAACAATAAGATTAGAGAAGAAGTGGAAGAATTAATTGGAGAAGGGATTAAGCGGGAAATAGCAATAGAGATAGTAGCAGAGAGGTATTATTTAAGTGCTTTGACGGTTAGAGATATAATTTATGATAAGAGAAGAAAATAGAACAGAAAATGAAGAAGAGAAAAAGGTGGAGAAAAAAAGAGTTGGCAGGAGAAAAAAAAAGATTATAATATTAATGTGCAGCATCTGGAGCGCCTGCCCGCGGAGAAAGATGTGAACTGGTCAAATAGCAGGCAATATTGATGATCAGCCCAATAATAAGAGCTACGCAAGTAGCTCTTATTTATTATAGAGCAAGATGCCTTGCCTAAGATCATTAATATCCTTGAGGCGTTGGATTAAGACATTAAAGTATCTTAAGATATTATCAGCTTCTATTTCCGCAATGATCACAATATTTTTAGCATATTGTTTTAAATAATAAATTCGCTTATTGTTATCTGGCTGAAACCAAACCTCATGGGGAGAACGGATTGTATCATCAATACAAGGCAAATATTTAAATCTTCCTTTAAGGTCTTGAATATTATATTCTTTCAGGTCTTGAATAGTATATTCTTGCAGGTTAATATCCAAAAACTTATGGACTTTGGAAGAGGCAAGTGAGACAGGGACATTATTAACATCAAAAACAATTCTATTGCCAAGATAATTAGCATATAAATCCAGAAGTTGAGAACGAGTTAAATTATCGGTGTTAAATAGCTGAGGTAATTTAGCAGAATCATATTTAGTCCAGGAAGGAAGTTCTGCATCCTTCCAATTAGTAGGAGGAGCAGAAAGTTGAGCAGTATAAAGAGAAAGAGCATTAGTTTTACCTGGATTATTCTGGAATTGAGGATTAATATTAACAGGATAAGGAGTGAGATTGGGCTGAGGAATATCAGGTAATTCGGATTCCATTAGTTGTTCTACAGAACAGCGACAATTCCAATCATTTGGAGGCATATAAGTATTCCAGAAGGGATCATCCACGGGGAAAATAAGTCCATCTAAAGCAGCGTGTTCAGGGCGAACTAAATTATCCTGCATTGTTACATAACGAAGATAAGGAAAGATATTTTTCATTTCTTCTATATTTTGCCAAGAACCGGCAGCATAAGCAGCATTTGCGGCGGTATCATAATTAGTTCGTAAATGATAAGGATTGGATGGCTCAAAGCCATGCAAAGAGAAGGAATCTGCCCAATCACGAAAAGAACCACCTGAAGCAAAAACATTTTTGGCATCTTCAAAGAGCTGATTTCGTAATTCATCAGTTTGGACATAAGCCATAGTAAATACCTGACGATAAAAAGAAGCCATAGCAGGGATATTTTGGAGATTCCAATCGAACTTGATTAAATCATCTAAGGTGAGAGAGTTTTTGCGCAATTTGCGCTTACGGGAATTATTATATCCTTTAATGAAAGAGGCGAGAACAGAATTTATCAAGGCACTACCATAATGAACTGCAAGAGGAGTGAAAGGAGGCAAAGTATCAATAGAAGAAAGGGAAGTAATTTGTTTTTTCAAATGGTCCATAGCAGAAAATAGAGGAACGGTATCAGATTTGAAATTACGAGCTGATAATTTGGCGAATATATAATGCCGAGATTTAATATATGTAGCTGGCAGGGGATGGAGAGTATTGAGTGGAGAAGAATTCATTAGCGTTCATTATCCTTATGGGCGAGGGACACCATACATATTATACCAATAATCCTCGGGGAAATCAATGCCGATATAATTATATAATTTTTCATCAATTTGAATGCGTTCCATCAGATTATTATCCGAAGGTGGATGCACTATAACATCAATAGCTTGAGAATCAAAATTAATATGATTTAAGCGAGTAAAAAAAGCGGAAAGGAAAGCATCAAGATCACGACAATCACCAGCCAGAATATCTTTGCGAACTAAATTGTGCACTTTTGCCTGGGCATAAGAGCCACCATCTCCAACAGAGGTAGTAGAAAGATTATTGCCTAAAATACGGCGGGTTATATGTTCATCACAGAATTTAGAGAGGGTATAATAAAGATCTGAAGAGGCAGATTTGGACATAAAATCAGCAAATTCTATATGAACATTATCAGAGACCATAGCAGCAAGATCTGTGCCGAAGTTTTGGAGCATTTGCCATAGTTGTATTTTTTCGGCTTCAGTGGTGCCAGGAGCATATCGGGCTATGCGAGGGGGTTTTCCATAAGTTTCTGTAAATTGAGCCCAATTATTAATGGCGAACGAAAAGAATACATCATATTTCAAAGCAGAATATAAGATAGCTTCTTCACGAAAATAAGCCAATGTTTGGATGGGATTAATAATAATCGGGGTATTATTATTGAACGGAACGGGGATATTATTTAGAAGTCGTAAATCAGCTCGGGGATAGGAAATGAATTTAACTGGATAATAAAGACCGGAATCAAAATCATAGATTATTTGGCGAAAAAGGACACCGGTTAGTTTTAATTCCAGAAGCAGATCTATAAAAAGGGGAGTAAATTGTTTAAGCAGAGAAGTAAAGAAATCAATTTGGGCTGAAGATAGTTTCTCTGTTGAAAAGGAAACAGAAGAGGCCTTAAGAGCTTCTGAACGGACATCAATTGCAGATGCGGCAGAATCATCTTCTTTCCGAAAGATACGATAAGCTTTGAGCATTGGAGAGAGATATCCAAGTTCAAGTTGAGAACGAGCTGAAAGGATATAGTCAGGAGTAAGTTGAATACGGTAATTTAAAGAGCTCTGAGGGACTTCTACAGCTGTTAAGGAAGGCAGAGTAGTTTGTTTTTTGGCGAATTTAAATAAAGACATTATAACTCCTTATAAAAAGATATAATTATTAGCGGATTTTGATTTCAAGGAACGATATTCAAAGGGTCTGGCAAAAGTTTTGAGACATTCCAGTGCTCCGGCAAGAGCATCTGGACCATCATCATAGGGGAAAGATGGAAAACCAAGCAATTGCTCTTCCAGAAGTTGCAGGTCTTGAGAACGAATTTTGGGGAAGAAAAGCCAGCCCCATTCAAAATAGGGAGATATAGCTTCAATGCGTTGATCTTTGGGCAATTTTGATTCAATACCTGTAACTGGAAGGAGATAGCCCTGAGATTCGGAAAGAGGCGGAATGAACTCCCAAAGGACTTTTTGCCAGAGGACTGATTCCATAAAAATACGGGTTGGAAAGCGTTTATCCAGGGAATAAAGATAGAGCAACATAGAATTAATACTGGTTCTCCGAATCCAGATATCTAATACATAATAACGCCGATTACTAAGTCCAAGGGTAATGATGGCTTTATAATCAGCCGTAGCTTTACTGGATAAAGAAGGATCACAATAGGTTATAATACTATCAAAAGTATTAGGCAAAGAATCGTAATAATGAAACCATTGAGAGAGAAACTTAATACCTTCCGTAATGGGATTCATCATAAAATGACGCTGGAAGCCAATAGAGCCCATTGCTTGTTCTATATTAGCCAATTCAGGCAAAGAGAAACCCTCAGGCCAGAGAGGAGAGCCATCAGGAAGGATAGCTTTGCGCAGAATAAAGCGAATATAAGGGTTATCAGGTTCATCTTCACAATCTTTTTTGAAAAGATTCAAAGCAGAATCCGCATGCGTCAAATTCCCGAGCCAAATAATGACCCCTTTATCAGCTGGAAGTGCACCAAAAGCTTCCTGCCGGACATAATCTTTTTTTTCATGAGCAATGCGGATATTATTTGCCAGGTGAGATTCAAAATCATCTATTACAATATAATCGGGACGGTAAGAACCAAACAATTTACCGCGCACCGGTTGTCTATAGCCGAGGGCAAGGACACGACAAGAATTGCGAACAATATAATCATTATCGGCATTAAGATAAGGAAGTGAAACACCAAAATCCATTAAGAGGCGTTCATTATAACGCAATTCTGTAGCAATTGAGCCGGTTCTTTCTTTGGCAAGGTCTTCATTCTCAGCAATTATAATGAGAAAGTGAATATCTCCACGAAGGATTAGCCAGATTGGTTTAAGGACAGCCAGAAGAATAGTTTTGCCATGAGCCCGAGGTGCCGCTATAGCTGTAATAGTTTTGGGGATATTAGTCAAGTCATTGATTTCACGATGAAAAGAACCAAAAGGTTTGAATATATGTTGAGGGAAATAAGTTTTGGCAAAGAATTCAAAATCTGCAAGAGCACGAGAGGAACGATGAGAAATAGATAGCGGATCGGAATCGGGGAAAGGAAGTGCATTAGCTTTAATTCTGCCGATTAAGTTCTCAATAAGAGAATCATAATTATGAGAAGTAACATTTAAATTCATACTAATCTTTCGGGCTGAAAACCTTTTTGAGATGTTGACTAAGAGGTTTTAGATGTTTTTGCCAGGATTTGGCAAAAATAGGATCTTGAGCGAGATTAACATAATCTGTTATAGCTTCCAGTATCCTGTATAGAGAATTAAGGATTTGCCGGTTGGGGGATAAGCGTTCCAGGGCTTTAGTAAGCTTGACGAGCTTATCCACTTGTGCGGGATCACCAATAGTATTATTGTTGATCATTGTTTGAACGAGACGATACATTTCTTGTTCTACAGACATTGCAATTTCTATATTTCCGATGCGGAGGAAGGACGCCCAATCGTATTTATATTTCCAATTATATAGAGTTTTCAAGGGGACATTAAGGATATTGGAGATTTGGGCAAGTGATTTCCCTTCAATGAAATGCTGGAGAGCAAGGTCTTTGGTAACTTGAGAGAAAGCCATTTTATTTTCTACCTTTAAATTCATTTTCTAAATAACTATAAAGTAAATTTTCTAATGCCTTATAACTTCCTGGTGGAATAAGCAGATAAGGACGAGCAGGGATATTAACTTGTTTTTTAAGTGCATATAAAGCTATTGATTTACCATCAGCAGATTTTTGAAATATAACACCTTTGGAGATAAAAGTATTATCAAAATCTCTCGGCTTTTTCACGGCAGCTATTTTTGTAAGAGGAATTGCCAGATATTGAGCTTGGACAGGTCTGATAATACCACCTTCGTGATGAATTCTGGCATATTTCAGATTAGTTCCTATTCTTACAATATTATTATCAACTTGATAAGTGATAGAATTAACTAATTTGCCAGATTTCACTAAAGTAGTTCCAGATTCTTTAGATTTTGGGGTTATTTGATTATTCCGAATACGAGATTTAATATCACGGGTAAGAATTATACCAATTGAATTAAGCAATTGAGTTTGATTCATAATTCAGATCCAAAGATACGATTTGCGGCGGTGAACTTAAGATCATTAAAAGAAGGATCTGAAGAGTTTTCAGCAGAGAGTTTTAGAGAACCTTTATTGATCAGATTAAGAAGTTTTAAAGCGTTATCATAATCTAATTTGACATGTTCAGGCAAATCTTTGGCTTGGCGTAAAGCCCAGAGATTGCGAACTGTAAGATCAATAGAGATAGCGGTAATTAATTTCGGGACGGAGACAAAAGGGAGAGAAACTGCTGAAGCAATATAACCATCAATGAGAGCATCAGAGTCAGCGATATAAGATTTAATATTATCATCAGTAAGTTCACCAATAATAAGGGAGGTAAAGGTTCCAAGTTTGGCTTTGACTTGAGCTATAGTGCAATACATTTGAACTCCTTATGCCTTGACAATAAAATTTAATTTATAAGCGCATTTACCTGGAAAGATAGCAACATAATCAGCAGAAAGAAAGAAGCATCTACCAAAATATTGAGTGGGAGGATTATGCTCTTCATCCAAGTCAAAACGAACGGGAGCGGAGTGTAAATAGGAGATGAGAGTATCAATCAAATCCAGCATAGAATCATAAGTAGCACCATGGATATGAGTAGTAATCAGATAGACGGAG
>Ga0209606_1004200_pt1 | contig 13603 bp, 14 predicted proteins | sample AD_UKC057_MetaG_FD_184412 | JGI IMG/M metagenome (GOLD analysis project Ga0209606, IMG submission 184412) | Active sludge microbial communities of municipal wastewater-treating anaerobic digesters from USA - AD_UKC057_MetaG (SPAdes) (version 2) | ecosystem: Engineered > Bioreactor > Anaerobic >...
AATAATCGCGGGGGATATCATACAGGACGGCGCCCCGGTCGGCGTAGGCAATGCGGAAAGCCGTTCTCAGGCAGTCGGCCGCTCTTTTCGGATGGGGCACGCGAACGACGGCTTTGGTGATCGCGCGGAATACGGACATCTGGTCGCATTCCTGGAAGCCGTCCCAGCCGATGGTCGGCGTTCCCGCTGAAGGCGAGATGATCACCAGGGGGGTATGGCCCATATTGGCCGCCGCTACTGACGTCACCATGTTGGTGATTCCGGGGCCGTTCTGGCCCGTGACCACGCCGCAGCGGCCCGATATGCGGCAGTAGGCGTCTTCCATATGGGCCGCGCTTTGTTCGTGGCGCACAGGAATGAATTTAATGCCCGCCGTCGGGAAGAGGTCCAGCATGTCCATAAAAGCCGAACCTACAATGCCGCAGACGTGGTCCACGCCTTCGGCGAGCAGGGTTTCGACAATTGCTTCACTGGGTGTCATTTTAACTTTTTTCATCTTTTTACCTCCAAAGGTTTCAATTCTGACTCCTGCCGAAAATTTCATTTTTTATTGGATCATTTTGTCAACCGCCGGGCTGCAGGAGGAGCCATCCGTACCGCCGCGCACATGGACAAAAATTTTGTAAAAGACCGTGAGAAGAAGAAATCCCGCCGCCCACACGCCCAGGGTGATGGCGATTTCGGGCCCGGTCGGGGAATATTCGGTGATCGCTCCCAGCGGAGACGGAATGAAGCCGGGAATGACCAGGCCCAGCCCCTTCTCGATCCAGAGGGAGGCAAACACAAGAACACACGCCAGCGAAAGCCAGCCTTCCTTCCGGCGTACCCCGGGAAGGATCAGGATGACAAACGCGGCAGTCGATAAAACGGCAAAGGCCCACATCCAGGCAACAAGGTTGTGACGACCGTCCAGCCCTGCGAAGAGGTACTGAAAATGATGCAGATGCTCCGGAATCTGGCTGTAAAACACCGTAAACAGTTCCACGAGAACAAAGAAAATGCTCACGGCCAGCGCATAGGCAACGATTTTCGCGAGCGTCTGAATGGCCTTTTCCCCGGCGTCAAAACGCCCCCAGCGTTTGAGAATCAGGCAGACGAGAATCAGGAGCGCCGGCCCCGAAGCAAAAGCGGAGGCCAGAAAGCGGGGGGCCATGATAGCGGTGAGCCAGAAGCTGCGGCCGGGCAGACCGGCGTAAATGAAAGCGGTGACGGTATGAATGCTGATCGCCCAGGGAATCGACAGATAAATGATCGGCTTGACCCATCCGGGCGGCGGAATCTCTTTTTGGGTGCAGGACAAAACCACCCAGCCGGTTATGATGTTGATGAACAGGTAGCCGGAAAGGACAACCATATCCCAGAAGAGAATGGACGCGGGCTGCGGATGCAGAAGCACATTCATCACGCGGGAGGGCCGGCCCAGATCCACGAAGACGAAAAGGATGCACATGACGACGGCGGAGACGGCCAGAAACTCACCCAGAACAGTGATCCGGCCGAAAGCCTTGTAGTCGTGCAGATAGTAAGGCAGCATCAGCATCACGGCTGAAGCGGCGACGCCGACCAGAAACGTAAACTGGGCGATGTAGAGCCCCCAGGAAACGTCGCGGCTCATCCCGGTGATGCCCAGGCCGTAATCGAGCTGGCGCAGGTAGAAGAAAAATCCGGCGCAGAAGACAAGGATCAGGCAGGCCATCCAGATCCAGTACCTCAAGCTGCCGTGTAAAGCTTTTTCCAGCATAGCGTCCTCATAACAAATAGTAAATCTGCGGGCCGGTGCCCAGGTGCGCGCGCCTTTGCAGGCTGAAGCGCGTCTCTAAAAGACGCCGGATTTCCGAACGGGGGTCGTCCGCGTCGCCGAAGGTGATCGCTTTCTGCCGGCACGCCTCCACACAGGCGGGCAGCGTTCCCTTGGCGAGCCGCTCCTCACAGAAATTGCATTTCTCCACGACGCCCTTCGTTCGCGTCGGAAAGTCCGGATTGATTTTTGCGATCAACGGTCTCGGGTCCCTGTAATTCATGCTCCGCGCGCCGTAGGGGCAGGCGGCCATGCACAACCGGCAGCCGATGCAGCGGTGGTAGTCCATCATTACGATGCCATCGGTCCGCTGAAAAGTGGCCCCGGTCGGACATACACGGACGCAGGGCGGATTTTTGCAGTGGTTGCAGAAAACGGGCGGACGCATCTTTTGCAGCTTCTCGCCGGAATAGTCGTGGGCTTCGCCGGGAAAGACGGATGCGAAAGGCTCCGTCCAGATCCATTTGATCTCATCTTTGGGGTTGCCGAAGTCCGGAACGTTGTGCACTGCGTGGCAGGCGACAATACAGTCGGTGCAGTTCTCCGCGCATTTCGTCAGATCCACAGCCATAGCCCAGCGCCTTGCCGCAAGCGCCTTTTTAGGCGCAAGGCCCTGTCCAGGAGGAATTGCGATGCCGTCTTTCGCCCAGGTCGGGACAAAGATCGCCGGCGTCATGATCGTCAAAGCGGATGCTCCCGCGATTTTCAAAAAGTCTCTGCGGCTTGGCGTCATTTTTTCACCTCCGCGGGAACAATGTGGCAGTCAAAGCAGGAGGGAGCCGCGCCCACGTAATTGTGGCAGCGGTCGCAGAACTGCTCTTTGTTGCTGTGGCATCGGATGCAGGAGCCGGTGAGGCTCTTCTCGAACGTCCGTCCGTCTTTCGCCGTATAAACGCGCTTTCCCTCTCGGACGGCTTCGTCGCGCCAGACATTCAAAAGCTTCATGTGATTGGCGCGCATGAAGATGGTGTCCTCGACGCATTTCTTGTCCGCCAATCCGGCGATCTCCGTCGTCTCCAGGCTGAGAACGGGCGGGGCCGTCCTTCCCTTGCCGTACCAGAAGGGAAACGTGGTCGCGATGGCGAAGATCGCCAACCCCAGAAGTATCAAGCCCCATTTGTTGTTTTTCATTTTTAACATCCACTACGCGGGGAACGGTCGCGACCGTTCCCTACATTTCATCAATCTCACCCTTCCCCGGCCCCTCCCACCGTTTGCCCTTCAGGGTATCAAGGGAGGGGAGGATACTCAGTTTCCCTCTCATTGCGTGAGAGGGTCAGGGTGAGGGAGCTTCTATTGAATCCCCTCTCAAATCCGTCGTCCTCTCCTTCTCATCTTTCATCACCAGGGCGTTGGCCAGCAGTTCGTGAACGCCCATGACCGTGACGCCCGGCACCCAGTAGTCCATCAGAGGGGGAAGCGTCACGCGGTCGATGGCACAAATGCAACCCAGACGGTTGACGCCGTGCTTTCGCACGACATCCCGGACGGCCATGGCACGGGGCATGCCGCCCCGCATCCGCATCTCCATATTCTCATCATTTCCAAGTCCAGCCCCGCCGCCGCAACAAAATGTTTTTTCCCGAATCGTATCCTCGGCCATTTCATGGAAATGGTTGCAGGAGTTTTGAATGATGTAGCGCGGCTCTTCAAACAACCCCATGGCCCGCGCCGGATTGCACGAATCATGAAATGTCAGCCGGATGTGGTCGTTGCGGGACGGATCGAGCTTCAGCTTGCCGTTTTTGATCAGGTCCGCCGTGAACTCGACAATGTGCACCATTTTGGTTGAGCGCGCGTTTTCAAAGCGCGTGCCCGTAATCGGGGAGACGGGTTCTTCGAGAAAGTCCGCCGGACCGTTCATCGTATCCATGTACTGGTGGATCACCCGCCACATGTGGCCGCACTCTCCTCCCAGAATCCATTTGACGCCCAGGCGTTTTGCCTCCGCGTAAATCTTTGCGTTGAGGCGTTTGACCATCTTGTGGGACGTAAACAGACCGAAGTTGCCGCCCTCCGAAGCGTAGGTGCTGAACGTGTAGTTGAGGCCGATTTCATGGAAGAGCATCATGTAGCCCATGCAGGTGTAGGTTCCGGGATCGGCAAAATAATCACCGGAAGGCGTGACAAACAGGATGTCGGCGCCTTTTTTGTTGATCGGCACCTCCACGCGGACACCGGTGCGATCCTCGATGTCGTCCGCCAGAAACTCAAGCATGTCCTTGATGCCGCCCGGCAAAATGCCCAGGTGGTTCCCGGTCCGGAAGCAGTTGGCCGCAGGCTCCAGCACCCAGTTGATGTTGCAGCCGACCAGATTGAGCAGTTCGCGGCCGATCATGGTGATTTCCGCCTGATCGATGCCGTAGGGGCAGAACACCGAGCAGCGACGGCACTCCGTGCATTGGTAAAAGTAATAAAACCATTCTTTAAGCACATCGACGGTCAGGTCCCGCGCGCCCGCGAGCTTGCCGAAGCAGCGGCCCGAAGCGGTAAAGTAGCGTCGGTAAACCGAGCGGATGAGCTCGGCGCGCAGGACCGGCATGTTTTTCGGATCACCGGAGCCGATGTAAAAGTGGCACTTATCCGCGCAGGCGCCGCAGCGCACGCAAATGTCCATGAACAGGCGGAAGGAGCGGTATTTTTCCAGTCGTTCCTTCATGCCGTCGAGAATGATTCTTTTCCAGTTTTCCGGAAGCTTCCAGTCGGCGTCGCTGGGTTGCCAGGCCCGGGGATTGGGCATGTCTAGGGCGGCGAGGTTTTTCGCCGCGGCACTGTAGCTCCAGGTGCCGGGACGGAAATCGACCGGCGTTTCCATCCAGGCGGTTTGCGGCGGCGCGTATTTGATCTGCAGCAGGTCATCCGGTTTGGGAATTTTCGCAAGCGACATGGCTACTCCTTCTCCACCGGCAGACCGGCCGCTTTCATTTTGTCCCGGAACTCGTCTTCGTATTCCTCATAAGAATGAACCTTTACGGGGGCATTCCAGGGATTGAGGTGTCTTTGACTGCGGTTGTTGTTGATCAGGTTGCGCGTGGGGCTCAGGAATATCCCGGCCATGTGCATGAGCTTGCTCCAGGGGAGCCAGGCGACGAGCACAAACACAAAGCAAAGGTGCAGATAAAACAAAGCATTTGCCTGTGCAGGCGCCGGCGGCGAAAAGGTTACCCAGCCCATGGCCAGCGTTTTGACGGCGTTGAGGTCAACCGGGAAGAAGTGGCGCATCAAAAGACCGGTTGACGCGATCGCTGCAATCAAAAGCAGCGCGAAATAATCGGTGAACAGGGAGATGTAGCGGACCTGCGGCAAGACGACTCTGCGCAGAAAGAGAAAAACCAACCCCGCAAGCAGCGTCATGTCACTGATATAAAGCGCAGGAACACCGATTTCCAAAAAGCCGTCCAGCGCGGAAAGACCCATGACAAAGGGAATCACCGGCTCGGTGAAAAAACGCAGATGCCTGAATAAGATCACCAGCAGCGACCAATGAAACAGCAGGCCGAACAGCCACAACCATTTGGCACTGCCGTAAACTGTCCGTCCGTTCACGATTTCCGTTTGCGAATTTCTGAACAAAGAACGAAACAAAAGGATTTCTGCGGCCATCCGGCCGATCTCACCCAGTGGTCCCGCGGGATTTTCCACCGGATTATTTTGAATCCAGGGCAGGCTTTTTCCCTGGCCGCAGGTGGTGGGAATGCGGAAGGGAACAGGAGATTTCGCCCACCGGATGATACGGTAAACAAAGCCGGACAGAAAAACCGCCAAGACAAGGTAGGGCGCAATCCCGGTCAGAACATTACCCGCAATCTGGCTTTCCGCGGCGGCTGCGGCCACCAGGGCGATCGCCAGAATCGTGATGAAGGATAGCAAAATGTTCATGTTTTGTTTCATTTCATACGCCTGTTTTCATTGCCATGACGGTTCTTCGCCGAATTGAATGATCGGTTTTTTCATACCGTCCAGCGCGTTGACGATCAGTTCCACCAGTCCGCCGTAATACAGACGGCTACGCTCCTCGGCCTTGTAGTAGCCGATGATGTCCCGAATGGCGCCCTTGCAGTTGGAGCAGGGGGCGCAGACATACCTGGGCGTTTGAGGCGGTTCGTTTTCAAACGCCTGAAGGATCTGCAAAAATTTTTTCCGCGAGCTCACCAGATTGCGCCAGTCGGTAAAGTTGTATCCCGACATGATGGCGAAGCCGGATCCGCCCCCGCAGCAGTAGTTGTCCACGCCGTGCGGCGTCATTTCCCGGAAGCGGGGGGCGATTCTTCGCAGAATTCTTCTCTGCGGTTCCACAATGCCCATCGACCGCACGTAGTTGCAGGGGTCATGCAGCGTGACGGGAAAATCGTTTTTTTGGGGATCGAACGACAGTTTTCCGCTCATCACGATATTCTCCAGCGTGACCAGCGCCGATTCCCGTGGAATATTCAGTTTGCCGGTCAGCAGCCGGTCGGATGTTTCGATGAGGGCCTTGTGCGCGTGGCCGCATTCGCCGACGACGATTTTATTGACTTTCAGACGGCGCGCGATATCCGCGTGCCGCAAGGCGACGCGCGACAGTTGCACATCGTCGTACCACAGGCCGTAGTTGACGGCGTCGTAACCGGCTGTTTCCGACGACAGCGTCCAGGACAGCCCCGCCGCCTGGAAGAGGATCGCAAAAGCGCCTACGTTTTCCGGCCAGGCCAGCATTTCGCCCGCGTTGTGAATCAGCAGAATGTCCGCGCCTTCCCTGTCCCAGGGGATTTCGACCGGACAGCCGGTGATCTCTTCCATTTCTTCCTGAATGAATTCGACGCTGTCTTTTGCCGCCAGCGGATTCATTCCCGTCGAAGATCCGGCCCGCAGATGCAGAACGGTTCCCTTTTCGTGAAGCTCTTTGGGCGCAATGCCCATCTCCTGAGAAAAGAGCTTGCGGATCTCGTGCGCGATGAGGCCGTTGTCCACGCCGATGGGGCAGACGGAGGCGCAGCGGCGGCATAGGGAACAGCGGTAGGACAGCTCCGCGAGGCGTGCAATGGCCGTCCAGTTCAAATCGATGTCGCCGGTCCATTTTGCCGTCATTTTTCCGCCCGGTGTGAGATATTTTTTGCAGACGCGCCTGAGCACTTCCGAGCGGAAAATCGGCCGGTAAATTTCCTGCCGCCCGCTCATTTCAAAAACGGGGCAGGCGTCCGAACAGGTCTGGCAGCGGGCGCAATGCTCCAGGGAAAGGGTGAGCTGCCGCAGAAACGTCCAGTTGTTTTCCCGCTCAAAGAGTTTGCGCAGCCCGGAAAGAAAGCGGCGAATCAACTCCTCCTCTTCCTCTTTGGTTGCGGGTTTGGGAATACCGATGGCCAGCGTGTCGTCGAGCGACGCTTCGATGTTTTTGATCTTATCTTCGTTGAGCGGCTTCGGGACGGTTGCGTTGAAATCCTCGTATGGCGGGGGCAGCGGCGCAAGTTCGCCCGGCCCGATCCGGCACAGCCGGCCGGCAGCCCTGGAAATTTCCGATGGTTTCAACAGGGTTTTCATTTTATCTCCTTGGGCGCCGGGGCAGCGATGTCCCGCCAGGTCTTCTTCCCGTCCGCGTCAACATGCCCGGCCTTCCAGGTCGGCCGGTATTCCAGATTCTTTTTCACGGCCGATTCCAGAGGAGAACCGGGACGGTTGGGTTCGTCGTCCCACTTGACCCGGTGGTACAGAAAATATTTCATAAACATGTGCGACATGTGCGTCAGCGGAATGTATGCCATCAGCAGCGATCCCAGTACAATGGTCAGGGCGCCGGGGAGGCTTTGCCCCGGCGCATAGCCGGGAACTGCAGTGCCGGCGGTCAAGAGGCCCATCACGTAGGATCGGGCTGCGCCCGGAAGCGGATCGGCCGCAATCAGGGCAAGAAGGGCGCAAATGAAAAACATCAGAATTAAGAGAAGATTGAAATAATCGGCAACCGTCGCGTAAGCCCTCATTTCCCGGTCGGTCAGGCGCCGGACCAACATGCCCAGAGATCCGGCGGCGCCGGCAAGGACGCCGCTCCATCCGGCGGCAACGATCAGCTTCTCCACGATGGCGGCAACGATGCCGTCTTCGGCAAAACCGAGCAGGGTCAGGACGGCCGATGTCAAAAGCAGCACGAGAGCGGCCGGCATCAGGTACAGCCCCAGATGAAAGGGAAAGGAGAATCGCCACAGGCTTCGGTTTTCCTTCCACAGCCCCCGCATGAGCAGGATTTCCGGCGCCATGTAAAGAATCTCGTTTACCGGCGAGCGCTCCCGCTTTTTCTCCCACCAGTTCAGCTCTTCCATGTACGAGCCGCCGTACGCCGCCTTACCGGCCGGTTCATGCTGCACCGGATAGATTTCCCAGCGCAGATGCACGGGAAGCGTCAGCTGCCGGCGAACCCGCCAGACAACCGTTGCCAGACATACGGCCAGGCAAGCGTAGGTAAAAATATAAAATCCCATATCAATCCATCAGCTCAATCTTACTTGTCCAGATCAAGCGCTACCGTCGATTCGTAGGGAACGGTCTCGTGACCTTTAGGTTATTCAAACCGTTCCCTACAGTGGCATCCTCTTGATTTGGGAAAGAAATCAAACGCAGCCCGTCGGCTTCGACAGCCCCGCGAGCTTGCAGGCGCCCTTCGCGGGGCCGGTCGGAAATAGCTCATAGAGCTTCTTCATATCGATCTTCAGGTCCTTGCAGATCTTGCGAATCATGGGGGCGATGCCGAACTGCTGAAAATAGTTTCGAAGATAGTTGATCACTTTCCAGTGCTCTTCCGTCAGTTTTCCCTCGATTTCCTCAGCGTGCGCGTAAGCTTCGGCAAATTCCTCGCTCCACTTGTCCAGTTCCTGCAAAAATCCGTCTTCATCTACTTCGTACGTTTTGCCTGCTAGTTCAATCTGCGGCATGTTGAAACCTCCTCATCATGTTGATATTTCTTTCCAATGGATTTTTTTCGTTTCGGTGCTGCCGGGCCTTTTCCAGAATTGCGTCCGCCCATTCGGGAGTTCCCAGGGCGTGCACGTGTGTGAAGCCCGCCAGAACGTTGTTCCGGCACAAGCCCTCTCTTTGGCCGTCAATGCCCGAACCCTTCAGGACGCGGCAAGCCGTGTGGGTATCTGCCTGACGAAGGGACATGATCCGTCCGTAATGAAATTCGTGGCCGCTGATCCGGGTGCCCGGGGAGAAAAAAGGATTTTCCCGGTCGACGGAAAGCGAGGTGTAGCCGTGTCCCTGCGGACGATCTTCCATACTGAACGAAACCGGCAGCGCGCCGACCATGGGATAACAGCGGCCGTGGACGGTCAGGGATTCGCCGAGGTACATAAAGCCTCCGCACTCGGCGTAAACGGGCAGTCCGTCTTCCGCCGCCTGTTTGAGACAGCGGCGAAACGATTCGTTCGCAGCGAGCCTGCCGGCGTGTGTTTCGGGAAATCCTCCCCCGATATAAAGGGCGTCAACCGGCGGCAGGACGCTGTCGGCAAGCGCGCTGATCCGGACAACCCGTGCGCCGCGGTCGGTGAGCGCTTCGAGATTTTCCTGGTAATAAAACTGAAACGCGCTGTCCCGGATCACGCCGACGGTCAGGGGGGGCTCAGGGTCGCGGTTGGGCCGCGTCGGATTGGGGAAGGCGTCAACCCTCCACGGGGAAGCGCTTTGCGCGGTTGTCAGCAGCGCGGGGATGTCCAGGTAATCGCAGGCAATGGATTGCGCCCTCTCCAGAGCGCGCTTCACAAAATGGAGCTCTTCGGGAGGAATCAGCCCCAGGTGCCTCTGGACAAAGGGCAGATCCGGCAGGCGCGGCACGATCCCGTAAACCGGCAGGCCGGTTTCCTCTTCGATGGACCGGCGGATCACGGACGAGTGGCGGCTTCCGTTTACGCGGCTCAGAATCACGCCCCGAAGGTCCACCGCGGGATCGAGGCGCAGGCAGCCCAAGACCATGGCGGCCGCCGTGCGCGTGACTTTGTCGCAGTCCACGACCAGGATCACCGGCGCGTGAAGCAGCTTGGCCAGCTCGGCCGTGCTGAATTCTCCCTCGGCGTTGACGCCGTCAAAAAGACCCCGGCTGCCTTCGATGATGGAAACCGCGCCTTCCGCGGCATGGCGGGAAAAGGAGCGGACCACCTGTTCGTCGCCCATCAGAAAAGTGTCCAGGTTACAGCAGGGGCCGGATGCCGCCCGGGCAAGCCAGGCGGCATCAATGTAATCCGGCCCCTTTTTGAAGGGGGAGACGGTGATGCCCTGTTTGCGCAGGGCCATGGCCATTGCCACAGCCAGGGTGGTTTTCCCCGCGCCGCCCCGCAGAGCGGCAACGATCAATCGCGGACAGGGTCGGTTCATAACAGGGTCCTTATTCCTTGGGGAAAAACTCCGCTAGCATGATATAGGTGGAGCTGCCGCTCGACCAGTACTTCAGCACTTCCTCGTCGAGGAGTTCCTTCACGACGTTCTGCACGGCATGGCGATCCTCACCGGGCAGCCATTTGGTCACGTCCCGAATGTAAAACATCTTCTTGTCGCCCTTTGATTTTTCCCGGAACAGCCCGGTCACTTTTGTTTTCAATTCGTCGCTCATGATTACCTCCATTTAAACTGCGCGGATGTCCGGAAGGTCTCCGTCGCCAGGTCAAAATCGTCGATGTGCTGGTCCGTGAACGGAATGCCCGTCAGACTGAAAAAGCGCTCCCAGCCGACGCGCTCGATCCATTCGCCGATGCGCTCATGCTTCCGGGCGTGGCTGGCGTAAACTTCCAGGATGTTCTTCACCGCCGTCACCACTTCCGGCCAGCGCGGCGGATTGTTGGGCAGGAAGGGGATGGCCAGCTTGGAAAACATCGGCGCGCTGCGGGCGTTGGACACTTTGCCGCCCACCCAGATGGATATGCCGTCGTTGTCCGGATCGGCGATCGGCATGGCCGGGCAGACGGTGTAGCAGTTGCCGCAGTACATGCATTTTTCCTCGTTGACCGTCAGCGTTTTGTTTTTCATGTCGCCGCGGATGGCGCCGGTCGGGCAGGAGGCCACGGTCGAGGGAATTTCACAGACGTTCGGAACGCGCGCGTTGTCGGTTTTCGGCGCCGTCCGGTGAATACCCAGAATCGCGATGTCCGAGCAGTGAACCGCGCCGCACATGTTCAGGCAGCAGGCCAGGGAAATCCGGACGTGGTTCGGCAGTTTCATCGTCACGAAGTAGTCGTAGATTTCATCCATCAGCGCCTTTACCGGGCCGGAGGCGTCCGTCGCGGGTGTGTGGCAGTGCACCCATCCCTGCGTGTGCACGACATTCGTCACGGCGTGTCCGGTTCCGCCCACGGGATAGCCTCGGTCCTTCAATTCCGCGATCAGCGGCTCGACCTGGTCCCGGTCGTCGAGCAGAAACTCGATGTTGTGGCGGCTGGTGAACCGCAGGTAGCCATTGCAATATTTTTCAGCGATGTCGCAGATTTCACGGATGTGATCCGTCGAGACAAGCCTGGGCGAACCCGCGCGAACGCTGTAGAGCGCCTCGCCGGATTCGGAAACGTGCATCAGCAAGCCGGGCTTTAAAATTTCATGATAGAGCCACTTCCCGTAGTTTCTTTCAATCACGGGCGGCAGCATGGTTTTGTAATCGGGAGGGCCGATATCCGTTTTTGCCATCTTACTTCACCTCCTTGTTCAGATCTTCGGGCCAGAAAAACACGTAGGGATTAGTTCTCGGCGCTTTCACCATCTGCGGGACGGCGGGTAGGTCCACGGCCTTCAAAAAGACCCGCATGCCCAGGCGCTGGATCAATTCACCCAGCCGCTCGCGTGATCTTCCATGCTCATCCCACCAGTCCTGAATGCGCTCGATCAGACTTTTCAATTCATCGTAGGGCGGCGAAAGCTTTATAAAGGGAACAATCACCCAGGAGAGCAGCGCGCCCCGGACGATGGGTGCTTTGCCGCCGACCAGAATAGACGCGCCTTTTTCCTTCCCGGGCCGCAGGGCTTTCGGCATCAGGTTGATGCAGTGCATGCAGCGGGTGCAGTCTTCATCAGCGATTTTCAGTTCTTTACCGTTCCATTCCATGCAGCGGGTGGGGCACAGGTCGCAGATTTCTTTCTGAATATTGATGCTGGCCGCATACGCGGCGACTTCTTTTTGATCAATTTGAATGGCGTCTTTCCAGGTGCCGATAATCGACAGATCGGAGCGGGCAATCGCCGCCACGCAGTCGTTGGCGCAGGCGGAAATCTTAATCTTGAATTTGTAGGGAAACATCGGCCGGTGCATCTGATCCTGATAGGTCAGCGTAAGATTGTAGCACAGATCAAGGCTGTCGATGCAGGCCCATTCGCAGCGCGCCGGTCCCACGCAGGCGCTGGGCGTGCGCAGCGCCGAGCCGGAGCCACCGAGGTCGAAACCGGCGTCCGACAGATCGTTAAAGCAGGGCTGGAGATGCTCCGTGGTCGTGCCCAGCAAAATGACGTCGCCCGTGGAGCCGTGCATGTTGGTCAGCCCGCTGCCGTGCTTGTCCCAGACGTCGCAGAGTTTGCGCAGCGTGTCCGTCTTGTAGAACCACCCCGTCGGATGATTGACGCGCATGGTATGAAACGCCTGAACATGGGGAAACAAATCCGGACGGTCCGAGTAGCGTCCGATGACGCCCGAACCGTAGCCCTTGACGCCGACGATCCCTCCATGCTTCCAGTGCCCGATTTTGTCCTTGTAGGAAAGCTCCAATTGGCCAAGCAGATCCTCCGACATGGGGTTCTTCCGGGCTGCCTGCTTCAGGTCTTTTACGAAACTGGGCCATTTTCCCTTTTCCAGTTCGTCCAGCAGGGGGGTTTCGGGTTTCGTCATGGTTTGCCTCCTTGAAGGAATCGGTTCTCTTGAATGACCATCCGGGAGCTTTTGCGGCTCGAGTATGTCATTTTTACCGAATGGTATTCTTTTTTTGATTTATGTCAAGAAATTTCTTTTGGACGGTGAAACCCCCGATTTTTCTTGACGAAGAACAAATAATTTGCCTATCGTTCAGTCACACATCAAACCAGCAAGAGTAAAGAGAAATGGAAAACCTGATCAATAATCTATCCGTATACCTTGAGGGGTCCGCAACCCTGGCTTTTGCGGCGGCCTATCTGGGCGGCGTGCTGATCAGCTTCACTCCCTGCACATATCCGCTCATTCCCCTGACGGTCGGCTTCATCGGCGCCCAGGGATCGGGGTCAAAGCTGCGCGGATTTCTGCTGTCTGTTTCTTACGTGCTGGGGCTTTCCGTCACTTACGCCGCGCTGGGGGCGACGGCGGCCTGGTCGGGAAGACTGTTCGGGCAGATGCAGACGACGCCGCTGGTGTATTTGATCATGGCCAACATTTGTCTGGTGATGGGATTGGCCATGCTCGATGTTTTTAAAATTTCTATTCCCGTTTCGCAAAAACTGGCGGCCTATTCCGGCGGCGGCAGGAAAGGCTTCCTCTCCAGCTTTCTGCTGGGCGCGGCTTCCGGGTTTGTGATCGGCCCCTGCACCGCGCCGGTGCTGGGGGTGCTGCTCGGTTTTGTGGCGCTGAAAACCCAGGTGGTTATGGGGATCGGCCTGTTGTTTGTTTTTGCCTTTGGCATGGGGACGCTCCTCATTCTGGCCGGCACGTTCGCCGGTCTGATTGCGGCGCTTCCGCGGTCCGGCCGATGGATGACGGGGGTCACCAGGGCTTTTGGTGTTATTTTGATTGGCGCGGCCGAATATTTTCTGTATACTGCCGGCACACTTTCTTTTTAGCGAAAAGGGTCATCATGCACAAAAACAGCATTGTCCTGGCGCTGGTTTTCTTTCTGGTTCTGG
>Ga0209606_1004208_pt1 | contig 13574 bp, 12 predicted proteins | sample AD_UKC057_MetaG_FD_184412 | JGI IMG/M metagenome (GOLD analysis project Ga0209606, IMG submission 184412) | Active sludge microbial communities of municipal wastewater-treating anaerobic digesters from USA - AD_UKC057_MetaG (SPAdes) (version 2) | ecosystem: Engineered > Bioreactor > Anaerobic >...
ACATGACCCGAGTCGGTTGCTCCCGAAGTCGCTGATCCAACCCGCAAGGGAGGAAGGCGCCGAAGGAGTGGCTGGTAAGGGGGATGAAGTCGTAACAAGGTAGCCGTATCGGAAGGTGCGGCTGGATCACCTCCTTTCTAAGGAGTTACGCCGTTCCGACGGCGGTCTCGAAGAGGCGGATGAAAAAGTGGTTGAGGCATCGGCCCAGCCCGAAGCCGCCGATCGTGACCATACAAGCCGACGGAAACACGGCGCACTCTCAGGTAGAACTCACCAGGCCGGACAGCTCGATTATCAAGGAACGAAAAAGAGACCCGTCGAAGAGAAATCTCGGCGGGTTTTTTGTTTTGCTTGCGCGGTGCATGGAAGAACTCTACTCTTCGATTCTTACAACACCGCCCGCTATTGTGCTGAAGGATACGGACACGGGCCTTTTTGCTTCAATCTCTCGAATCCTCTGCTCTTCAGAGATTTTTAGATTTCGAATTCTTCCTCTATGAAGGCGGACAATCGAATCATCCTCTCGCCTTACCTCCCTCAGCCTTTTTTCAATAATCTCTTCCGCCTGACGGATTTTGATTGCGGTCGCCTGTTTGACGCTTTCAATCCGGTTATCTACAAGAGTGTTTTTACTCTCTCTAATGTCCGACCGTATGAATTCACTGTTGGAATGGGGGCATGGACGGCAACGGCTTTCAAACTCACTCTCGATGAAGACTGATCGGAGGATTCCGGACACGGTTGACGTACTGCATTCTTCTGAATCGGTGTTGTTTCTTTAACCGTTAGAAGAAAGAAAAACCGGTTGTGCCGAAAGATAGTCGGAAATTCATGTGCGCATTCGTTCGATTCAGGTCGTAAGCGGCTCAGATATCGCCGTTTGAATTCAGGCCGTTTGTCGGCTGATAAGCAATTGATGGCCCGCCCGCATAGTTGACATCGAGTTCATCCCCATCCAGGCCCGTAGCCATGAACGCCCACATTGATCCATTTTCTGTGTTTGGACAATCGCTCGTTCCGTAAGCGTAAAATAATCCATTCGCGAACGGGTCTATCGGGATTCCACTCAGGTAGCTGACCGGTGTCGTGAGCAATGCATACACTCTGCCGTCATGGTAAGGCTCGTAGCAGCCGGGGATCCGCGAATCGGCGCAGGTCTGGCCGAAATAGTTTCCCTGCAGACCGCAGAGTTCGATCGGGCCGACTCCGCTGTCATTCCCATCCTGCATCCACAGGTTGGTATCCATCTTCCGAGTGATATTGAGCTCGTGCAGCATTCGCAAATCCGACATCGAACGGGAGGCCTGAGCGCGGATTCGGGCGTTCAGAAAATTGGGAATTGCAATAGCCGCCAGGATTCCAATAATGGCCACGACAATCAAGAGTTCGATCAGCGTAAAACCTTTTCTGTTCATGGTGTCAGCCTTTCGCGCACTTACATCGTGCCGGAGGGCGATTCTCTCCTGACCGGCTCCTGTGGACGCATCGACTTCCCATCGCGCGGCTTCTCAACCTGGGAGTATCCAATCCCCGCCATTCCAGGGCTGTCAAGTCCCTCGGAGCCGCTCTCAGCCGGTTCGAGTTCCCATCCCGACCCTTCGCCAAGCCTTCCAGGGTCTCGATTGACGCTATGGACAGGATCGGATACACTGGCGACCATGCAATAAAAACACCTCTTAAGAAACGGTGGACGAGAATGAAACAGAAGGTTCTGTTGCTCCTTGCGGTCTATTGTGGATTGACGTCCGGGATGATTCCCTGCTCGTCAGCGGCGGAAACATCCCAGGGTTTCGCGTTTACGGACAGAGTAGTCCTCGCTTATTACTATATATGGTTTGATGAGGCTGGTTTTCTGAAGGACTCAGAGGGTGAGATCAGCAAGAAAAGGCTTGAAGGCTTGCATCCGGTTGTGGGCGCTTACAATTCCTGGGACCCCGCCATTATTGAAAAGCACATGCAACAGATGAACCGTGCCCTGATTGATGCCCTGGCCGTGTCCTGGGAGAACGAGCCGGAGGAGCACGGACGAAACGGTACGCTGGACATCGTATTCAACAAAGCGATCGATCATAATCTGAAAATTACTGTCGATTACGAAAGAGGCCGATACCCCCTGGATATGGTGTATAACGACTTGTTGTATTTCTTGAACCGTTACAAAGATCACCCGGCCATGCTGAAAGTAGAGGGCTGTCCCGTGGTGATGGTCTGGATGGCTTACGAACATACCCCGGCGGAATGGCAGGGAATATTCGACAAACTGGAGCAAGCGGGACTCAGCGCCTTTCCCATCATGTCCGGCAGCTACCAGTATGGTAAAGGAAAAGAGTATCTGGGAACGTTCCGCTCGCTGGAGGAATACACCCTCGTGGATATCGAGGATTGCCAACTTGCGGACTTCATGAAAACCATGCGGGGCCATATTGACGACTACAACAAAACCGAGGGCTTCCGGAACGGCAAGCCGGCGCAGCATCACGCCACGATTTCGCCGGGGTATGACGAAACAAGGAATGAAGGGCGCAAATCCTGCCACGGTGGTTTCAATGGAGCCGGGTGGAAAGACCGAACCAAGTTCGGCACAAATTATCCGGATGAGCCGGAGGGCGCCTATTACCGGGGAACATTTGAGGCGGCCATGGCCTCCAACCCGGACTGGCTTCATATTTCCACATTTAATGAATTAGCCGAATTCAGTCATATCGAAGCCACCTACGAGCACGGTTACAAGTACCTTGATCTGACCGCCGAATTCGTTCGAGAATTCAAAGCACGGAAGTAGAACCGGGACCGGATTGAAGCCCGAGGACACATTCGTATCGATTCCGCAAGGGGCTGACTAATCAGCGCTGCCCAGAATCTCCGCAATTTGTTTCACCCGATGTACATAACGGTGTTGCCGGTCGATTACCTGTTGGACCTCGGTTATCCATTCTATTCGCTCACTCGGCGATTGTAAAAAATGTTGAGTTTGTTCGACTAATTCCATCGCATTTCGGAAAGTCGGACTCCGAATTCCTTCCCAGTACGGTACACACGCGGCAGCCGGTTCAATACCCAGGTTTGCGGAGAGCAGGAATCCGCCGGCGGCCGGGACATTGAAGTCGCGTTGAGTCGGCGCGGTAAATCCCTGAAGGCTTCGAAGGTTAACGGATACGGCAACGGATCGGTAAAAATCGGGGGTCTCGGTAATGGGGTCCAGGATGCCCCGGTAGCGATATCGCAGAACGGAATGCTCCACGAATGACAGCCAGTCGCTTCCGCCATACAGTTGAAGTCCGAAGGGAACCAATCTCTCCAGCTGCTCGATCCGAAAGCGATTGTTGGCCATGACATAAAGATAGTAGGCCAGCGGGCCGTCCATGGTCACACGCCGTTCCGGAGAAAGGGGACTCTCTTGAAATAGTCGGTCAAATGGGACGGACGGTCGGCGGACTTTTTCAACAATGATTCGGTCAAGGTAGTCTCGAAGGTCGGGAGGAACTTTTTTGCTCCAGTTCTCCATGTTCTTTACAGAGCCGACATACCCCACCGGCGCGGCGTATTTGTCCCGGATTGTGCCCTGCTGTTCAATATCGGAAGCGACAGGCAGGAAATGAACCTGAATGCCACCCCGTTGTCGTACGGCGGTTTCAAACGCAGGATCGGCGATCAAAATGATATCGTCGCGATGAAACGGATCGTTACCCAGGATAAACGGATCATCCAGAATCCAGACCAGCCGTCGATAGGGCAGGTGTTCCCATTCATCGGGGCCCAATCCCATGCGGGCATAGTAAAGGTCGGGCGGTTGATTGACAAAAAAGACACAATCCGGGGAAAATGCCCGGAGGTCGGATTTCAGTCCAGGCATTCCGGCAGCGGGATCGAGACGCGGCGCGCGGGTCTGCCAGCCGTACTCCTCCATACCCCGCAAGGCCCCGCGGACAATGGTGCGGGCGCCAAACGACTGGGGATCATCGAATGACCAGATTTTCATGTTCCCGAAGCGACTCCCTCGCGCTGTTCGTGTTGATGGTGTCTCTCTACTCTCTCACCTTTTCAGGCCATTTGTATACCGCAGACGGGGTGTTGGCGTATGAGACCGCGCGAAGTCTTGCGTGGAAAGCGTCGCTGGAGATGCCGCATTCGGGATTTCTGACAGCGATGAACACGGAAGGCAAGCCGGTTTCGCCTTATGCCTGGGGACAACCGATACTGCTGGTTCCGTTTCACTGGCTGGGTAAGGGGCTGGGCCTGTTGTTTGCCGACACTCCCGATGGCGTGGAGAAATGGGCGCTGACAAGCGTGACATTCAGTAGTGTTCTGGTGGGAGCCTTTCTGGTTCTGGCGGTACAGAACCTTGCGTTGGCATTGGGAGCGAACCGAAAGGGAGCTTTGTTTGCCGCGATTGCCGCCGGTTGCGGGAGTTTTCTTTGGGTATACAGTCAGGACCTGTTTCGGAATCCCCTTGCGGCGCTTTTTTTGACACTCTCTGTGGCACAGGTGTTGCGGATTCACGAACAACCGCATTCGCTCCATCTGTCCGGCCTGTTTTTCCTGCTGTTATTGCAGGTAAGAATCGACGGGATTCTGGCGGCGCCGTTTATCCTCCTGTGGGTTGTCGGATCATCCATGGCGAATGGCGAATGGCGGATGGCCGATTATTTCAAATGGGCAAAGATGCGTCCGGTCATTGTATGGGCGGTATGGTGTTTTGCGGGATTGGGACTGTGGGGATTAAACAATTGGATTCGATTCGGGAATCCGTTTCAGCACAAGATGCCGGGAGTCGCGTTCAGCGAAAGCCTTCTGGTTTCCATTCCGGGATTTCTGTGGTCGAGCAACAAATCCATGTTTCTGTATTCTCCGGTGCTTCTGTTGACCCTGGCCGCGTTTCCGTTTCTGTGGCGTAGACGAAGGACCGAGGCATTGCTGATTGCAGCGGTCAGCGTGGCTTACCTGATCTGGTACGGGAAATTTCATCACTGGTTCGGAGGGATTTGCTGGGGGCCTCGTTACACAATCCTGTTCACGCCGTTACTTGTGTCCGTCATTGGTCCATGGCTGTCGGAGGAGATCGAGCGTATTCGTTGGCGTTGGATTGTGTCATGGGCGGTTCTTGCGGCGGGAGTGTTTGTGCAGCTTCCTGCCCTGCTTGTGGAACAGAATGCGCACCCGGGGCTGCACCATCTTGGAGCAATCTGGGAAGATATCCTGCTCGGCAATCTCGACCCGTGGTGGGCGCGAACGTGGGAATGGAATCCGTGGTGGACAGCAGCTGGCGTTGTGTTGTTGATCACGACGGCGGGGATTGGGGCGAGGTGCTTGGTCCGAGAGGAAGAGGGGGGCAGGGAGGTTGAGGGGTAAAAGCGGATACGACAGACAGCACGGATAAGACAAATGGGAAGTCTCGGATGTAGAATCAATCCGGTGATTCCCTCGCCCCGATCCTCTCCCAAGGCGAAGGGAGAAGAGGCGATGTCGGTTACGGGACTCTAGGAATTCCGTTCGGAGACAATACAATCAGGGGCAAACGGATGGGAACAGGAAGCAATGAAGGAGAATGGACTATGACGCAGTTGAATCGCAGGCGATTCTTGACCGGGTCCGCCGGCGCGGGGGCGGCGCTTTCCATTCTGGCTCCTGGCCTGAGAGCAGTCGGCGCCAACGAACGAATCCGTGTCGGCGTGATGGGGGTCGGCGGGCGTGGTAGCTATTTGGCTCCCATGTTCGCCCGTTGCGAGAATGTCGAGATTGCCTGCCTGTGCGATGTCAATCAAAAGGCGTTCGGTAATTGCATCGACAAGATCGAAGAAGTCCAAGGTAAACGTCCGCGCACAGAAACCGATTTCCGTCGCATGATGGAGGACCCGGAGATTCACGCGATTCTGAACGCCACTCCGGACCACTGGCACGCTCTGGGAACAATTACCGCCTGCCGGGCCGGAAAGGATGTCTACGTAGAGAAACCGGCGTCGCACAATATCTGGGAAGGTCGGAAGATGGTGGAGGCGGCACGAAAATACGAGCGAATTGTCCAGGTGGGCACACAAACCCGCAGCGGGGAATATGCCCGCGAGGCCGTGGAACTTCTTCGCTCCGGCAAAATCGGCAAGATTCCCTTTGTGCGGGTCTCCAACATCCTCTGGAAAGGACCGTTGGAACCACATCCCGATGAGCCGGTCCCGGAAGGATTGGATTACGATACCTGGCTGGGCGCGGCCCCGCTTCGACCTTACAACCGAAATCGCCACTATGGCGGATGCTGGAACTGGTTCTGGGATTATTCCGGAGGAGATATCATTAACGACGCGATTCACCAAATCGATCTCGCGCGCTGGGCCATCTGGAAAACATACCCCAAGTCGGTCTCGTCAACCGGCGGACTTTTCGTTTTGCAGGACGGACGTGATTGCCCGGACACCCAGGTCGCTACCTGTGATTTCGACGATATGACGCTCGTCTTCGAAATGACGATGTGGACAAAGTACATCATCAAGACGCCGCAGGAGATCCGCGACAGCCACACGTTAATGCCCGAATGGTCGCACAACGCTACCAAGATCGAATTGTACGGCACGGATGGAATGATGACATTGGGCCGTCACGGCGGCGGATACGAGATTTACGGAATCGAGGGACAAGATACGATTTCCCGACCCGGTGACGAATCCACCAAGGCCCATATCCGTAACTTTTTCGATTGTGTTCGAAGCCGCAAAAGGCCGAATGCGGATATCGAAGAGGGACATTTGTCTACTAACCTGAGCCACCTGGGAAATATCTCGTACCGCGTGGGCGGCAGGAAACTCGACTACGATGGAGAAGCGGAAAGGTTTATCGATGATCGTGAGGCGAATCGGTTAGTCAAGCGCAAGTACAGAAAGCCATGGGAAGTGCCGGAGAAGGTATGATACAGGATCGGCGATCGTGACAGGCTCAGAGACCTGTCCTGCCGACTTCATAAAAACTTGGAGGAATTATGAGCGCCAAAAGCTATTTTGAGAGACTGAATCGAGAACTCGAAAAACTGGATTTACGCGAGATTGAGGATCTGGTAGACGCCATCCACAAAGCGTACCAGGATGGTCGATTTGTGTTCATTATCGGAAACGGCGGCAGCGGAGCAAATGCCTCCCATCTGTGCGAGGATCTCGGCAAAGGGACATTGACCGATTTCGAGAAACAGAAACGCCTCAAGGTCATCAGTCTGACAGACAACAGCCCCTATATTCTCGCGTGGGGCAATGACGAGGGATACGACCGGATTTTTGTGGAGCAGCTCAAGAACCTGGCATCGCCGGGGGACTTGTTGATTGCAATCAGCGGTTCCGGCAACAGCCCCAATATCCTTCGGGCGGTTGAATGGGCCAACCGGAACGGGATGATTACATTCGGTGTGACAGGCTATGATGGCGGGCAGCTGAAAAAGATCGCAAAGAAGAACTGGCATGTGCCCTGTATGGATATGGGCATGGCCGAGGCCGTTCACGGGGTGGTTTTTCATTACCTGGTGGAGGAGTTGCGGGAGCGGTTTAAAGCGGCGTGAACCTCACTCCCCGGCCCCTTTCCAAGTATGGAAAGGAAGAGAAGAGGGCATCTTTGCGAAGGAGGAGCGTCCATGACGAGATACGGGATTGGTGTTGAGATCGGCGGGACGAAGCTACAGGTGGGAACCGGTCATGGCGGTTCGGAACTCACCCGCCGGTGTCGGAAAAAGGTCGATCCCTCCGGCGGCGCGCAACGCATTCTTCAGGACCTGACCGGCATGGTTCCCGAACTCCTTCAGGAAACAGGGATCTCCCGTTCGGATGTGGCGGGTGTCGGAATCGGATTCGGTGGTCCCGTTGACAGCAAACGCGGATATACCCTGGTTTCGCATCAGATTGATGGATGGGACTCGTTTCCTCTTCAACAGTGGGCGCAGGAACAGTGGGAATTTCCAACACGTATCCAGAATGATGCCAGTCTCGCCGGGTATGCAGAGGCCATTGCCGGAGCCGGTAAGGGATGCGAGCGAGTATTTTACATAACCATTGGAAGCGGCATCGGTGGAGGCTGGATTCACAAGGGAATCATCGACGAGGGCCAGGGGCTTGGAGCGGCGGAGATCGGCCACAATTGGGTTCCCCATCCCGTGACCGGTAAACCCGAAAAACTGGAATGGATTTGCTCCGGCTGGTCCATTGCCAAACGCGCGGTCGAATACCTGGAAAGCGGCAAGCCCTCGGTAATCACGAACCTGGTGAATGGGAATCTGGAAGAGATTTCTGCAGAGATTGTTTACAAGGCGGCTGAGATGGACGACCCGCTTGCGCTCACCATCCTTGGCGAAACCTGTGAGACACTCGGCTTGGCCATCGCGAATGTTTTTGCCCTGCTCCACCCCGAAAAGGTGATTATCGGCGGCGGCGTCTCTCTCATGGGGGACCTGTTCTGGGACCGGTTGAAAGATGCGGTCGGGAGGCGGATATTCGGCCCGTTCCGGGATTCCTGGTGCATCGCAAGAGCGGCCTTGGGGGAGGATGTGGTCGTGGTGGGGGGAGTGTTGCTGGCGCTCTCAGGGTAAGCACAGACACACGGACTGAAGGAAGAATGTCTGGCGCAATCCCTTCGGTTTTCTGCATTGATAGAGGGGTGTTGTCATGATACATTCCAAGTAATGATTCAATCCGATGAATTCGACTCCTTTCGTGAACGGAGCGCTTTTGATGAGACGATGGGTTTGGGTTCTTGTGTCACTGATTTGTTGCAGTGGGGTTTTCGCGGGTGATTCGTATATCTTTCATTTAAAAAACGGTCAACGTCTTGTCGGCGAAATCGCGGCTGAAAATGATGCTTCCGTGACGATTGAAACACGGGATGGTCGTGTTACTGTCCGCAAGGAAGAAATTGAATCCCGCACTCCCCATTTGGTTGACCGGGAGAAAATCGGGCAGGCCGAGCAATTCGTGGTGGAAAAACGGCATTTGGAGGCGATCCTGCTGTTTCGGGATGCGTACAGCGCCGCCCAGGATCCCAAAATCAGAGAAGAGGGACAGCGGAGAATTGAGGAAGTGGCCGACCGGTGGGTCGAGCAGTCTTCCAGGCGTTCCGGGGCCGAATTGGACTGGTCGGATGCCGACAATCTGGTGAAGATTGAAGGATTGATCGAGTCTGCCGATGTGCTGGAACGGCTGAAAGCGGAGGCCCGGCGGATTCGTGAAGTGAGAGCCGTGTATCTCGATTCCGTCGCGGAGGGGTTTATGAAGGCGGGGAAATATGCGGAAGCGGCGGAGATATACAGGGATCTACAGAACCACGGATTTCCCCGCCCGTCCCAGCTGGCCAATGCCTATCTTCGGCAGGCAATTTCTTTAACCGGCCCAACCGACAGGGACCTTTCGAAAGCCTTGCGCCTGTTAGAGCAGGCGCAAGCGGCCGATCCGAATGTGGTCCTTGTCCATCTGTATCTGGCGCATGTTTATCTGGAATTGGGTGATCTCGATGCCGCGATGGGGCAATTCCGTCTGGCGGTTCCTCACTATGCCGAATTTGCCGGGGCGGATAAGAACCTCTTTGACCGAATTTCCGCTCGTCTGGCCCGCGTCTCTCGATTTCCTACGTTTGCCCCTATCCCCACGGTTTCTCCGGAGCGGATTGCCAATCCGCAGCGGACCACGAAGCAAAAGGTTCGATTCTGGTTCTGGGATGCGAAACGGGCCTATTATTCCGGGTCCTGGAAGGATTTTTTCAAGAAACACTGGCTTTACATGGCGGCTGTGATCGGAGCGGTTCTTGTTCTCTGGTATCTGCCCTGGCGCTATGTCCGGCACGATTTTTCCCGACGCACGATGATGGGGCCAAACTGGAGCACAATAGCGTTCTTCACGGGCATATTCGGTTTCCTGGCTTACCTGGTCATGCGGACATTCCAGGAGATTCGTGTGCCCCGCTGCAAGCGTTGCGGATACAACCTGGCCAGAGCGAGCGACTATACGGATTACGATTACCATCATTGCCCCAGCTGCAAGGCTCCCATCCGGCCTGTGTTCACCCTCAGCCAGGAAATCGTCGGTCGCGCACGGATGCTGGCAGCGATGGGTTCCGCTTCGTCCCTGGAAACCGGGTCCGAGGAAGAACTGTTCCAGATTCTTTGTCTTCATGCGTTCCGGTCCCGTGCGCAAGAGGTGGTGATGGAGCCGAACGGGAAGGACCTGACTGTTTTTTTTGAGGTGGATGGGATTCGATACCAGGTTTTCCAGATTCCCCAGTCAACCTTGAAGTTCCTTCTTCCTATTGCCCGTAAAAAAGCGAATATCGAAGCCTCCGCGCCGTTTCCCCAGAAAGGATATTTCATTTCCAGTCTCGGCGAGGCGGATGTGGAGATCCGCTTGAGTATTACGCCCGGCGATCTGGGAGAGACATTTCGAATGCGTCTGACAGACCGACGAGAGTCGTTGCCGAACCTGGCGCAAATCGGTTTGAATGATCGTCAGCAAACGATCATCAAGGAAGAATTGGCAAAGCCGTCAGGGATGATTGTCATTGCTGGGCCGCCAAAATCGGGCAAGACGACTCTGGCGTATGCCATGCTGGCCTATCTCAACGACGGGCGTCATTACATGGCCTCCATCGAAAAGAGCATTCAGGCGGAGGTTCCGGGGGTTACTCAGATTGAGGAAGGTCGGGGCGGGATGTATGGCAGACAGATCATCGAAGCCGTTGTTCGCCAGAATGTGAATGTGCTGTTTGTCGATGAAATTCGGGATCGCGAGAGCGCAGAGTATTTGTTGGGGATTTCCTCCACGAATCGGCAAACGATTGTTTGCCTGGAGAGCGCCGATACGGTACATGCATTGGAGCGTTTTCTTAACAACGACCTTCCACCGGAAATGCTCGCCAGTAGTCTCAATTTGATAGTCGCTGTCCGATTGGTTCGAAAATTGTGTCCGGCGTGTAAGACCGAGGGCAAGATAAGGGCGAAGGACCTGGAGCGGCTTGGTCTGTCTCCCGATGCTGTTGCCTCCGCGCGGGTGTATGTCCACACAGGTTGTGAGGAGTGTATGCGATCGGGGTACCGTGGCCGAACCGGTGTTTTCGAGGTCTTGTCCATTTCGGGCGATCTCAAACAGGCCATTGCCGCAAACAGACCCAAAGAAGAGATTCTTCGTATAGCGGCCTCGGCAAGGCCGGGTGTGTTGAAAAGGCATGTATTGGAGAAGGTTCTTGCGGGTGTGACGGATTTCGACGCCATAGCCGGTTTCTGATCTCTTGACTGTACGGCAATCTTGACTCAGCGCGTTGCACATCGGTAGCCTTAAATCGGGCCTGGGAAGGCCCGATCTGATCCCTTCCAGGCGGATTATGAGCATAATCTCCCCAGCAATTTCGTTTTCCCCCGGATTGTCGCCCAGCAGAAAAACTTCTGTCGGTCTGGCGCAGGTCTGGGAACCGATTGCGGAGGAGATGGTTGCGGCCCAGGACCTTTACCGCGAAATGATTTTGGCATCGTCGGAACGAAATTACTTTCACGAGATACTTACCGGCAGCGGGGCCTATATTCCGGAAGAGTATCGTCTGGGAATTGTCGAGCGAATCGGGCGTCATTTTCTGGGCACGGAGGGAAAGTGGATTCGGGCCGGTCTGGTGCTTCTTTCCGCCCATTCGTTTGGTGCGCACAGTCCCTCGGTTCGGAAGGTGGCCGTGGCCGTGGAACTTGTCCATCTTGCCACGCTGACTCACGATGATGTAATTGACGAAGCCGAAATGCGGCGGGGGCTTGTCTCGGTTTGTCACGGATGGGGCAATTCCATCGCCGTGCTGATGGGCGATTTCCTTTTTTCAAAAGCGTTGAAATTGGTCTTGGAGAGCCGTTCGGTTGCCTCTCAAGAGGCTCTGGCGGTCGCGAGCGGTCAAATGTGTGTCGGGGAGATCAAACAACTGCGTCATGTCCATGGATTTCATACATCGGAGACGGAGTACCTGGAGACCATTGAGAACAAGACGGCTGCGTTAATGGCCGCCTGCACCCAGTCCGGGGCGGAACTGGCCGGGTGTCGCCCGGGCACGGTTAAGATGTTCTCCCGAATCGGACTGGATATCGGGATGGCTTTTCAGATTGTCGATGACATCCTTGATTATACCTCCACGTTGCGCACGATGGGCAAAGAGCAGGGAGGCGATCTTCGAAACGGCAAATTGACACTGCCCCTCATCCACCTGCTTCAACGACGCCCCGATCTGTTGAAGACAATCCGCGAAGTGGATTATTCGGGCGGATTCGTAGAGAAATTGCGCAAGCAGATGCTGGAGGAGGGATCGCTGGAATACTCGTATGATCTTGCGCGGCGATATATCGGACGTGCCCGGGAGTCGTTGAACAATTTACGTGAATCGAGTAAGAATCCCGATGGTATCGACAGCCTTCTGACCCTCTCGGAATTGATTCTTTCTCGCGATTCGTAGCGGCCCGGAGAGTCCCTCACCCCGGCCCTCTCCCGGAGAGAGAGGGAAAAGAGGGAAGCCAAGTGGGTATTTGTGCCATGCCCTCTTTAGAATGTGAGGTGTTCCGCGGCGTATCGGAAGCCGAATGGCTGGCGCACTTGCGTGAAGTGGGAGTCTATTCCTTTTTTCAAACTCCCGCCTGGTGTAATGCCCTGTGTCGTTTCCATCCCGCCTTTCAGAATGAGACCGTAATTTTCCAATCCGGCGGCGCCCGATTTCTGCTTCCCCTGGTGTCTGTTCGAAAAGGGCCGGGGATTGTCTCGCTGGAATCTATGCCGTGGGGGACCTATGGTGGATGGATTGCGAAACGGGTTCCAACCGAGGAGGAAGAACGCCGGTGGATTCAATCGCTTCTGAATATCACTCGACCTCAGGTTTCCATCATTTGTCGCCCCGGGGCTTCATACTCTGAAAAACCGGATCGGTTCCGCGAGATGGAAACGCATATATTGGACCTGTCTCAGGGGTTTGAGCATATCTGGGAGCATTGCTTTGCAGCGCGGAATCGCACAAAAATCCGCAAAGCCGCACGCCATGGGTTGGAGGTATTCATCGACAATAGCGCGCGTGGGATGGAGGCTTACAAAAGGCTTTATCGCCTGTCCATGGAACGCTGGGCGGGCGATCTGGCATTTGATCCCGACTTCCTGGATCAATGGATCGACGCACCGGCGGAGCAGGTTTCTTTGTGGTTGTGCAAGTTTCAAGGCGAGATTGTTGCAGGGACGCTGCTTTTTTATTCACCGACAGAAGCGCATTATTGGAGCGGCGCATCGAACCTGGAGTTCAGCCGAGTTCATGCAAACAACTTTCTGATCAGCCGTACGATTGAGGATGCGGTTCGGCGGGGATGTCGATCCTACAATTTCGGTTCCAGCGCGGGGCTGGAGGGGGTGATTCAGTTCAAGGAACAATTCGGGCCGGAACGGGTTCCGTACCGAAACTCGGTGTTCATGCATCCGGTTTGGCGCGGCCTTTGGAGTCTCAAAGCGTGGCTGAGAAAATGAATCTGCGCTTATGTTATATCGCCGACGGTCTTTCGCGGCACAATCACTACATGCTTCCCTGGTTTGCCAAGAGGGGCTGTGAGGTACATCTTCTGACCG
>Ga0209606_1004210_pt1 | contig 13566 bp, 11 predicted proteins | sample AD_UKC057_MetaG_FD_184412 | JGI IMG/M metagenome (GOLD analysis project Ga0209606, IMG submission 184412) | Active sludge microbial communities of municipal wastewater-treating anaerobic digesters from USA - AD_UKC057_MetaG (SPAdes) (version 2) | ecosystem: Engineered > Bioreactor > Anaerobic >...
ACAGTCGGGGTTTTATATTCTGAAAAATTAAGAATGCAAACTGAAGTGGGAGGTCTTTTTTTAACTATGTATACACTACCATTCATTTCTATAAGTCCTATAGTTTCTAAGATTCACGAACCTTTGGGAAAAAAAAGAACAGCTTTTATATCAGCAATACTAGCGGGGTTAGGATTAATCATTTTCAGTCTCTTAAAAAATGTTTATTTAATATTAGTGATGGTTTTAATTACAGCAACTTTTTCTAACATAGCGTTTATTTTAATTTACGCCACATTTGAAGACTATATAACAAGATTAGATGGGGAGGGAAATAATTTAGTAAGCATAGAACAAATTTCACAAAATTTCGCTTACGCAGTAGGACCAATATTTTTAGGCTATATCTCAAGAAATGAAAACTTCGAACTATCTTTTAGAGTAACGGGTTTAATTCTAATTGCCTTCTCTCTTTTAGCTATAATATCCGTACCTAGAAAGATAAAAATGCCCAGAAAACAAATAGCTGCGGAGTTAAATAAAGATACCACAAACGGGAAATAATGGATTTATAGTGTAAAATCTAATAAAATATCTATCTGCAGTGGAATTGTGCACTTTACAATAGATTAGAAAAGAGGGAGATTTTGATAAAATATAGCAGTTAACTGAAATACAGGACAAAACTTTAAATTAAAAACTTGCCTCCGTAGCTCAGAGGATAGAGCAGTTCCCTTCTAAGGAAAAGGTCGGGGGTTCGACTCCCTCCGGAGGCGCCATAAAAAATATGAACAAAGAAATTGAAAAGAAAATATGGCCAAATTACTTTGATCTTGTATCTTCAGGAAAGAAGAAATACGAGTTAAGATTAGCAGATTTTGAGGTTGCAGAAGGAGATATTTTAATTCTTAAAGAATGGGACCCGACAACCAAAGACTACACTGGAAGAGAGATTAGAAAAAAAGTAACACAAGTGGGACATTTAAATATTAACGATGAAAAATTCTGGTCCAAAGAACAGATAGATAAATTCGGATTTCATATAATATCCATAGAGTAAGCCCGGGTGGTGGAATGGTATACACGGCAGACTTAAAATCTGCTGACTGCAAAGTCGTGCGGGTTCGAGTCCCGCCTCGGGCACCAAGAATTAAGAAATCATTTATAAATTTACCTAATTCATAAGGATGAATAAAACAAAGAAAATCCATAAACTTATACCCAAATTGAAATAGTTAATAACGACTTGTTTCTATTTCGCACTATCAAAACTCGGTTTGGAATATTTTTTAAACAAAGATATATGTAATATATAATTGAATTGTGAAGATGTTAAACAAATTTATATATCCGTTATTGATTACTGTAATATTTACCTTTGGAATTTCCACAAGACTTTACAGAATTGACTTCGGAAGACCGCTTAGCTTCCTATATGACGAGAATGATATTTATGATCAAGTAGTCAGGTATGCCTTTAACTATAAATTTATAATCAAACAAGATGGTATAAAAGGATTTGAACCCGAAGACTTTGTTTATGGCACTTTTCCAACTTATTTTTTGACCATAACTACCATGGTATTAAATAAATATATATCATTATCGAAAATTGAAATAGACTTTGACTTTTACTTCGTATATATGAGAATAGTAACGTCCTTATTTTCATTACTAATTATAGTTTTCACAGGACTTCTATATAAAAAAATTTTCAAAGATAAAATAGGGACAATTTTATCTATAACACTTACAGCATTAAATTGGAAATTAATCGCACACTCTCACTACTTAAACCACGACATATATCTAACAACCCTATCTTTGATTTCTACATATTTTTTTGTCTCATACATACAGGAAGAGAGTAAAAAAAAGTATATATATCTTTCCCTCTCGGCTTTATTCTTAAGCTTAGCCAGCAATACAAAAATAACCGGGTTGCTAATAGCTCCTATACTAGGAATAATTTTGATAATAAGAAGAGATTGGGGAGGTATTATTATAGCCGTAATCGGAGAAATTCTATTCTTTATTATCTCAAATCCTTTCTCCATAATAAGTTACCAAAAATTTCTTTCTAGAATTCTATTAATGAGAAAATTAGAAGCAGGTATAGTTTTCTCTGAAGTAAACACGAATCCATTAAAGTATATTAAAGTCCTTTTTTATGTATTAACCCCCCTTTCCTTTCTTATTGCTATCCCTGGTATTGTTAAACCGATTACTCAACTTTTCAAAAATCCTAAATCAATAAAACAAGACAACAACCTCCAAGAGAGAGCGTGTTTGTCTGGAATAATATTGATCTATATAGTGTTTTTCTCTCTTAATTCGAGATTAACAGAACGGTGGATTTTACCCATAATACCAATATTCATAATTTACTCAGCAAATTCATTTGTACAGATTATATTTTCAACTAAATATCCCAAGTACGCGAAAATAATCGGTTTTTCTCTTCTCTTACTTCCAAACGTAATTTGCACACTTTCATTAATGAAACAATTAAATATGGGAAAACCAAGAGTAAGAGCTTACCTTTGGCTAACAGATTACTTAAACAAACCAGAAAATTCAAATTTGGAAATACTTATGTATACAAATAAAGGATATAGAGATCCCTTCGGGAACATTAAAAACTGTAATCTTGAAAAATTTAATGTCTATGAAACTAGGGGGGCTGGAAACGTTTTTCCAAAAAATCCTACGGAATATGACATTGTAGTTTTGTATTCATACATGGAAAAGAATTATAAAAATACATATGTTAAGAATAAATATCCCGAGTATGCTAAATCGTGGGAAAACTATGAAAATACCTTAAAAGATCCTAGTAAGTTCTTCCTATTAAATAAATTTGAAACTACTGAATTGGATCTCTTAAGAATACCGGAGATTTATATTTATCAAAAAGTGAAATAAACAACTACTTTTTTCTATACAAAAAAATCATCGGATCTACAAAAATACTACCCGGAAAATTCAGACTTTTTTCTTCAAAAAGACTATATTTCTCAAGATATTTAGGCTCAACATCCGGACTGCTGAAAGAGAAGAAAAACTCCGGTTCTTCTGATAATCCATAAAGCTTTTGCCAAGCCATAGTAGCTCTTATATTTTCCGGTGAAATTCCTTCTTTTACCAATGATTCGCTTCTCCCCCAGACGTAATTGTTTGAAATAACAAAATCGTTGGCCATCTGCATTGACAGGAAAGCAGTAAAAAATAAAAACACAACGCAAGTTGTCATCTTTAAAAATCTTTTCCTGTTATTCGGCATGACATAAAGAAAAAAGAGAATAAACATTGGAATTAACGGAAGAAGATATCTATCAAAAAACACCTGAGTAAAAAGCATCAAAATAATATATCCGACGATAGAAATGGAGTAGATATTTATAACTTTTTTTCTTAAAACAAAAAGGGACGGAATCAATAATGCTAAAAGAACTTTTGAAGTCAAATCCCAGTATCTATAAATATCATAATTCCACTTAAAGTGGTATTTAGTTCCTAAAATTGATCTTGGAAAAAATCCCGTTCTTTCAAAAGTATTTTCAAAATAAGGATATTCTTCCCAGGATATTTTTCCCGGAGCAAAGTACTTATTTAATAAAAAATACAAAATTCCCGAAAAAGCTAACATTAAAAATATTTTCAGCGTCTTTTTTTTATTTTCCAAAAACACACTTAAAATTAAATTAAAAACAAACGGAAGAACAAAAGACACAGTTACAAGTAAGATTCCGTAAATCAAAGAATAAACATATTTTCCATCTGAAAAATTTTCGTAAATAAAACCTTTGTTCTGCATTTCTTTCGTTTGCGGAAAAAGAAAAAAATAATATGCAAAAAGAGAACCCACAACTGCAATTTGAATTAAAGCCTCTTTGTACCTTTTTTTAATTATTAAATATGGAATATAAGCAACATTAAAAATTATCCCATTCTGCTTCGTAAAAAAAGATAAAATTCCCGAAATGTTAAAAAATATAAAATTCTTTGATTTTTTATCCTCCTCATATTGAAGGAGAAAATATAGGGAAAGAAGCATAAAAAACATGGTGTAATTTTCTGTCATAAATCCTATTGATGAATAAATATGAAGAGGGTTGAAGAAAAAAATAAGAGAAAAAATGATTGATTTTACTTTTCCAAGATTAAAATGATCGTGCAAAATTCTTGCAAAAATATAAAAATCCAAAACAGAAAAAATTAATGTTAAAAACGGTAATTTACTAATGCCAAAAATTGAAGCAAAAACAACCCCGAGCATTCCCTGAACATAAAAAGTTGTAGCGGTAAGTTCAAGCAAAGACGTATCCCCCGACATAAACCTCAAAACAGATGTAGTTCTGTTCCAATCGTCATTTTGCATAAAATTTACTTTTGATATCATTTTGAAAAAAAGTACAAACAAAATAACGGTTACTATTTCAAAAACGGGAAAGTGTTTTGATAGAAAGTGTTTTTTCACAGACAAAAGAAGCTTGTTCATATTGTTTATTATATTATAAAAATTAATGATTTTCCTTCATTTGAGGTAGAATATGCTTATGAAAAATAAAACAGACATTGTATTGGTATCAATAATTTTTCTGGCAACACTGTTTGGAGTTTATTTGAATATTGAAAAACAAAGATCAATCGATAAATCAAAACTCCCCGAAAGGGTAGAGGAAAACAAACTTTTTCAAAGATGGATTACAAATTTGAAAAACCATGACCTAAACATAGAAGCCGATGAATTTAAATTAAAAGAAGAAAACGAAATTTACAATACAACTTGGATGACTGTTTATTCTATAGATGACCCTGAGCAAAAAGCTTTATATGAAAAAACTTTGGAGGAACATAAAAATCTTGATAAAGTAGTTTTTTCCCCAAATGAAAGAGTTTTTGTGGATTTTAGAAACATACCAAGAGGTAACGTGATGGCAAATGAAGTTAGAGTTTACGGCTTAAAAGAAGATAAAATAATAGATGCAAAAGTACTCGATTGTTCTACAAAAGGAAATTGCTATTTCGACAGAGCCTATTTTTTAGATAACGACGTTTTTGTGGTATCAGAATTTTCAAGAGACATTGATAAAAAGAACCCTGCAGTCGAAAATTGTTCGGTTACCCAAAAATGCACTTATACGATAAAATTACATATAGTAGATTTGGTTCACAATAAAAGAGCGGTATATGTCTCCGAACCTTTTGAAGCTGTTCTCTCTGATTTAATAAAATTACTCTACGAAGTAGAAATCTAAAATAGTAAAAGAAAAATTAACGGGGTGTAGCTCAGTTGGCTAGAGTGCGCGGTTTGGGACCGTGAGGCCGGCGGTTCGAGTCCGCCCACCCCGACCAACTAATGAACTAAGTGCGACCAGAACAACGTTGTAATAATGACGCCACCCAAAACACTTTTAGCTTAGACAAAAAAACAAATATAATTTGATTTTTCATCAGAATCATCTGCGTTTTTGAATAAAAATTATGTGGTAATCCGGTTCGAAAGATGTAAAATTGGATAAAAATTGAAGATTTTAATCCGGTAAAAGCTAAGATAACATAGAACTTTACTGAAAACTTTCTTTTACCTAAGTAAACATTTTATAAAACTATGAAAATACTATATTTCCAAAACAAAGATGAAAGAAGTAAAGATGTGGATAACATCATAGAAAAAGATTTTCCGCATATATTGAGAGAAAAAAATCCTGATCTTATTTTTGTGTCCGGAGGCGATGGAGCAATGCTGCACGCCATTCAATCTTTCGGACATCTGAGAGTTCCGTTTTTTGGATACGCCAATGGCACTTTAAATTTTTTAATGAACAGCATACCTATGAATGACTTAAAAAGTACTATCAAAAATCTGGAAAAAGATAAAATAAAATTACAGGAAGTAGTGACTTCTAAGATTGACGTACAATTATTCTCCAAAAGCAAGGGTAAGAAATATTTAGGTTTTGCTGTAAATGAAGTAGTGGTAGGAAGTACAATAATGGGATACCATAGTTTTACTTTAAATTCTAAAGATAACATTTTTACTGATTTCAAAATTAACGGATCCGGTTTATGTATAAGTACTGATCTAGGTTCTACCGGGTACAACTTTAATTTAGGAGGTCCGGTTTTACCTTTAGGTAGTAATTTGTGGTCGATTTCGGGGATAGTTTGCAATAGACATCTGGAAGATATAATAAAGGTTAATAAATTAAGAATAAGTTGTGAGTGTCAGAGAACTAATCCTACGGTTTTTCTAGATGGTATAGATAAAAATATTACATTAGAAAAAGGCGACGAAATTATATTAAAAAAAGGAAGTAATACAAAGATATTATTCCAAAATAAAGATGATTTTTTGAAAAAAAGATTGGAAATAATATCCAGATACAGAAAACTTTAACCTTTTTAATTAATATCTTAAAAGATCAACTACTCAATCCAAAATACTCAATTAACAAAAACATTGAAAAATTTGCAGAAAGTGGAATAAAATATAAATAAGACTATAAATTTCAAAAGTAATTAACAATTTTATCTCTCCAACGGCTAAATTCTTTAGCCAGAAAGGAACAAAAAATATGGACGATCAAAACTTAAATCAACCCGTACCTGATCAATCCGCACTAAACCAACCTCCATCTGATAACACCCCGACACCGACAATTATGCCAAAACCAAAATCTAAGAAAAAAATCGGTATTGTGCCGGGTATTTTTATAATTATTATCATCGCTCTAGCAGTATATTTACTAAAACCGGAAACAAAACAGGAAACAATTAATAAACCGGTTGAGGATAGTTACAAACCTGCTATTGCATTTTCTCCTGAGTTTGCAACTTATAAAGAGGTGGCAGTAGATGTTAATCCAAAAGTCCCCGCTTATTCAGTAAACCAAGATTTAAGTAATGTTACGAACGCAGTTGATTTTACCTTTTCTGACGAGGCGAAAAATTTGTTAACAAAAAATGCCTTCGTTGTTATACCGGATTACCATGATGAATTTTTCTCTCTTTACGAAAGCAATCGTTACGATTATATCCCGAGCTTTATCACGACCGATTCAATACTTCACAATTACCATCTAATGTTTGATTTTTTACTAAAACAGATAGAAGAGAAAAATTTAGTGGGTGAGTTAAAACAGCTCAGTGCTAACATGCTTTCTGAGTCTCTGAACCAATATAATAATTTAAAAGGAACAGAATGGGAAAACGCCGCTAAAAGGAATGTTGGATTTTTTACAGTCGGAAGCAAACTTTTAGACCCTTCGATTGAAATTCCGGCAATTGTTGCAAACGAGGTCAATCAGGAATTAGCACTTATTGAGGCGCATCAGGGAATTGAAAAATCTCCCGTAATGAATATAGGCAGTGGGCAGGACACAGTGATTAATACTCCTCAAGGACCGCAATCATTGGAAGCACTAAAAGAAGATTATTCTCAATACATTCCCCGCGGACACTACGACAAAACGGACCAATTAAAAAATTACTTTAAGTCTGTGATGTGGTACGGCCGTCTTACTTTTAGAATGAAAAATGAAGATGAAGTAAAATCAGCTTTGCTTATCACTCTTGCGTTAAATAAAGAAAATAACAAAAACAGCTGGAATAAAATCTATGAGCCGGTAAATTTCTTCGTTGGTAAAAGTGATGATATTGATTATTACCAATTTAAATATTTTGTTGAAAAAATTTACGGACCGGATGCAACAATCCAATCAGTAGCAAACGATAAAGATAAATTAGCTTCTTTTATTAACGAAACAAAAAATATAGAACCACCGAAGATTAATTCAATACCAATTTTTGAAGCGTCAATTCAAGGAGATAGAGAAGAAGAGATTAAAGGATTCCGATTTATGGGGCAAAGATTTACTATTGATGCTTCTATTTTCCAAAGACTTGTTTATCGTGAGGTTGGCGATAAAACTAAGTCCTGCCAAGAATTCAAACCGGAAGAAACAGGCTGTCTTTCAGGGGCAAGATGTCTTCCAAAAGGATTAGATATCCCGGCAACAATGGGTTCAAATGAAGCAAAAGAAATTTTAGACGAAATGGGAGAAACTCAATACGCTTGTTATTCTGAAAACATGGCCAAAATGAATGAGTATATTACAGGACTTAGCACAAACGTTTGGGTACAAAATTTATATTGGAGTTGGCTATATCAGCTTCGTCCACTCTTAGATGAAAAGAATAGCGGTTATCCGATCTTTATGCAAAATGCCGCTTGGATGAGAAAAGATCTTAATACATTTTTGGGAAGCTGGACTGAATTGAAGCATGATACCATTCTTTACGCTAAACAGGTTTATGCTGAAATGGGCGCAGGAGCACCTCCGGAAGAAGAGGATGACAGGGGATATGTTGAACCAAATCCCTATGTTTATGCCCGTCTTGCCTCACTTCTGAAAATGACAAACGAGGGTTTAGATATCCGTGGATTTTTAACACCCGAAATGAAGGATAACCTGAGTAAAATGGAGCAATTAGCAATGTCGCTTAAAACAATATCGGAAAAAGAATTGAATAACGAAAAATTAACCGATGAAGAATACGAACTCATTCGTTCTTATGGCGGACAATTAGAACACTTTTGGCTTGAAATTAATAAAGACGAGCCGGAATTTAAAGATATGGGTCCAAGTCATTTCTTAGATGATAATCCTGCAGCTATTGTTGCCGACGTTGCTACCGATCCAAATGGTCAGGTTTTAGAAGAAGGCACGGGTAAAATTTTCTCAATTTACGTTGTAGTTCCAATTGACGGAAAATTAAGAATCGCTAAAGGCGGAGTTTATTCTCAATACGAGTTTACCTGGCCGATGCTAGACAGGTTGACTGATGAAAAATGGAGAGAATTATTAAATTCTGACCAAGCCCCAGCCCTGTCATCTTGGACCGGCGCCTATATTGCAGATTGAGCAGAAGCTTAATTACTTTGTAAGTAAAAATGAATGAAAAAGAAAACTACGCGGATAGTTGTTGTTCTTTTTGTTTTAACTATCTTTTTAATCGGTAGCCGTTATCTGCGTTTTTCCAAAAACCAAGAGGCAAAAAACAATCAATTAAATGGTGAAAAAGAATTTTCAGAGTTTTTGATCCAAAAAAAGAAACTTCCTCAAATAAGCGGGGAGGTTTCTTTGATTGCGGTTGGCGATATTTCCTACTCACGGGGTGTGGAAAGAATAGTAAAAAAACAAAACGATATTAACTACCCATTTTTAAAAATTCGGGATTATTTAAAAAGTGCGGATTTAGTTTTTGGAAACCTGGAAACACCGATTACCCAAGGCGCAGAAATTCCGGATTTTGAAATGATTTTTAGGTCTAATCCCGGAACCGAACAAGCATTAAAACAAGCCGGATTTTCCGTTTTATCTTTAGCAAATAATCACACTCCGAATTTCGGAGAAAAAGGTCTGAAAGATACTTTTAATTATCTTGAAAATGTTGACATCAAATATGTCGGAGCCGGAGAAAATGAAGAAGAAGCATATCAGGCTGTTTATGTTGAGAAAAAAGGAATAAAATTCGCTTTTCTGGCATATAGCGATAACAGCATAGTTCCGGATTTTTATGAAGCATCAGTAGATCGCGCAGGAACGGCATTTATGCGGATAGATAAAATGACCGAAGCAGTAAATGAAGCTAAGCAGAGATCCGATTTTGTTATTGTTTCAATGCATACCGGAGCAGAATACTCCAATGAACCTAACGAATCACAGATAAACTTTGCCCGTTCAGCAATTGATGCAGGAGCAGATTTAGTTATTGGCCACCATCCTCATGTGGTTCAAACATTGGAAAGGTATAAAGACAAATATATATTTTACAGCTTGGGAAATTTTGTTTTTGATCAGCCGCAATCGCAGGAAACAACGAAGGGACTTGCCATTAAAGTTTATTTTACAAAAGACAGAATAAACAAAATTTCCCTTTTACCTGTGGTAATGGAAAATTTAGCTCAACCAAGAGCGGCTAATAAAGATGAAGCTAATAAGATTTTACAAAGATTAAATTTTTCTACAGCAAATCAGGAAATTTACTTTTGGAATAGCAACAATAACAATTTTGAAAAAGATAAAAGAGCGGTAATTTACAACGAAACTCCTAAAAACAAGGGTAATATTTCTAAACACGAGCAAGCGGATTTGAATAATAACTCAATCATAGAAAACTATAACTTGGAGGGCGGGAAACTAACTATTAGAGAAAACGAAAAAACGGTTTGGCAATCACCAAGCAATTGGTGGATAGATAATTTCGTTCTGGCTGACTCAACCAATGATGGAATTTTAGATATTAATCTGTCTCTTTGGAAATCCGGAAATTTCGGGTCTTCAAAGCCTTTTTGGATTGAGGAAAACGACATGAGTGTAAAAAATCACTTTTTCATTTTAGATTTTACTGATAGCGCAATAAAACAAATTTGGGGTTCTTCCAACCTCACCGAGCCAAATTGCGAGTTTAAAGTTGCTGATATTGATAATGATGAAAAAAATGACTTAATTGTAATTGAAGGAAGTTATTTACAAAAACCCGAGTGTAGCGGAAGTTTTGTTGCCGTTTGGAAATGGAATGGCTGGGGATTTTCAAACGAGTGGAGGAGTGATAAAGGAAATTATTCTAATCTTGAAATTGAAAAAAATGATGAAAAAAACTATATCGTAGTTGATACCCTCTGATTTTTTTATAGTCCTCACATTCGCTTATGACTGAAAAACAAAACTCCGTAACTTTGTCATCTTGTAAAAACAACCTCTCTTATGATAATCTATCGTAGATTATGGACAAAATTTCTATTAACAGAAGTTTCTATAAAAACGGGAAGAGGATAATAAAAAATAAGGTATATAAAGAAGAAAATAAGAATTCCGTGGAAAAAATAAATTCTATTTTCAACGAGCCTGAGAAATTCACAATAGCTGATTTAAATCAGGAAAAAACAGCCAAGAAAATTAAAAATCACCCTCTTTCTTTTATTGAAAAAATTAGAAAATCTCTAAGATTTAAGGTAAATCATCAAAAACTAAGGGCGGGGGTTACGGGAATTTGGGCGGCGGCATCAATCGTTATAATTTTTTCCTTTTTAACATCTCTTATGGTTACGCCAAAAACAGCCAAACCTGAAGAGGTAGAGAGATATTCAATGTATTCCTCAAAGCCCCTCAAACCTCAAACCGCTACAACTTCTATATACTCAAAAGATTCCAGAGCTCAGAGAATAAATGAGGTTTATAAAATGTACAATTGCCCCTTAGAGGGACTTGGGGATGTGATGGTATATGAAGCCGACAAAAATAACATACCGTGGTGGCTTGTTGCCGCTGTTTCGTTTCAGGAGTCGGGGTGCGGAAAGAAATCTCCAAAAATAGATGGGGCAGAGTCCTATAACGCGTGGGGTTGGGCAATATATGGAGATAGAACTTTTTCCTTTGATAACTGGGTCAGAGGTATAGAAACAGTTTCTAAGTATTTTTCAGAAAATTTTTACTCCAAGGGAATTACCGATACGTGTGAGATAATGAAAACATACACACCCCCGTCAAACGGCTCCTGGTGTGAAGGTGTAAATCATTTTGCCGATTTAATAAAAAATTACAAAACCCCTCAAGAATAATCATTTGTAAAAAAATCTTTTAACGAGCACTAAAAATTATCCAAATTTAATTTTCATTTAAACCCCATGTAATAAAATTTTTCATATAATTTACACAATTATTACCCTATAGCATTTGAAAAAGAGGTTGGAATATGATAAAATCCCCCTCCGTATGAGTAAAAAAACGATAAAATTACAGTTAAATATGCTGCCTTTTATAACAGTTTTCTTTTTATCTGCGGCATTGTCTCGTATTCCGGAAAGGAGTTCAAAAGAAGCTCCTAAAGGTTTTATCGGAAAAGAAACAGATAAAGGTAGGGAAGAGAGAATAAAATCTCTTGCAAATTTTTTTGAAGAGCAAAAGTCACCTTTGGTAGAAAACGCCGACACTTTCGTAGATGTAGCCGATAAATATCATCTTGATTACAGACTTCTTCCAGCAATTGCATGTATGGAGTCTTCATGTGGAAAAAGATTGATTCCGGAATCTTTTAATCCTTTTGGATGGGGAATTTACGGAAAAAATGCTATTTATTTCAAATCCTTTGACGAAGCAATCGAGGTAGTGGGAAAGGAATTAGCTGAAAAATATATTACAAAGGGGTTAAATACTCCGGAGAAAATTGCTCCCGTATATACTCCTCCAAACCCGGTAAATTGGAAAAATGGAGTGAATTTTTTCATCAGCAAGATAAAAACTCCAAGAATTATTGATAATACCGTGCTTTCTTCCGCCTAATCTTCTGCTTCTCAATCCTGTATTTTTTCATAAACCCATTGAGTAATCGCATTCAACTCGTAGGTAGTGAAAGATGATCTTAAAATACTATCAACAATATCTTCTATCCAATCGTAATCAAGTATTTTATCCTGGGGGATAATAAGAGTTTCTTTAAAATTATCCGCTACTCTGACAAAATTGGCAGTTCCTGACATCCCTGTTTTTTCCATCCTATTTGCTAATTGATTTAGACCAAGATTACGCAATCTTTTCGGGTGTCTGAGTTTACTAAGCTCCTCGGCAATAATTTTTACAGAATTCTCATATCCAAGAGCTTGGCGACGAAATCTTTCACCAATAACTCCCGATTTGGCTTCTCCAACTCCGAGAATTTTCACATAATCTTTCCCGGCTATTTCGACATAAGTAGCATCGGGAAGTCTCCCCACTATAATTTTATCTTCAAGGCCGTACCTTGCGGGATTTTGCATTACACTTAAAATTTCATTTGATAAAGCCTCCATCTCGTTTATTTTCTTCGGGTCAACACCTTTAAATCTTTCTGACCTAATAGCGGGATCCACAACTACTAATTTTTCAAAAATTTCTCCCTTAAGATGTCTTTTGATAAATTTTTCAGGATTTTCTCTAAATTCATTCATTTTATTTGATTTGCCGCCTTTTTCCCGTTCTCCTTCCGTTCTTATCACATTGTAAATATGAGCTTTAAGTCCAATAATAAAATCCTCATCAAGAGAATTTAATGCTTCGTTTTGCGCCTCTACGGTAGTTGAACGTTGTTCGGGAGGTAATTTATCTAAAACATCTGAAATTTGTTTACCGATATCTTTTTCTTTCTCTTCTTCTTCATCTACTGCAAGAGTTTCAAGAGTTTCCATTTCCATGTTCAAATTGTATAATGTTATATAATAGCGCGAAAGTGGTACTCACATTTGTTATAATTTTCTTACACAAAAAATAAAAATCCCACAAAAGGAAAAATTTTTAAGTTTTAAAAGCAAAGAGTAGAAAAATAAAAGTAGTTTATAGGGGCGAGTGGCGGAATTGGCATACGCGCACGGCTTTAGACCATTTGAGGGCGTAAGACGTGCGAAAGAAAAAGTTCATTTAAAATAAAATACTAAAACTTCAAGGGCGAGTGGCGGAATTGGCATACGCGCACGGCTTAGAACCGTGTCCGAAAGGGTGGAGGTTCGAGTCCTCTCTCGCCCACCAAAAACACACCAAAATTTAA
>Ga0209606_1004213_pt1 | contig 13565 bp, 6 predicted proteins | sample AD_UKC057_MetaG_FD_184412 | JGI IMG/M metagenome (GOLD analysis project Ga0209606, IMG submission 184412) | Active sludge microbial communities of municipal wastewater-treating anaerobic digesters from USA - AD_UKC057_MetaG (SPAdes) (version 2) | ecosystem: Engineered > Bioreactor > Anaerobic >...
CGGGGCGCGAGGCGGTCGGGCGGGCCGTCCAGCAGGAGCATGCCCGACGGCGCGGCGCACACGGCGGTGACAGAGCGGGAGCGGTCCTCGAGGCCGCCCGCGTTGAAGCCGGCCGTCAGGGACACCCACCAGGCCGCGTCATGGACACCATGCGCCGGAAGATGGTCGGTGACGGCCGTGCCGGCGGGCGGCCCGAAGTCGTGGAAGGCGTTGGTCGTGACATCCCCTCCTATTTGAGCCTCAAGAGAATGCCATCAACACCCGTCACGACCTCGGCCGTGCCTTCCACGCCGTGTCCGCGCGCGGTCACGCGCACCGTCCCGCCCTCCAGCGCAGAGACCGGCAGCCAGGCGGCTGCGTCCTCGCCAAACGCGTCGGATGCCCCGTCAACAGACAGGGCGAGGCGCGGGCCGGAGGTCCCGGGGCGCAGCCACAGCACGGCCTCCAGCAGGCGCGTCCCCGCAGCCCCCGCCTTCTCCAGCCGTTCCCATGCGGACACGGCCGAACGCCGGACGAACCAGAATCCGCCATCCCATCCCAACTCGACCGCCTGCTCGCGCAGCGAAAGCCGTCCGTCGCCGTTAGTGTCTACCCCAAAGGCTGCCGAGAGGCTGTTCGACGGCGAGGCGGTGAACGGCATCGACACCCGGAGAAAATCCTTGCCGGCCAGCGGCGGCACGGCAACGTGGACACATGTCTCGGTGTCAGCGAAGACAGGCGACGGAATCGCCGCCAGGACAGGTACAGCGCCGCACGTGCGGAGAGCAAAAAAGGACACCAGAAAAACGGCGGCGTTCCTGAAAATCGCAGACCCTTTCATTGACCGGCTCCTCCCCCCCCTTTTGCGCGAAAATGGCGCTACAGCGCAAAATCAGAGTTTGAGGGTTCTGGCTACTCTCTCATGCGTTCGTCAACGATCCGACCGTTCACCGTGAACGATTTATTTTGACCATACTCCTTTGCGGCAGAAACGGCAACCGGGTTTTTTCTCGTTGTTTTGAACCACCACTGGCAGGTATTCTGCACGTTAGCCTTGCATACTGGCGAACTCGTATAATTCCCGACGCGAACGAGAGCGAAATATGTTAACGTGTGCTGAGTATGAGTACACAACTTGCCTTTTTTCTGACGGCGGACGCGGGTGCTTTGTCCGCAACCTGCTTCGTGCCGGACGAGGTTCGCGGTGCCGTGCTGTGCATTCCGCCACTTGTTGAAGAGCGCAAGGGCGCCCTGCCGGCCTTTGTGCAGACCGCCCGTGCGCTGGCTGCGCAGGGCATCGCCGCGCTGCTCATCGATCTGCGCGGCTGCGGCGACTCCGACGGGGCCTTCGCGGAGCAGGATCCAGAGGGCTTCGAGCGCGATTGCGACGCGGCCTGGTCGTGGCTGGCAGATCAATTCCCGAACGTGCCGCGCGCGGCGCTCGGGCTGCGCTGCGGCGCGCTGCTGGCGCTGCGTCTGGCGGCGCGCCGTCCCGACATGGCCGCCTGCCTGCTGTGGGCGCCGGTCTCCGGACCTGATTTCATCCGCCAGCTCCTGCAACGCCGCATGGTCAACGACATGGTGGCCTACGGCAAGGCGCGGGACGGGCGCGCCGGCCTGGAAGCCCGCTTGCGCGCCGGCGGCTGCGTTGACCTCGACGGCTACCCCGTGACCGGCGCGCTGTACGCCTGGCTGCACGCGCTGACGCCTCTCCCGTGTCCCGTGCCGCTCTGCGTAAGCTCGGGCGGTCACGATCCGCGGACAGCGGAAACGTGCGCGGCCTCAAACGCGGATACGGCATCGCTGCCCGTGCGCTATCCGCCGTTCTGGAACACCGTGGGACACGTGGATCTCGCCGCGCTGATCACAGCCAGCGCCGATTGGCTGGCCGGGTGCCTGAGTGGCCCGTCGGTTGCCGCGCCGGCGCTTGCGCTTTCTGCTCAGACCGCCGGCGCTGAACTGATCACGCTGCCGACCACGGACGGTGTGGTGCGCGCCATTCTGAACCGGCCGTCCGGCGCACCGCGCACGGGCACGCTGTTCCTGCACGGCTGGTCGGGCGACCGCACCGGACCGCATCGGCTCTTTACCTGTTTCGCGCGCCGCCTCGCGGCCCGGGGAGACCTCTGCCTGCGGCCGGACTTCATCGGCCGCGGACTGAGCGACGGCACGGCGTCGCAGGCATCGATCGCCGGCATGGCCGATGCCGCGCGGGTCGCGCTGGCGGAGCTGCGCGCCCGGCTGCCAGCCGGCGCGCCGGTGCGCGTGATCGCCATCTGCTCGGGCTGCAAAGTGGCGGTGACGCTGGCGGCGGATGACCCCGGCATCGACCGACTGGCCCTCTGGTCCGCCGAATCGATGGGTGATCTGCGCAGCGCGGCCACCGGCCTCCGCAAGACCGGCGCGATGCTGCTCACCTACGCGCGCAAACTGACACGTCCCGAAACATGGCGCAAACTCATCAGCGGCAAGGTCCAGGCCGGCATGGTGACCAAGGCGCTGGTGAAGCAGGAGACGCGCAGCGCGGCCGAAGCCGCCTGGGAGAACGGCGTGCTCGCGCGCTTCCGCGCGTTCCGCCGACCGGTCCTGTTTGTGTTCGGAGGCTCCGACCCTGACGCGCCGGGCTCGCGCGCCGCGTATGAGCGGTATTGCCGCTCGCATGGCATTCCGCACCAGACGCGCCTGATCGCCCATGCCGGCCACAGCTACTACGGTGAAGCCTGGACGCACGAACTCTTTGAGCAGACGCTTGCGTTCTTGGAAACGTAATTCGCGTGCGATCACTCGCGCTTGCGGAAATCGCGCATCGTGCATCCGTGTTCGCGGCGGAAGACGCTGCCGAGATGGCTCTCCGACTCAAACCCGCACTGGCGCGCGATCTCGCCGATCGCCTGATTGGTCTCGCGCAGCAACGTGCAGACCCGCTCCATGCGCACACGCCGGATTTCGTCGAGAATCGTGCGGCCGAGCTGCGTGCGGAAACGCTGCTCGGCCAGGCGGCGCGAGGCGCCGACATGCCGCACGACCTCGGGCACGCCAATGCCGGCGCAGGCATTCACGGCGATGAACGCCAACGCTTTCACCACCACCACGTCGGCGATCTGCGTGGTGTCGGTGGATCGGCGCGCGATCACCTGGGCCGGCCCGTAGGTGATGACGCGCCGTTCGCGCGTCATCCCGCGCATCATCTCGTCAAGATGCCGGGCCGCCTCATAGCTGGCGCGTTCCGCGTCCAGAAGGATACTCGACATCGCGGGCGCAGTGGTTTCACACAGGTCGTCGTCATTGTCCACGCCCAGCACCGCGATGTCGCGCGGCACGTTGAGCCCGGCCCAGGCGCAGGCGTCCATGACCTGCCTGCCCCGGTTGTCCATCGCGGCGAGCAGCGCGAAGGGCTTCGGCAGCGCATTCAGCCAGGCGCAGAGCCGGGGCCGCTCTAAGCCGGCATCCTCCTGTTCGGCCGTCTTCAAGGCCCCGTAGACCCGGCACTCGAAACCCGACTCGCGCACCGCGCGCGCGAACGCCTCGCCGCGCCGCACGGACCACGTGAAGCCCTGCACCTCGCCGACATAGGCATAGTGGATAAAGCGTCGTTCCAGAAAATACGCGGCCGCCAAACGACCCACCGCGGCGGTGTCGCTGCGCACCACGCTGTGGCGGTGAATCGGATGGCCTTTCGGCAGCCGCCGTTCTTCAGGATCCACCAGCACCTGCGGCACCTTGGCGCGGGCGGCGGCCTCGACCAGTTCCGGCGTGTGCAGCCGGCCGATGATGCCGGTACACCCCCACTCATTCATGCGGATCAGCTTCTGCTCGCCCTGCCGCCCCTCGATGATGTGCAGCCCCCACGGCCCGTGCCGGCGCACGTACTGGAGAATACCGCGCCGCATGTCGCGGCTGACCTTGACCGATGTCGGCAGCAGAACGGCGACCTGCGGCATGCTTTGGAGAGTGCGGGACATGGGGAGAAGTTAGGAGTTAGGATTTAGGAATTAAGAACTGGGAATTGGGAGGATGGAGAAAGGAGGAGGGAGGAGGGAGGAGGGAGGAGGGAGGCGTTTGGGTTTGACAGTTGAAAAGTGGAAATATGGTGGGGGGAACGGCGGCAGAAGTCAACGCGATTCTGCGCAAAATCAAGAAAATATATTGCGCAAACCGGTCTGGCGTTTTATGTTCCGGGTGCTTATGGTATCTCTGTGACGCTTGCAGGTCACGCACCCACGCAAAGGAGACACTATGAAAATCGCGCACTGGTGGCCGGTGCTGATCGGATTCGCATTCTCGGTACAGGCGGCGGAGGAGGCCGCCCCGCTCTTCCCGTTTGTCATCTCGTATGACGGGCCGGACAACGCGTCGAGCGTGGCACACCTGCTGGACGCGCCTGCGGGCCGGCACGGCTACGTGCGGGCGCAGGGCGGGCATTTCGTCACCGATGCCGGGCCGATCCGTTTCCACGCGACCAACCTGACCGGTCCCGCGAATTTCCCGTCGCGCGCGGACGCCGACAAGCTGGCCGCGCGGCTCGCCCGCTTCGGCATCAACTGCGTGCGCCTGCACTTCATGGACACGTGGTACGTGAATTTCATGCCGCAGCCCACCCAAGCGATCCTCGCCGATGACACGCGCACGCAGCGCGAGCTGGACCCGAAACAGCTCGACCGGCTGGACTACATGATTGCAGCGTTCAAACGCGCGGGTATCTACGTGAATATCAACCTGCATGTCGGCCGCACGCTGGACGAGCGCGACGGCTTCCCCGGCATTAAACACCTGTCGTGGGCCAACAAAGGCATCGGCCAGTTTGAACCGCGCATGATCGAGCTGCAGAAAGAGTACGCGAGAAAACTCCTGACGCACGTCAACCCGTACACCGGCAACGCCTACACCGATGAACCGTGCGTCGCGATGATCGAAATCAGCAACGAGGACTCCCTGCTCAGGACCTATCTGGGCGGCACGCTTGACCGTCTGCCTGATCCTTACGCCGCCGAACTGCGCCGCCAGTGGAATGACTGGCTGCACGAAACCTATGCCGACGCGGCCGCGCTGCAAGCCGCTTGGACATGGAAGAACGAGCCGCTGCGCGACGAGCAATTCGCGGAGGGCTGTTTCGACGCCCCGTTTACGTTTGATTCCAAACGGTGGTCGTTCCAGCCCGGCACCGGAGCCGGCCGGGCCTCCGTCGAAAACGGCGTGCTGAAGGTGTCGGTGACCCGCGACGGCGGCGAATTCTTCGCCAAGGTGATCCGCGGGCAGATTGCGTTGAAAAAAGGGCAGCTTTACACCCTCTCCTTCCGTATCAGGCGCACCGAGGGCGAGGGAGCGTGGAAACTCAGCGTGGCGGTCGCATCGGCCACGGACGGCTGGCGTTCTCTGGGACTGCAGGAGCTGGTGAACGTCGGTCCAGCGTGGAAAACCGTCACGCGCGTGTTCGAGGCCAGCGAGGACGTCGAAAGGGCGATCCTGCAACTCACGCGCTTCAAGGTCGGGCGGTATGAGTTGGACGATCTCTCGCTGCGGGCCGGCGCCGAGCAGGTGGCTGAACCGCTGCAAGGCTTTGCGGATCGGTCCGTGCCCTCCGTCACGATCGGTGCCGAAGCGGTGCCGCCCCAGGCGCAGCGCGACTACCTGCGCTTTCTGCTGGCGACGGAAACCCGCTATTGGACCGGCATGGCGGCTTTTGTGCGCGGCGATCTGAAGGCCAGGCAGCCGGTCTCCGGCACGCAGCTCGGTTACAGCCCGTCGTACATCCAGGCCAAGCTCGATTATGTCGACATCCACGGCTACTGGCGTCATCCCTCCGGCGGCTGGATCTCGCTGACCGCCAAAGAACCTTGGAAAATCGGCAGCGATTCGATGGTGCATTCACTCGCCAACATTCTGGGCATGGCGGGCCAGCGCGTGCTGGAGAAACCCTACACCATCAGCGAATACAATCACCCCTACCCCAACCCGTTCGGCGCGGAGGCGCAGCCGATGCTGGCCATCTTCGGCCGGCTGCAAGGGTGGGACGGCATTTTTCAATACAGCTACAACCACTACGTCAATGACTTCGAGCCGCAAGCCATGCCCTGGTGCTTTTTCGACCTGCTTGCGCGCACCGACGCGCTGGCGCACTTCCCGGCCTGCGCGGCGATCTTCCTGCGCGGCGACGCGCGGGAGGCGCTGCAGACCGTTGCCGCAGCGGCCGACGAAACGGCGTGCCGCGACCGGACCGTCGCGTCGCGCTCGCCCGCCTTCAGCATCGGGGCGGCGGGCCATGACGTGCGCCTGGCGGCGCTCCACCGGGTCGGCGTGACGTTCAGCGGCGGCGCGCCCGGCGCGGCGCGCAAGGTGCCGGAAGAACAGCGGGTGTTCGTCAGCGACACCGGTGAGATCGTCTGGGACCGGGAACGGCCCGGCGCGGCGTATCTCGCCCTGCGCGCGCCGAACACCAAACTGTTCACCGGCTTTCCGGACGGACGCGCGATCGATCTCGGACACGGCGTGTCGCTGGCGGTCGGCGCGACGCGGCTCAACTGGGCGACGGTTTCGCTCGTTTCGCGCCACGCGACCGGTTTCGGCGGAGAGGGCCGTCCGGCGAGCATCCTGCTGGCGGCGACCGGCGACGCGGGCAACGCGGGCCGCGTGATGAAGCAGGTCGACAAGGCGCACATCACACTGACCGATCGCGGGCACGCGCCCATGCAGGTCGAGGGCATTCCCGCCACGTTGATCCTGCCCGCCGATCCGGCGCGGACGACGTGTTACGCGCTCGACCCGCGCGGCGCGAGAAAGACCCCCATCCCGGTAGAAGCGGTGCCGGGCGGCGCGAAAATCGTCATCGGGCCGCACGCCCAGACGGTCTGGTACGAAGTGGTCATCAATAAATAAGGAGTGAAACCATGAAATCCAGTGTGCGCGATGCAGTGTTGATTCTGGGCATTCTGTCATGCGGCGCTGTCACGGCGGCGGCTGCCGAGATCGAAAATTACGGTGCGCAGGGTGCTCTCAACTCTGGTTCCAGTTGGCTGGGTGGTCAGGTTCCCGGGCTTGCAGATATCGCCGTCTGGGATGGCGCGGGCGCGGCATCCGCGGGCGGCTGGCAGCATGTGCTGGGCGATGATGCAACGTGGCGCGGCATCCGCGTCACCAATTGCATCGAGTCCTTGTCGATCACCAATGCTGGAGCCGAAACCCTGACGCTAGGTGCCGACGGGATCATTATCGGACCGACAAACAGTTACCTCCATGTTCCGATCAACCTGAACGCAGATCAGGTCTGGACTGTCGGAGGACAGTTATACCAGTATGCGTCGGTCTCCGGCGATCATGCCCTGACAGCACGCGGCAGAGCCATCACCTTTACAAAACCTAACACGATTGCGCAGCTCGCTGTCGAAAACGAAGCCTGCCTCTTGCGCGACGAAGCCTCCATCGACGCCAATGTGGTCGTAAAAAAAGGATGTATACTCGGCTGGCATCGGGAGCCCGCCGACTGGTCCGAAGTCCTGCGCCAGCCGCTCACTCAACAGAACGGCATACTGCGTTTCGGCTGGTATAACCAACAGCCGATCACCGGAACCATCCTGTATGAAAGCGACCTGATCTGTGGAATGGTTTCATCCGACCGGGGGGCAGGACGGATTCAATTTGATAACGGCTGGATGAGAAATTTGGGAGGAACCGTTTCCAACAACTGGATCTATCTTCGAACCGGCCTGTACCATCAGGAGTCCGGCAAGACCTGGATCAAGAACGGCCTTTATTCCGGCTATGACAGTAACGCAGGGCGCCTTGAGACAGGATCATTTGTGCGTGTATCCGGTGGCTTGCTTGATGCATGGCGGATCAATATCGGCCTAGGGACGCAAGATAGTCAACCTGGCGGAATGCTGATCGAAGACGGAGAGGTTTCGGTGTTGCGTAACGAAAACGGGTCGCAGAACGGCATCGAAATCGCGGTTTCAAAAGATTCCAACTTCGGTGTGACGACCAATCAGGCATCGGGCTGGCTACGCATGTCCGGCGGAACGTTGAATGCGTTACAGATATCATTCGGCAAACTGATTCAGAACATTGCACAAGGCAGCGCGATTCAGGACGGTTGTGCACATGTCGAACTGACGGGAGGCACTATGAATATCGGTCAGTACGGTTTCGGCCCCTGTGATCTCTGGAACACCTCCGATGACCCAGAAATCCATCCTTCCGCTTGGTATGATGTGCGCATGTCCGGCGGAACGTTCGGCGCGCTGGCTTCCTTTACCAACAGGGCGCGCACTCGGTTGAGTGGCCAGCACGGCGGTCTGACCGTGCGCACTGCCGATCCCTCCGGCCAGCCGTGCAACATCGTCATGGAGGAATCGCTGACCGGCTCGGGCGGCTGCACGAAAATCGGCGGCGGCACGCTCTACCTGAAAGCCGCCAACACGTACACCGGTCGCACGGACATTCTGGCCGGTGCGTTGACGCTCGACACCAGAGTTGTCGAGCCTGAAACGCCGGTCGGCCTGCCGGCGCCTGCGGCTGTCTGGGTTGCCGACAGCCTGGGTGCCACACCGGGAGCTGAAGTGACGGACTGGCCCTCCACCAACACCACGCATCACTACACGTTGGCCACTGCGAAAGCGATCCGCTCCGCCTCAACAGCGCCGCGTATCGCCGCGCAGCCTGTTGGCGGTCATGCTGCGGTCACGTTTGACGGGCTCGACAACGCATTGGGATTGACAGGATTGAATACGACTCCTCTGACCGGCGCCACCAATTTCACGATCGCCCTCGTCATGCGCAGCGACAGCACCGGCAAAGGTCAGGCATCCCCGTCAGGCACTTACGGCACGTCCGTACTACTGTCACAAACAAATCCCGCCAGCGACCAGAATCGCTGGCGTATCGGCTATACCGCTACCGCACGGCTCGGCGCTGCGGTCATAACGAATTCTCCCGGTATACATACCACCGCTGTTTGGGCACCGCCACGTTTGCTGAACGACAATGAGCCGCATATCATGCTGTTTACTTGGACGGCCGGCGGCGAAACTATTGTGGAAATTGACGGTTACGCGTATGGCGCGCCCGATCTCAGCGGCGTCAAATCGATTACGAAATCGCGCATGATGATGGGCACCGATGAGGGCGTCAATCCCTTCCACGGCGACATCGCGGAAGTCCGGTTTTACAACAACCGGAATCTTTCCGCCGAGCAACGGCGACAACTTGGGCGCGATTTGGCACGGACCTACGGCGTCGAAATCGTGGGCTATCTGAGACCGGAAGAGAAACAGTGCGCCTCCCTTGCAAGCCGCGACATCCGCATCGCGTCCGGCGCCTCGCTCAATACGGGCGCGATCGGTCTGACACTTTCTCAGGGCCAAACCATCAGCGGTGCCGGTACGGTCAATGGAACATTACGCATCGACACGAATGGCGTGCTCGCTGCAACAAATACGACAAGTGCTCTGACGATTTCCGAGCTTGCACTGCAGCCAGGCGGCGTCATCCGCTGGCGTTACGATTCACAGGGACGCGGCGCACCGGTACAGGTGGAGAATCTGACCCTGCCGGATGGTGTCGTCATGTTGGAAATCACCTCGGACATGGCGGTACCGAAACCGTTCGGTGTCGTTCTGAACTATACGGGCACATTGACAGATAACGGTGCTGCTTGGAACATTGTCGGCAGCCATAGCGCTACGCGCGTGGAAATCGATGAAGTCGCCAAATGTCTCAAGGTGCAAACCAAAACAGGGACTTTTATCAAAATCCAATAAACGAGGGAGGTTACATGAAGCGCATATTACAGTTCAGTATTTTGGGTTTGGCCGTGGTGTTTGGCGCGGCTGTAAAGGCCCAGACCGTTCCGCTCAATCAACAAACGGCGAGAGTGTCGCCCGCATGGATCACGGACGGCGTGATGGTGCAGCTCTGGCTGCGGGCCTTCACACCTGAAGGCACACTTGACGCGGCGCGCCAGCGGCTCCCCCACGTCGCCGAGGCGGGGTTCACCATCATCTACCTCAGTCCGATCTGCCTGATGGACGATGACCCGCGCAAAGAGCATTGGGCGCCGCGCCAGCGCAAGACCGAGAATCCGCGCAATCCGTACCGGATCAAAGATTACGAGCGGATCGATCCGGAGTTCGGCACCCGCGAGGATCTGCGGGCGTTCGTGAACGAAGCGCACAGGCTCGGGCTTCGTGTGCTGTTGGACCTCGTGTACCTGCACTGCGGGCCTGGCGCGGTGTTGATCGAGCGGCATCCCTCATTCATGAAACGCGATGAGAAGGGCAATCTGAAACTGGCGAGCCGGGGCTTCCCGGCAATTGATTTTGGAAAACCAGAGGTGCACGATTATTTCTGGCGTAACATGGAGATGTGGGTACGGGACTTCGATATCGACGGGTACCGCTGCGACGTGTCGGACGGCATCCCGCTCGCGTTCTGGGAGAAGGCCCGCAAACGCCTTGAAGCGATCAAGCCCGACATCGGCATGCTGGCGGAGGGCACGCGCAAGGAAGACCAGCTTAAAGCTTTCGACCTGGATTACGGCTGGGGTGCGGCGTTCAAGACCTGGGACAACGCCGCATCGATCCGAACCCTCTGGGAAACCCAGCACGCCGCACGCCCGATCGGCGGAGCGAAGTTCGTACGGTTCATCGAGAACCACGACTATGTCGAGGACGAGGGCCTCAACCGGCTGGATAAAGCCTGGGGCGTGTCGCGTGTCAACGCCGTGCTTGCGGCGCTGTTTACGCTGGACGGATTCGGAACTGTCATCGGCCGTTGCGCCCGGTGAACAGCGACCTCAGGCTGCCGCCAGGCCCCTTGCCAACGACAGCTCCTGTATCATCCGCCGGCCCTTTCGCGGACGCGGCCGTCCGCGCCCCGGCAGTGCGTCACGCCGTCATCAAAAGCCGAGGTTGAAGCCGATCAGGAAGCGGTGGTCGATGTACTCGCGCAGGGCCATCACGCTGCCGTCAATGAAGAGATCGAAGTAATTGCCTAACCGCTTGTTGTAGGTGGACGACGCGCCCCAGACCAGCTCCCAATCTGTCTTGCCGCTCAACCCCTCGTCCTCGGTGCGCCGCAGCGGGCGCGCGTCTTCGCGTTGCAACCCTCCGATCAGATCGAAGCGGAAGGTGTAGCCCTGCCATGCCTGCAGATAGCGCAGCACGCCCAGCAGGCGCTGATCCCAATACGGCGTCCAATAGAAATCGCTGGCGTCGCTGGACGACACGGTCGACAGATCAAGCCCGCTCCACACGCCGATGTCGGGCATGACTTCCCAGAACGATTCACCCTGGACATAGAAGAGCGCGTTGTCGTCTTCGTAGCTCCAATACTGGCTGCGCAGATTGACGATCCACGTATCGGACGGTTTCCAGCGCGCGACGGCGCCGACGGAATCAGAGGTCAGCGCCTTCACCGAGGACGTCACCAGATCGCGCGTGTAATAGACAAACAGGGTCAGGTCATCGCGCGGCGCCCAGTGCGCGGCGAGATCGCCGATCACTTCATTCTCGTCATCGGCCGCATCGAACTCGTCGCTGTCCGGGCTGTCTTCCATATCGATGTCGAAGAGATCATCCTCATCATAATCGGGATCAAGGCTCGCGACGCCGAGTGACCCGGAGAGCGTCGCGCCACTGGCGGTCCGGTAGGAGAGCCTTCCGCGCGCCTCGCGTTTGAGCGCTTTAAACAGGTAGCTGGTCATGTCGTCCGGGTCATACGAGACCGCATTCCAGCGCGGCCGGATACGCTGTTCGATGCGGCTCTCGAAATACTCCGCTGAAAGCTGCAAGTTGCGGTTGAGGTTGAGCCCGCCGCGTCCGCCGTAACGCAAGATTTCGAATTGATCATTGGCCTTGCTGTGCGACACCTCGCCACCGATGAACGGACGCGAGAGGTAGACCCACGGGTCGGGAGTGCCCTCTTGGTACGCATTGATGCGCTCATATTCGGCGAGATCCGACGTGCGTCCTGCGACCGCTTCGCGCGCAGTCGGATCGATCGGCGCGTCGGGGTCCCGGGCAACGCCCTGCATCGTTTGCGCGGCATGCGTCGGCGCGGTTTGGCCGCCGCCAGCGGCGCTTTCCACCGCGACCATGGAAGAGGCCACGAGCGGCTGAACATCGCGCTGCGGACGGTTGCGGAAGTGCGCACGGGTCTCCACCGTGATCTTGCGGCAAAGCTCTTCGGGGTAGCCGTCGCGCTTGAGCAGATCCAGCATCTCCTCGGCCAGATGCGGCTTGTTCATGAGGTAGGCGATTTCGACCCGCGTGCGGCGCGCCATGAACATCGGATGGTACTCGTATGCATGCCGCACGACATCCGCTCCTTCGTCGGTCCAGTCCGGCTCGTGACGGCGGACCAAAAGGAGATTGTCGCCGGCCACGGTGTAGCCGCTCATGCCCTGAAGAAAGCCGACCTGGTAGTGGCGAGCAGCCTCGGAAACGATACTTTGCATGGGATTCTTGAGCAGAGAGAGGTTGCAGGCGCTCTCCTGGCCAATGTCGCCATAGGGGTAGGCCACCAGACCGACCGGGCTGTTCTCATCCCCCATCTCATCTTGAAGGATTTTACGGCTTTGACGAAACTCGTTGCGCATGCGCCGGTCCCATTCGTTCATGGATTCCAAACGCTCCTTCTCCGGCAGCCAGAGCCGGTTGGGCAGGCTCATCCTGATCGCTTTGCCCTCTTTGTCTGTCGCCCGCTCGTCGTGCGCACCATACAGATGGCTGCCGATGACCCAGTTACCGGACGCGGCATACGCGCGCATCTCGTTCCATCCGGCGACCGACGGCACATACTGCTCATTCGGCTTGGTGATCGCAAACATCCCGAACGGCACGCCGAACTCCTCGGCGACGGGCGCACCCAAGGCAAATGCGGCCCGCAAAGCATCGTCAAAGGTTACCGCAACGACCTTCATCGGACGCGGCGGCGTCTGCACCTTTCTGCCCGACTTGAATTTCCGTTCACCCGTGATGCCATAGCGCACATGGTCGATAAAACGAGCGGTCCAAGGCACCGCCTCCTCTTCAGGTTCGGGATCCTCGCGTCGTTCGCCAGGCGCGAGACCGATGACCGACGGGATGTCGGTCGGCGAGATCAAGACAAAGCCCTCGCGTTTCAGGGCGGAAAGATGCTCATGCAGCCGCCTTACGGAGGTGACCGGCATCCAATCGCTCTCCGTCAAATCGTGGTAAAGCAACGTGAAAACAGCCCCTTGCGCCGCGGCGGCCTCCATCTTGTCAAGCCGTTTGAGCGCCTCACGGTATGCGCCTTGCGCGACAAGCAGACGTGCCTCATAGTAATGACGCATCGGATCAGTCGGGTCGAAATTCGAAAACCGGTCATGCAGGATCTGTTCGGCATCTTCGAAGCGCCGTTCCACCAAAGCCAACTCAAACAGCAGCCCCTTGGCGCGGGTGTTATGCCGGTTGAATTTTTCAAGCACCTGAATGGCCCACGTTTTGCACTCTTCAAAGCGGCGGGCTTGAAAAAGCCGTTCCGCGTACAGCGTGCGGACGGCGAGATCCTCGGGATTTTCATCAATCGACTGCCGGATCTGGTCCAAGATAAAGCGTGTCGAAAACAAACCG
>Ga0209606_1004219_pt1 | contig 13545 bp, 7 predicted proteins | sample AD_UKC057_MetaG_FD_184412 | JGI IMG/M metagenome (GOLD analysis project Ga0209606, IMG submission 184412) | Active sludge microbial communities of municipal wastewater-treating anaerobic digesters from USA - AD_UKC057_MetaG (SPAdes) (version 2) | ecosystem: Engineered > Bioreactor > Anaerobic >...
AACCCGATGACCTTTGCCACCGGCAACGCCCCCGCTACCTGCCAGACCATGGTCCAAGCCGCTGCCGCCTGATAAAACCCAAACCCTTTCGCCCAAGTCGCGCCTTCCAGAATGTCCAAACTCCAGGGGCGGCGGGCTCTGCCGCCGCCTCCAAGTGCGCGCTCATCGGGGTGGTCCGCGCCAACATGTATCCGTCGTTCTCGCTGGCGGGCGAATTCGGGTTCACCGGCAACAACCAGGGGGACAATTCCCTGAGCGACATGTTCACCTGGCAGGGCCGCGCTGTTAACGCGGGGGCGAGTTTCCTGTTCCCCGTCTTCAACTACGGGCGCCTGGTCAACCAGGTGCGCGTGCAGGACGCGCAATTCCAGCGGGCGATTCTTGATTACCAGAACACCGTGCTGAGGGCGCAGCAGGAGGTCGAGAACGGGCTGGCGGCGTTCGCCGACCAGCAGCGTTCGGTTGCCCAGCTCGCCAAAGCGGCCGCCGCCGCGCGCCGCTCGACCGACCTGGCCACCATTCAGTACCGGGGCGGCCAGACCGATTACACCACGGTGTTGACCGCCGAGCAGGCCCAGCTCGCCGTCGAGGACGCCCTCGCCAGCACGCGGGGCAACGTCGTGCTGAGCCTCGTTTCCGTCTATCGCGCGCTGGGCGGCGGCTGGGAAATGCTCGAAGGGCAGGACGTCGTATCGGATGAAATCAAAGCCGAGATGGCCCGCCGCACCAATTGGGGCAAGCTGTTGGAGCCCGCGCAGCACCTGCCCCCGGAGAGGGACCCGGCCCTGCCGGCGAACGGCGGGACCGGCCCGAACGGCCACGGAAGCGAACAGACCCCATGATGCATTTTCCTATGAAAGCAATCCTGCTATCTCCGGCACTCCTTCTGGCGGTGCTGATTGCCGGCTGCGGAAAGCGGCAGCCGGGCACTGACACGCGCCCGGCCCAGGTCACCGTGAGCGAGCCCGCTTGGGAACAGGTGGTTGACTACCTGGACCTCACCGGCACCGTCTTCCCGTCCAGGACGGTGGACCTTGTCGCCCGCGTTTCCGGGTACCTGCGATCCGCTGATTTCGCGGACGGGGCGCTGGTCGAGGCGGGCCAGACGCTGTTTGTCATCGAGCCCGAGCCTTACGAGCAACAACTGCGCCTGGCGCAGGCCGCGCTCCTGCAGGCCCAGTCCGAATACGACCGGCAGATCGAATTGAGCAAGGAGAACGCCACGTCTGCCGCCAGCGTCGAGCGGTGGCTCAGCGCGCGGGACCAGGCTTCCGCCCAGGTCGAGCTCGCCAGGATCAACCTGGGCTACACGCGCGTCACCGCGCCGTTCAGCGGTCGGATTGGGCGGCGCCTGGTTGATCCCGGCAACCTCGTCGGCCCGAACGTCAACACCAGGCTCGCCACGCTGGAGCAGATTGATCCCATCTATGTTTACTTCAACCTGAACGAGCGGGATGCGCTGCGCATTTGGGAGGCGGTGCGCCAGGGCGGTCTCGCCCGCCAGCCGGGCACCAGCAAGGCGCGCGTGATGGTTGGGCTGCAGACCGAGGAGGGACATCCGCACGGCGGCGCGCTCGACTTCACCGACACCGCCGTCAGCACGGACACAGGCACGCTGCCGATGCGGGCGGTGCTGCAGAACGAGGACAAGGCCCTCTTCCCCGGGTTGTTTGCCCGCGTGCGCATCCCGCTGGGCGAACCCCGGCCGATGCTGGTCGTGCCCAACAGCGCCATCGGCAACGACCAGGAAGGCGATTACGTCCTGGTGGTAGGCGCAAACGACGTCGTGGCCCGCCGCGGAGTGGTGAAGGGCCCGCTCACCCCGGGCGGCTGCGCCATTCGCAGCGGCCTGGACCCGGCCGACCGGGTGATCGTCAATGGCCTGATGAGGACGCGCCCGAACGCAAAGGTGGCCCCGGTTAAGGCAGGCCCCGGCCAGCCGGCGGCCGCCGCCGCGCCCGGCCAGGCCCCCGAGTAGCCCATGTTTGCCAAATTCTTCATCGAGCGGCCTGTCCTGGCCAATGTCATCGCGCTGGTAATCGTTCTGCTGGGCGGTGTTGCCATGTTCGTGCTGCCGGTCGCGCAGTATCCGCCCATCACCCCGCCCACCGTGCAGGTGACGACCACCTATCCCGGGGCCAACGCCCGGACGCTGCTCGAGACGGTCGCGCTGCCGATCGAGCAGCAGGTCAACGGCGTCGAGAAGATGCTCTACATGCAGTCCACCTGCACCTCGGACGGCCGCTACACGCTGACGGTGACCTTCGAGGTGGGCACGGACCTGGACTTCGCGCAGGTGCTGGTCCAGAACCGCGTCTCCGCCGCCATGGCGCAGTTGCCGGTCGCCGTCCAGCAGCAGGGCGTGGTCACCAAGAAGAAGTCCACCGCCATTCTCCTGTTCATCGCCCTGACCTCGACGAACCAGGCGCATGACGCCCTGTTCCTGGCCAACTACGGAACGATTCAACTGCGCGACAAGCTGTCCCGGTTGCCGGGCGTCGGCGAGGTGGCGGTTTTCGGCGTGGGGGAATACAGCATGCGCATCTGGCTGGACCGGGAGCTGATGCGGCAGCGCTCGCTGACGCCCAAGGACGTCATGACCGCCATCCAGCGGGAGAACGCCAAGGTCGCCGCCGGCCAGATCGGCATGCCGCCGACGCCGGCCGGGCAGGATTTTCAACTGACTGTGAACGTCTCGGGCGCCCTCACGGACATCGAGCAGTTCGAGCGGATCATTGTGAAGTCCTCCTCCGAAGGCGGCGGGCAGCTCACGCGGGTGCGCGACATCGGCCGCGTCGAGCTGGGCGCCAAGACTTACGGCCAGTTCTTCAAGCTGGACGGCAAGCCCGCCGGGGGCATCGCCGTTTACCAGTTGCCCGAGGCCAACGCGCTGGACACCGCCAAGCGGGTGCGGGCGGCGATGGAGACCTACGCCAGGAACTTCCCCGGCGGCATGAGCTACGAGGTGCCGATGGACACGACGGTGTTCGTCCGGGAATCCGTGAACGAGGTTTACCACACGCTCTATGAAGCCGGGATATTGGTGCTGCTGGTCATCATGGTCTTCCTGCAGGATTGGCGCGCCACGCTGGTGCCGGCGACCACCGTGCCGGTGACGATCGTGGGGGCCTTTGCCGGCATGGCGCTGCTGGGGTTCACCATTAACCTGCTGACCCTCTTTGCCATCGTGCTGGCCATCGGCATCGTGGTGGACGACGCCATTGTCGTCGTCGAGGGCGCGGCGAAGCACATCGAGCACGGCCAGACTCCCAAGCAGGCGAGCATTCAGGCCATGAGCGAGCTGTTTGGCCCGATCATCGGCATCACGCTGGTGCTGATGTCGGTCTTCCTGCCGCCGGCGTTCATGCCGGGGATCACCGGGCAGATGTACCGCCAATTCGCGCTGGTGATTGCCGTGACCGCGCTCATCAGCGCGCTCAACGCGGCAACCTTGAAGCCGACCCAATGCGCGCTCTGGCTGCGGCCGCACGACCCCGGCCGCAAGAAGAACTTCTTCTTCCGCTGGTTCAATTCCGCCTATGAGCCCACCGAACGGGCTTACGTCCGCTTGATCCGCGCCATGGTCCGGCGCAGCGGCCTGATGGTGGTGATCGCGCTCGCGCTGGTGGGGCTGGCGGGGTGGGGGCTGATGAAGATTCCCACCGGGTTCATTCCCACCGAGGACCAGGGCTACCTGATCCTGGCCGTGCAGTTGCCCGACGGCGCGGCCCTGGAACGCACGGAGCGCGTCATGGACCGGGTCGCGCAGCTTGCGCTCGGTGTTCCGGGAACGCGCAGCATCGTGGCCATCGGCGGCATTTCGCCGCTGGACAACAGCGCCTCGCTCGCCAACGCCGGGATGCTGTATCTCACCCTCAAAGACTGGAACGAGCGCGGGCGGGGCGAAGACCTGCGGTCCATCTACCAGGGCCTGACCCGGAAGCTGGCCGAGGTGCAGGAGGCCAGCACCCTGGTGCTGATCCCCCCGCCGATCCAGGGCCTGGGCCTCTCGGGCGGCTTCCAAATGCAGTTGGAGCTGACCGACGGCAGCTATGACTTCGCCCGGCTGCAGCAGGCCGCCGACGAGATTGTGGCCGCGGCCAAAGCCGAGCCGGCGATTCAATCGGCCTTCACACCGTTCCGCGCGCAAGTGCCGCAGATCTCCGTCACGGTGGATCGCTCCCAGGCCGAGACGCTGAACGTGGCGGTGGGGGACGTGTTCGACACGCTGCAGAGCTACCTCGGCTCCACCTACATCAACCTCTTCACCAGGTTCGGCCACAACTTCATGGTCTTCGCCCAGGCCGAAGGCAAGCAGCGGCTCACGGCGGAGGACATCAAGCATTACTACGTGCGCAGCCAGTCCGGCGACATGGTCCCGCTGGGCACGCTGGCCGACATCAGGGCCACCCAGGGGCCGGCCCTGATCTCGCTCTACAACCTGTTCCCGACGGCAACGATCAACGGCGCCACCGCCGCCGGCTTCAGCTCCGGCCAGGGCCTGGAGGTCATGCAGCGGATTGCCGACCGGACGCTCGGCCCGGGGCTCGAGTATGAGTGGACGGCGATGTCGTATCAGGAAAAGCTGGTGGGCGGCTCGGCCTACTTTGTCTTCGCGCTGGGGATTCTGCTCGTCTATTTCGTCCTCGCCGGCCAGTACGAAAGCTGGATTACCCCGGCGGCGGTCATCCTGGCGGTGCCGCTGGCGTTGCTGGGCACGGTCTGCGCGCTGCGCAGCGCCGGCGCGGCCAACAACATCTACACCCAGATCGGGCTCGTCCTCCTGATCGCCCTCTCCGCCAAGAACGCCATCCTGATCGTAGAAATGGCCCGCGAGGGCCGCGCCGCCGGCAAGAGCATTCTCGACGCGACCATCGAGGCGGCGCACGTGCGTTTCCGCCCCATCCTGATGACCTCGTTTGTCTTCATCCTGGGCGTGATGCCGCTCGTGCTGGCCAGCGGCGCCGGCGCCAGCGCGCGCAAATCTCTCGGCATCGCAGTCGCCTCCGGCATGCTGGCCTCGACCTGCCTGGCCGTGCTCTTCGTTCCCTCCTTCTTTGTGGTGCTGCAGCGCTTCGCCGAACGCAAACGCGCCAAACCCGCCGAACCCCGCCCGCCTGAGAAGGCGCCTGAGCCTGCCGCCTGATATATGAAAATCCTGTTAACTGCGGGACTGCTTGCGGCGATCACCGTCTTGTGCGGACCCGGCTGCAAGAGCGCACGCGTCACCTCCGAGCGGGAACTCACTCCGATGCCCGCCGCCAAGCCGGTGGCTGTTTACGTCACCGACTTCGAGATCGGGGCCGTCCAGCACGAGGACGGCTTGCTCTCCGGGCGCTCCGGTCCCCTGGGCCGGATCGGGCAGCGGCTCTCCGGCGCCTCCAGCGACCCGGTCGCCCGCGGGCGGGAAATCGTGGACCTCATGGCCAACTCGCTCGTCAAAGAGCTGTCCAGGTCCGGCTTCAACGTGTCGCGCCTGCCGGCCGGCCGCGCCGTTCCCGCCGGGGGCTGGCTCGTGCGCGGCCTCTTCACGGAAGTCCAGGAAGGCAACCGCCTTCGCCGGGCCATGATCGGCTTCGGCTCGGGCCAGACCGACGTGCAGGTGATCACCACGGTTGACGACCTGTCGCAAGGCCCGCCCCGGCCCATGTACGAGGTCGCCACCGACGCGAGCAGCGGCAACAAACCGGGCGCCGCCCCGACGCTCGTTTTGACCCCCTACGGCGCCGCCGCCCGGTTTGTCATGGCCGGCGGGGACCTGGACAAGAATGTGAAGCAGACCGCCGCAAGCATCGCGGCGCAAATGACCCGGCGCATCCGGCAGGCGCCTTAACTCCCGCGCATGGCCAGACCCGAACAGCCCGGATCACTCCCGCCGAAGGCCGCCGCGGGCGCCCGAACGCAGAAGTTTCTCCGCCAGCAGTTGTGGATCTGGCCGCTCATCGCGGCGGCGATGCTGGTCCTTGTGGGCGTGTGGCTGCGAGCCGGGATGGAAGGCGCCATGCGGACGGAGATTGCCGCCAACCTGGAGACTATCCGCGACGCCAACGCCGAGGCGCTGCGGGGATGGGCCGCCGCCATGAAATCCCAGGCCGAACTGCTGGCCGACGATCAGCAGGTGCGCGCCCTGACCGCCGGCCTGTTGCGGCGCGCCCAAGAGCAGGGCATCTCGCCCGCGACGCTGGCGGGCGCGCCGGAGTTCGCCGAGCTGCGGGCGAATCTCAAGCCCGCGGAGGAAGGGCGGGGTTTCAGCGGCTACGCCGTGCTGGACACCAATCTAAACGTCCTGGCGGCTGCCCGCGAGGAATTCGCGGGAGCCAAATCTCCGCCCGAGTATGCCGAGCAGCTTGCCGCCTGTTTCGCCGGCACCGCCGTGGTGACCCCGCCCTTCGCCGCCACGGGAATCGCGCTTGACGACCCGGCCGCGCCACGCCAGAGCCGGGCGTTGATGTTCGCGGCGGCCCCCATCCGCTCGGCCGAAGGGCGGGTCATCGCCGTCCTGGCATTGCGCATTCTCCCGGAACGGGACTTCACGCGCATCCTGGCCACGGCGCGGCCGCGCGCGAGCGCGGAAACCTACGCGTTCAACCGCAACGGCGTGCTGCTTTCCGAAAGCCGGTTCGACGACGAGTTGAAACGTTTGGGGCTGATGCCCGACTCGGCCGAGTCGCAATCGCTTCTGACGCTGGATTTGCGCGATCCGCTGGTGGACCTGCGCAAGGGCCTGCGCCCGCCGAAACACCGCGCGGACCTGCCCTTCACCCGGGCCGTCGGCGAGGCGCTGGCCGGACGGGAAGGGCTGGACACGCGCGGGTATCGCGATTATCGCGGCGTGCGGGTGGTCGGAGCGTGGCGATGGCTGCCGGAGTTTAACATGGGGCTGGTGACGGAAGTTGACCTGGCCGAGGCGCTGGCCCCGCTGCGGGTCCTGCGGCTGGCTTTCTGGCTGCTGTTCGGCTTGTTGACGGCCGGCGCGGTGGTTGTGTTTGTGCTGATGCGTTTGGCGCGGCGCTTTCACGAGAAGGCGCGCCAGGCCTCCCTCGAAGCCAAGCGGCTCGGGCACTACACGCTGGACGACGAGATCGGCAGCGGCGCATTCGGCACGGTGTTTCGCGGGCATCACGCCCTCATGCGGCGGCCCGTGGCCGTGAAGGTGCTCAACCCGCTGGCGGGCGAGATGGGCATCGCGCGCTTCGAGCGCGAGGTCCAGATGACCTGCCAGTTGACCCACCCCAATACCATCGCCCTCTACGACTATGGCCGCACCGACGACGGCTTGTTTTATTATGCGATGGAGTACCTGGACGGGCTCAGCCTGGCCCGGTTGATCGAGGTGCATGGCTGCCAACCCGAGGGGCGGGTGATCCATATCCTGCAGCAGGTCTGCGCGTCGCTGGCGGAAGCGCACGCCCGCGGCCTGGTGCACCGCGACATCAAGCCGCAGAATATCTTCCTCACCTGCCGCGGCGGCATCCCGGACTTTGTCAAAGTGCTCGACTTCGGACTGGTCAAAGCCCTCGACCACAAGGAACAAGTGGAGCTGACCGCCGCCCACGCCCCCCTGGGCACCCCGCTTTACATGTCGCCCGAGGCGGTGAGGAGTCCGAACGCCGTGGACGCGCTCAGCGATCTCTATTCCCTGGGCGGCGTCGGTTACCACCTGCTGACCGGCGAGACGGTGTTCTGCGGCCTGAGCCTGGGGGAGGTGATGTTGAAACAGGTCCGTGAAGAACCCGAGCCTCCTTCCGCCCGCTTGAAGCGCCCGGTGTCGCGCGACCTCGAAGACCTCCTCATGCAATGCCTGGCCAAGGAACCTTCGCAGCGGCCGCCCGGCGCCGCGGCGCTCGGCGAGGCGCTGGCCCGATGCGCCTCCGCCCATCCCTGGACCCGCTGCCAGGCCCAGGACTGGTGGGACCAGCAAGCCGCCGCGCAGAGCGGAAGGACCCAGGTCCTGTAAGAAACCTGTCCGCCCCCGCCTGGCATTCCGCCCGGAATGCCATTTGCCTTTTGCCGCCCGGGGACTAGACTGCCACAACAACCAATTACTGTTGATGAGAAGAAAATCGGTCCCCGGCCTGGCCCTTGTGGGGTTGCTGCAACTCAGCGCCGGCATCGCCATGGCCTGGGACTACGAAGCCCACCGCGTTGTCAACCAGTTGGCGCTTGCCGCTTTGCCGACCAACTATCCGGCCTTCGTGCGCGAGCCGGCGGCCGTCGAGCGGATCGCCTTCCTGTCCGGCGAGATGGACCGGTGGCGCAACACCCCCGACCTGCCCCTCAAGCATTACAGCTTCCCTGACCATTACATGGACGTGGAGGAGCTGGCGGACCACGGCCTGGACCCCGCGTTGCTGCCCGTGTTCCGTTACGACTTCATCGCCCAGCTCGCCCTCATCCGCAAGGCGCGCCCGGAGAAGTTCCCCGAGCCCGACCCGGCTGAAAACCTGGACCGCACGCGGGAATTGGTCGGGCTCCTGCCGTGGGGAATCGCGGAGTCAGTCGGCAAACTGAAGTCCGGCTTCTCCTATTTGAAGGCTTTTGAGGCAGGCGGCACGCCGGAGGAAATCGCCAATGCCCAGGCCAACATCATCTACGTGATGGGCGTCATGGGCCACCTTGTCGGCGACGGCTCCCAGCCGCTGCACACCACCAAACACCATCATGGCTGGGTGGGCGACAACCCTAAACGGTTTACCACCAGCCGCAGGTTCCATAGCTGGATTGACGGCGGCTACTTCAACAAGACCGGCGGCGCCAACCTGGAGGCCCTAAAAAGCCGGCTGCGCCCGGCCAAACCGGTGGCCCTTAACGGCCGCCCCGCCAGGCCGGAGGAGAGCTTCCAGGTCGCCATGCTCTACCTGGTCGAGCAGCACAAGCAGGTCGAGCCTCTTTACCAGATGGAAAAGGACGGCAAGCTCTCCGGCGAAGGCGAGAAAGGGCTCGAGGGCAAGGCCTTCCTCGAAAACCAACTGCTCGTCGCCGGCCAGTTGCTGGGCGACTTCTGGTATTCCGCCTGGCGGGAAGCCCCGCCCGACACCTACCTCAACACCCAGCTTGCCAAACGCAAGCGGCCCGCCGCCCCGGAGAGCCAATAGCGGATCAAACGTCGTGCTGCAGGATCGCCTCGAGGCGGCGGCAGATTTCGCGGCCGTAGTCGGTCCAGATGCCCTGGCCCCAGTAGCGGTAGCAACTGGTCTGCGAGGAGAGCAGGTGGAAGAGCGCGTTGCGGAAACGGCCATCGCTCGGCGGCACGCCGGGCTTGAGTAACTTCTCGTAGAACAGCGAGCTGCCCTTCTCCATGGAGCTGAGCAGCGATTCGTAGCCCCGCACCCATGAGATGTTGTTCGTCCAACTGCCGCCCTCCATGTGGAAGCGGTGGTCTTCCTTCTTAAGCTGCTCGATGACCTGCCCGAGGCGCTCGGCACCCTCGCCCGGCTGGAACCGGTCCCATATCCGCTTCTGGCAGATCGGCTGCATGACGGGCAGGTCCTTTTCCTGGATTCCCAGCGCAAAGAGGTGTTCGAGGTATTCGGTGGCGTTCATCACCGGCGTGTGGGAGCCGGTGCATTCACGCATGACCTCAAGATACTTCGGCGGAAACTCGTTCATCATGACGCCGCCGTTCTCGCCATCGGCGATTTGCGTCACCAGCGGCGGGACTTGTTTCCCGGCCAGGTCCCAGCGTGCGAGCCCTTTGGCCTCGTAATACGGCTGCATCTGCGCGACGAGCTTGGTGTCGCTGCCCTGGGTTTTGATGATGGCGATGATGCTGGCCTCCTTGCCGCCGGAGCTGCGGCAGACCAGGCGATGGGGCAGGTGCTTGCGTTGGGGGCCGTGGCCGTTCTCGGGGCGCTCGACGGTGTGCTCCTGGACCAGCACCCAGAGGTAGCCGCAGTCCTTGAGCGTCTTCACGAACTCGTAGGCCGTGTCCGGGTGGTTGGGCAGCGCCATCTCCGCCGGCGAGAACCCGCGCACGCGGGCCAGCGCCTCCAGGCCGAAGATGGCCGCGAAATGATGCTGCCAGGCCAGCACATGCAGCCGGTAATCCTGCACGGGCGTGGAAGGCGCCACCGCGTGGCCCCACGGGCAGCCCAGCCACTCGACGGCAGTCCGGTAGCGAGGATCGCAGGTGATGCGCTTGAGGTTGTCGAACACGTCATTCAGGCCCATCTGGCGCAGGCCGTGCAGCAGCGCGCCGGAGTATTCCAGCATCACGCGCGGCTGTTTGCCTTCGTCCATCAACTGCGGAATGAACTCGCCCATGCGCTTGTAGCACCAATGGAACACCGGGGCGTTGTGGTTGTCGCCAATCCCCGGGTTGTCCAGCATGTGCTTGAGATTGCTGATAATCCCGGCGGTGGTGAGATCGGGGCCGCCCGCCGGAATCAGCGGCTGGTGCATGTGCAGCGCGACGGCAAACGCGCTTTTGATGCCGGCAAAGTCAATCCGGCTCTCGGGCAGGAAGACCGGCCGGGTGCGACTGGCGCGCAGCGCTGATTCAATTTGCGCTTCCGAGCCGCAGATATTCGGCAGACTCCCAACGTATTCCGGCAAGTCACTCATAGGTCTTTCCGCATTCCGGCGTTAGCGTCGGGGAAAAGGGGCTGCGCATCAACCCGTCATTTGTGGTGCGGCAGCACGACGCCGGCCTGTGGCAGCGCCAGGCTGAACTGAATCTTCTCGCCTTCGGTGCCCAGGTAACCGCCCCAGCCGACGCGGATTTCCCCCACCTTGCTTAAGTCCAGAACTCCATCCGCATCCTTCGACCAGCCCGCGAGCTGGAACCGATTCAGCGGAACAAAGGTGCGCGCCCGGCCCGGCGCCGCCAGGGAACGGTCTGTGTAGGCAATGAAGTCGCCACCGCCCTCTTCATGGAGGATCACCAGGAGTTGATTGGCCGTGGTTTGCCCGTCGGGCACCCAGGTTTCGATGGCCAGGCAGTCGGCGGCGGCAAGGTCCAGCGGCTCCGGGTATTGGAATTGGGCGAAAAGAAATGTGTCAACCCCGGTCTTGGTCAAGACGGCGGTGGCCTGCCAAAAGGGAGAATCGGCGCGGGCCTGCGCGGCGTCCGGCGCGAGTTCCGCGCGGACAAATTCGCCATGGGGCGCGGTCGGTTCCGCAGCGGGCACGGGGCGCAAGGAAAGAACTGGCAGCGCTCCCTGGTGCAGCGCGCAGCGTCGGGGCGGTTTGGCCGAGGCGAAGCGGAAGCAAGCCGCGCCGTAGGGCTCGAGACTCAGCGGGGCCGCATTAGCCGCCGGGTTTTCCTCCCGCTGGCCGGTGGCCGGGTTCCAGCGTTCACCGGCGCCGGTGGCCGCGAATTCAACGCGCCCCGCCCAGGGTTTGTCGCTGTCGTTGATGACGAAATAGACCTCGCGGTCCTCAAGGCGGCGATGCGTGACGCGCAGCGGCGATTTCGCCCCGGAGACTTTCACGTCCGGCTGAATCAGGCCCTCGATGACCCGTGGCAGCAGGGCTTCCAGGCCGCAAGGCAGAAAGATGCCGACGCCGCCCCTGGCATTCGCGCGGGACTGCGGCTCCGGCGCCGCCGAAGCCTCCTGGCGGCTGGCGCCGAACATTTCCCTGGCCAGCGCGGCAACCCGCGGAGAGGGGAACTCACTTTCGCTGTTGGCCGGCAGGGCGCCGAGCGCAATCACCACGCCTCCCTTTCGGACAAACCGGGCAAGGTTCTCCCACGCCGCCATCGGCAGCGTGTCCGCGCCGGGCAGGATAACGACGCGCCAGCGGAGCGGGCCGTGCGCCAGGGCGCCGGAGGTGACCCTGGCTTTTGCGAGCGCGCGGCTGTCCACAAAAGTGAAGTCGCGCTGGCTATGGAAGAGGCCCTCGGCCGCGGCGCGGTAAAGGCCTTCAACTTGGGCGGCGCCGGGGGCTTCATGGGTCCAATGGCGGGAGGGGACAAACCGGGTCCAGAGGCTTTCGGCGGGATAGAGCACCGCGAAGTCCGCGACCTGGTGACCGCCGCGCAGCGCCGTGCAGCACCGGCCCACCCACTCGTTGAGGCGGCGCAGTTGCTCGTCCGACAAATCCGTGAAGCTGTAATAGCTGGTGATGCAGTTGACGCCCGCGACGATCTGGCGATTGCAGGTGCCGCGGATTTCGCTCTCCGTCACGGTGCGCCGGGGCCGGGAATCGCCGGCGGGCCGATAGCGCTGGCTGTGATCGGAGGTTTCGCTCATGACCAGCGGGCGGCCTTCGAGTTCGGCGGCACTGCTCAGGAGCCGGGCGCTGAACCACGGCACCTCCGGCGGCAGGCTGCTGAGGCAATCAATGCTCGGCGCGTCGAGCCGGCGAATGCAGCGGAAGAAATCCCCGTAGAGCGGCACGTGTCCGGCAATGCTCTCCTCCAGCAAGAGGTGGCCGCCCGACGGCACACGATGCCGCTGGCAGCGGGCCTGAATCTGGCCGAAGAAGTTCTCGGACACCAGTTCGCCGACCGTCAGCCAGAAGTCGTAGCGGATCTTTGCGCCGGCCGCGCCCGCCTCGGTGACCAGCGCCGGCAGGTGCTCGGTCTCCAGCGCGTAGCCGCGGCGCTTCAGGAATTCGCGCGGCAGGTTCGCGGCCCACGGCAGCGGACGATAAGGCATCGGCTTCAGGAAGAGGCTCATCAAGGACGGCTCGTCGGTGAAGGTGGCGGCGAAGAACCTGCCCAAGTCGTTGCCAAGGTGTTGCGCATACCCGCCATAGGTCACGTCCACGAAGCGCGCCGTTGGTTCGGGCAGGAGCAGGTTGATGTAGGGGATTTTGGCATGCAGATTGCCCGCGGCGTGGGTGCCTTCGTAAAGGTGGTCCTCGGTGATCGCCAGCACCCGCCACCGGCCGGCAGGCGCCGCCCAGGTCAGCCGGCCATCCCGGACCTGCCCGGCGAGGTCCACCCGCTGCGCCAGGTCAACCTGGCCGGCGCGAACCGGATACGCACCGGCCAGCACCAGCCTTCCCGGGGGAAGTTCCAGCGCCACCGGGCCTCCCTGCGATTCCGCGGTGGCCGCGAGCAAGCCGCGCGCCTCCCATTCCGGGTGATCGCGCAGCGTCAGGCCGCCGGCGTTGCCCGAGGGATAGCCCCGCTCGTCGTAGAGCCAGAGGGCAAAGCCGGCTTGCCTGGCCGCGTTGACCGCGCGCGTGAACGCGCCCCACTTGGCGTCGCTTTCGAGGTATTGATCAAAGGAGACATTGCAGACCACGCCGCCAAAGCCCTGCGCGGAGAGCAGGCGGATAAGCTGGTCCTGCGCGTCGGGCGGGTCCGGCCAATTGTGGATGATCTTCAGGATGCGCGCCTCGTTCGGAGGCTGCGCGAAACGCGCTTCCCAACCCGCAGCAGCCCCCTCGCTGGAGAACGGAATCACGCCAAGGCCGGCGACCAGAACGAGGCAAGCGGCGCGACGTAACGATTCAGAAGCAGAGCCCGGTAGAGTAGAGAGGCGTCCATGATGGAGTTGAACCGACCGCAGTTGTCAGTCTCCGATGGCTCGCCTCTCCCTCGTCGAACCGGACATGGAGATTTCCCCCATCCGGCTCTCGCCAAGGTCGTCT
>Ga0209606_1004221_pt1 | contig 13542 bp, 9 predicted proteins | sample AD_UKC057_MetaG_FD_184412 | JGI IMG/M metagenome (GOLD analysis project Ga0209606, IMG submission 184412) | Active sludge microbial communities of municipal wastewater-treating anaerobic digesters from USA - AD_UKC057_MetaG (SPAdes) (version 2) | ecosystem: Engineered > Bioreactor > Anaerobic >...
GTCATACAGAAGGAATATCGAAAAAAATCAGATATTATAGGTGAGGACAATCTTAGTACTCTCGAAAGAATGGTGGGATTGCGTGTCGTTGATTCAAAATGGAGAGAACATCTGTACACGATGGATGAACTCCGTGACGGAATCTGGACAGTAGGTTATGGAGAAAGAAATCCTCTCGTAGAGTATAAACTCCGCGGATTCAGAATTTTCAATGATATGATAGCTGCAATGAAGCAGGATATCGTTGAAATGCTCTGTAAGGTTCATGTTCAAACTTCCCAGACTTTTGAAAACAGACCTTCTCAGTACAGAGCCGTAGGACGCGCTCATCATGCCGAGGTTGAACAGTTTCAGAAAGGAGGCATTCCTCTTTCTCCGCAGGAAGCCCCATCTCATCATCACAGGGTTCATGAAGTTAAACCTGTTGAAGGCGGAGTGAAAAGAAAGAAAACAAGAAGAGGAAGACATTAATGAGTTTAATGATGAGTGTTTCCGGAATAAGAGGAATTGTCGGTGAGACATTCACTCCGGAATTAATAGAAAAAGTTTCATCGCGTCTTGCGAAATATCTAAAAGGAGGAACTGTTGTTATCGGCCGGGATTCGCGTCATACAGGTGAAGCTGTGATGCGTCTTGCAGAATCAACTCTTGTTCTTTCTGGATGCGATGTTGTCGATATAGGAATAGTTCCGACTCCGACTGTTCAGATTATGGTTGAGAAGCTGAAGGCTAAGGCTGGTATTGTAATATCTGCTTCACATAATCCGATTGAATGGAATGCTTTTAAACTTATTAATGAAAAGGGAGAGTTCTTCTCTCCGAAGCAGATTAGAGAATTTTTCGAACTTCTTGATAAGGATATGAAGTATCCTGTTCATTCAAAAATCGGAAAACTTTATTATGATGATACTGCTTTCGCGTCGCATCTTGACATGGTTCTATCCAAAGTTGATACCGCCCGTATTAAAAAAAGAAAGTTTAAGGTTGCTCTTGATTCCGTAAACGGAGCAGGCTCTTATATTACACAGGAACTCTTAAAAAGACTCGGTTGTACAGTTGTTCCGGTTTTTTGTTCTATTGACGGGAATTTTCCGCGCGTAGCAGAACCGCTTGCAGAAAACCTAAAAGTTCTCTGCGCATCCGTTAAAAAAAATAAAGCCGATATCGGATTTGCGCAGGATCCGGATGCTGACCGTCTCGCAATTGTTGATGAAACCGGCAGAGCAATCGGTGAAGAAATGACACTTGTTATTACTGCTGATTATATCCTTTCACGTAAGAAAGGGAATGTTGTTGTCAACATGTCTACAAGCCGCGGAGTTCAGGATATTGCTTCACGTCACGGATCAAAATTTTTCAGATCTAAAGTCGGAGAGATTAATGTTGTTGAAGAGATGAAAAAACAAAAGGCTGTTTTCGGCGGAGAAGGCAATGGCGGAGTTATTTCTCCGGAGGCTCATTACGGAAGGGATTCTCTTGTTGGTATTGCATATGTTCTCGACTATCTTGCCAGAAAGGAAGAGAAATTATCCAGTGTATTGACTTCTTTACCTTCATATGTAATGAAAAAATCAAAAGTTAAATTTGATCCGTCAAAAGTGTCAGATCTCGTTTCTGCCGTAAAAAAAGAATTCGCTGCGGAAATAATAAGCACGCTCGACGGTATCAGAGTTGATTTTAAATATCATACTGAATTCCGCGGAGGATGGGTTCATCTTCGCGGATCAAACACCGAACCGGTTTTCAGAATTATTTCTGAAGGAACCGACAAATACCAGGCTGAAAAAATTCAGAAGTATTTTGAAAAACTAATTTCATCAATTGCTTAGATTAGTGCATTGTTGAACTTCCGCCGGTGTCAAAACCCTGTGCATTTTCGGCAGGGTTTGACTGAGGAAGATTCAGAACAACGCTGTTGAAGATGAATCCCGTCATCATAAATTTTGCCATGTTGGGATTTTCTTTGTAAAGGTCAAAAATCTGATGTGTAACATATATACTGTTATCCATCATTTCCTTGATAAGTTCTTTCTCGAATTCCGCTGTGCGGTCATTTGTTTTTGTGATGTTGGCTGCAGCTGCCGATTCATCAATAATTTCTTTAACAATACGGCGGAAAAATACATCGAAATCCTGATCGTATTCAACTATTTTTCCGCTTTTAAGTCTTATCATTATTTTGCGAAATCCTTGAGTTTATCACCCAAAAGTGAAGCAAGTGATGCGCTGGATGAAGCTTCTTCTTTTTCTGTAATATATTTTTCAACTTCACGGCGCTCTTCAATCAATTCGAGTTCTTTTTCTGAACCGATAAATCTGCGTTTTGAGTTATCAGCTTCGGTTATAAATATTTTAATTTCTGAATCTTTGGTGTAATCCTTGAAAATATCTCCCTTTTTGCTAAGCTGGGATTTCGGTACAAAGCCTTCCATTCCGCTAGATAGTCTGACTGAAAGTCCGGAGGACGAAACGGATTCAATTACCGCGGTTTCTGTCTTGGATGCGACATCGCAGTCCTTCCATGGATCTGATTCACCGTTTTCGAGTGATAGAGAAATCTTTTTTGCAGCTTCATCAATTTCTTCAATTGAGACATTAACTTTGTCTCCGATTGAAAGGATGTCTTCAACTTTGTTTACTTTTTTGGTATAAGAAAGTTTTGAAATATGAATGAATCCTTCAATGCCTTCAGAAATTTCAGCAAATGCTCCATGTTTAATAATGTTGGATATCCTTGCAGGATAAACTCCGCCTTTTTGGAAACCGGTTATTTTTTTCCATGGATTATCAAGCGCCTGTTTTAGGCTTGCTGATAATTTACGGTTTTGCCAGTCAACTGATAATATTTTTGCAGTAACCAAATCAGTTTCATGAAATGCGTCAATAGTTGTAAATCTTGAAAATGAAAGTTCGCTTTTGGGAATCAAGGCTTCGATGCCTCCGATGTCGATGAAAATTCCAAAATCCGCTTTTCTTGTAATTCTGCCGGATACTATTTTTCCCTCGGATATTTCAGTTTTAAGTTTTTCAATTGCAAGTGATTGTTTTGCTTCAAGAAGACTTCTTCTTGAGACTATGATGTTTGAAGAAGTCAGTTCGTTGATAAGGAAATAAAAACTTTTTCCTGTATAGACAGAATCAGTTTTCTTCATATCTATTTGCGAAAAAGGGCAGAAAGCGCTTTGTGAGCCGACAGATATTCTGTAACCGCCTTTTACTTCCGCATCAACAGTTCCGTAAACAGGTATTCCTTCTCTATAAGCGATTGAAAAGAGTGAAGGACTCATGTATCCTTTCCCGATTTTTTGAGTCAGGAATATGCCTTTGGGTGATGTCTCTGCAATATAGAAATCAGCTGAATCTCCGGTTTTGTACGCATATCCGTCTTTAGTTTTAATTTCTGCAGTCATCAAAAAAGCTTCACTTTTACCGTTGATATCAACTAAAGTAGTATCTGATGATATTGAAGTTATAATGCCTTTTACTTTCTGTCCTGATGTTGTTTCATTGATTGTTGAAAATGAACTGTTGAAAAGTTCTGTGAACTCATTACTGTCTGAATGGTTTTTCCCGATCTGACTTGCTTTCATTTAATTTCCTTTCCCGGATAAGTCTGTTTGCATTTGGTGTTTCAAAGCAGTCTGATTTTCTTAGTTGCTGTAACTTTGTCAAACATTAATAATGCATATTATCACTGTATTGAAAGAAACCATTGCTTTAATTGAAACTACAATTCAGTCATATCTTTGAATGTAATAATTTCTTGACTCTTTGTTCTAAGCTGTTAGAATTCATCAGTCGGCTGAAATGCAAAGATGCTATCAGGATACTCTTGAGAAAGGAGATTTTTTCATGAAAAAAACAGCTATTTTATTTATTTCATTTGTAACGGCAATAATGCTGCAGGCTCAATCTGCTCCGGTTGTTGATGTTTATACTATGCCGGGATGTTCAAGGTGCACACATGTAGTGAATTATTTGAAAAAAAATAATATTAAGTATAATGAGTTTTCGACTTCAAATAATGAAAACAGAACAAAAATGTGGTCATTATTGAAATCTCCTAAAAGCGGATTCAGCGGCGGTTCGGTTACGATGCCTGTTGTTGAGTTTAATGGAAAATTATATTATAACATCCCGAATCTGAATGAATTCGAAGCATCAATACTTGCTGCGTCGAAAGGCGGAAAATCTGATGATTTAAAAAAAGAAGTTAAACCGGATGCAGCTAATTCTGTTACACAAAAATTCAGGGATAATATTCTTTCAAGGCATAATTTTTACAGAAAAAAGCATTCTGCTCCTGATCTGGCGTGGGATTCTGAAATAGAAAAATACGCTCAGCAATGGGCTGATAAGCTTGCTTCTGAAAATAGAATGTATCACCGGCAGCCGAACAAATACGGCGAGAATATTTACTGGATATCGGGCGGAGATTCAAATGGAATTGATGCTGTTGATGCGTGGTATTCGGAAATTAAACAATATAATTTTAATAAACCGGGTTTTTCAATGTCAACGGGTCACTTTACCCAGGTAGTATGGAAAGGTTCTACTTTGATAGGCTGCGGTAAAGCTAAATCCAAAAACGGCGGCGTGTATGTAGTCTGCAATTACAGTGCTCCCGGTAATTATTCAGGCAAATTTAAAGAAAATGTACTGCCCGCAGGCGGAGGTAATATTACTCCTTCTGAATCTCCTAAAAATGAACTTCCAACCGAAATTAATGTTTATGTTTCATCGAAGAGTGTTTCAAATCAGTTTTTCAACGGATCTTCGATGAAAGTTCTTCCTATAGCAAATAATTATAAGGGTTCAGACGGTGTTTACATCGCGGTGTATACAAAAAAATCCAAAGGCTCTGTTTATACAGTCGGAAACGGTATTTATGTCGCAGGTCTTATCAGAGTAAAAGGAAAATGGAAAGGCAATATCGCAGTACCTGAAGGATGGGATGATTATGATATAAGTGCATCTAAGGATTTTTCAAAATTTGCAGCTTATTATTATCCGGCTTTTGCTGATACCTGCTGGGTTGGCGGAGATACGGGAGATTTGATAAAATAAAGATTTTAATACAGCGCAACAGTGCTGTATTTTTTTATTTAGTTAATTATTACCTTGACAGTAATCCGGTACAATTTTTTGATTTATGGAGAAGCATATATAATATTTTAAATAATTATGAGAAATCCAAAATCATCCCGATTGAAAAATCTTAACGAAAGGCATATAGAAGAGCTTTTGAGACAGCATTCAATTCTTGAAGCTGAAGCAGAGGCTGTAAGAGAAAATGACCGCGTTCTTGTGAAGGGACTTTTTGGAAACTTCTATAACAAAAGACTCGGTGTAGGAATAGGATTTCAGCGTGCATTCGGATCTATATTGTCCGGTGATTACTTTGAACTTTTCAAAATTCCGGGTAATGCATATCTGTTTGTATTTGCAGATATCAGCGGACACGGACTTCCCGCATATACTTCCCTGATTAGACTCCGTTCTTCGATAGCTCTTACAATTCATGATTATAATGAAAGATTCGGTGATAATCCATGCAATTATGATTCTTTTGTTAGGGATATTGCCGAGAAATTCACTGTCGTCATGGAATCAGCGAATTCGCATGATTTTGCGAGTGTAATTTTTACAATAATAAAGAATTATGAAGACAAGTATGTTCTTACCTTTTACAATCGTGGAATGTTTTTCCCTTTTGTCGTCAGAAAATATGAGAATAATATAGTAGACCTTTATGATTTGAATAAGAGTGAAAAAGGATGGATTCCCTGGAAAGGTCATCTCTTGAGTCCTGACATACATCAGATAAATGAAGAAAAATATTTTCATTTTCCAAAGTGTGAATTTGTTCTGTATGAAGGCGACTGCATTCTCTTTTTCAGTGACGGAATTACCGAAGCTCTTTCAAGCGTTGATAAAACTGAATACGGTTCAGACAGGCTGAAGAGCCGTCTTCTTGCGGGGATGCATCTTCCGCCTCAGGGGATTATTAACATCATTTTTGAAGATTTATATGAATTCATGGGTAAGCCGGATAATCAGCTTGATGATATGACTGCAGTTCTCATTGACTTTCCACGGGTCAGATTTTAGCGAAATTTACTTGTAAAAAATTTGTCTTAATAATTTTATTGTTTTATGATTAAAGACAGAGCAAGCGGTGTTTTGCTTCACATTACATCACTTCCCGGAAAATATGGAATCGGATCTCTCGGCAGCGAGGCTTACCGTTTTGTTGATTTCCTTGAGCGGACAGGGCAGAGATATTGGCAGATTCTTCCAATAAATCCTGTTTCTGAAGGAATGGGTTTTTCTCCGTATGCAGCATTTTCCGCTTTTGCCGGAAATCATTATTTTATATCATTTGAAAAACTTGCTGAAAAAGACTGGCTTCCTTCAAACTTCTTCGATAATATTCCGGTAAATGAATATTCAAGTTTTATTGATTTTGATTTCATTTCGGCTCTCTATAAAAAGAAATATTTAGAGCTTTATAATATATTCATGCGTCAGGCCTGTCAGGAACATGATGCTTTTAAACTATTCTGCTCAGAAAATACATGGCTGGACGATTATGCTCTTTTTGCCGCTTGTGCAGATGAGTTTAAAACATATTATTGGCGTGACTGGCCGGAAGATCTTGTTTACCGTAAGAACAGCGCTTTGGAAGAATGGAAAAATAAGCTCCGTGAAACTTTTGAAATGCACAAACTGCTTCAGTTTATATTTTACTCGCAATGGCGTGAACTGAAAAACTACTGCCGTCAAAAAAATATATCGATTATAGGCGATATACCGATTTATGCAAGTTATGAGAGCTGTGATGCATGGACAAATACAGAGATATTTGAACTCGATAATCTGTCCTTGAAGCCGACTCATGTTGCCGGAGTCCCGCCAGATTATTTTTCCGAGACTGGTCAAAGATGGGGAAATCCGCTTTATCGATGGTTTGATGAAAAAGGATCATTAAATACTCAAACTGCGAGATGGTGGAAGAAACGTATTTCTCATCTTTCAAATTTTGTGGATTTGATCAGAATTGATCACTTTAGAGCATTTGAATCATTTTGGTCAATTGATGCAGAAGAAGAAACTGCTGTAAAGGGAAAATGGATTAAAGGTCCCGGACGGGATTTTTTTGATTATCTTAAAAGTGAAGGATGCGGAGATAATCTTCTTGCTGAAGATTTGGGTATAATTACGGAAGAAGTTGATGAGCTTCGTGATACTCTGGGTCTTCACGGAATGAAAGTTCTTCAGTTTGCCTTTGACTTTGACAGCAAAAATACTCATCTGCCGCAAAACTATACGACGCTCAACTGTATTTGTTATACGGGAACACATGATAATAATACCACAAACGGGTGGTTTTACGGTGATGATATTTCCGATGAACAGAGAAGATACATTATTGATTATCTCGGATTGGATAATGATTCCGAATTCCATTGGAAGCTTATAAGACATGCTATGATGAGTGTGGCAAAGACAGTAATAATTCCTATGCAGGATATTCTCGGATACGGAAAAGAATTCAGAATGAATATTCCCGGAACAGTTGGAACAAACTGGAGATGGAAACTTTCCAAGGATAGCGTGCCTTCTCATGTTGAAGAGAAATTATTGTGGAAAGTAAAAAAATATAACCGATTAAGAAATAATGAAAAAAATAGTTAAAAGAACCGCTATAGCAATATCAATTCTGATTTTTATATGTTTTGCCGCAAACATTGCTTTAAATATCATTTTGTCATTAACTCTTCCCGAAGCAGAACTTAAAAAAGAAATTGTCAGTTATTTCGAAAAAAATATCGGACGTTCTGTGAAAATTTCTTCTGTCAGGTACGGCTTTTTTCAGAATATAGAAATTGATGAAATAAAAATTTCCGCATCTGATGATTTTAACGATTTCGAATCATTTCTTAAAGTTTCCGGGGTAGAAATTAAGCTTTCAGGTTTAGCCCTATTAAAAGGTGAAATAATCGCAGATAAACTTGTTTTGAAGAACCCTCATGTTAAAATAACTAAAAAATTCGGAAAAACATATCAAGAGTCTTTCAAAGTAATTGCCGGTGATAAGATTACTGCGGAATTTTTTAAAAAGATCATTTCAATTAAACGTATATCAATCGAAGATGCTTTTATTGAATATACCGAAAATTTTGAAAAAGATAACATTGTATTGGTTTTTGAAAACATTTCTGCAGATATCCGGCGAAGCGGAACTAATCTTTATTGTGATGTAAATGGAAAAATGAAATCGTCGCAAAATGCCGAAAAAAATGAAGTATCACTTGAATCACATTTTGTACTTGATGATTCCGATGACATTGTATTTCAGAAAACAAAAATAGAAGCAGATAATATCAGTCTGACTGATTTTCAGCCGTACAAATCTGTGTTCGGTCTGGACAGGATCACTTTCCGCGGTAATGCTTCAGTTGAGCACTTGCTTTCAGTTATGAACGGACTTTGTGAAATTGATACAAACATAAAGGTCATCAATTTTTTTGTTTCTGAGAAAAACGGTTCGCAAATACGAAACTTGCTCGAAAATGAATCTTTTACTGTTAATTTGCGCGGAGAAACCGGAATTAGAAAATCATTGAATGCCGATTTTAATTCTAATTCCGGAGTGAATCTTAAAGCGAAGTTTACATCCACTGGAGCAGAAACTTCAGAGAGGTATTATGCTTACATTGATTCAGACAGGATCGATTTGACCAGACTTTCAAAATATCTCACGATAAAAAATCCTGTAAAATACGGCGGATTTATTTCTTTTAACGGTTTGCTTTATTACCGTTTAGGTTCTGATCTGCCTGATATTTCTGATATAAATGTTTCTGTTGAAAAACTTAATGCTTCTGATATTTTCGAAGGAGAGAGAAAAAACATTGTTGATGAGATGAATTTTAAGCTTTCCGCTGAATCAAATACCTCCGAATTAAAAGGGAATTATAATACCGGATCGACTTCTCTTGATTTTAGTTTTTTTTCTGATCTAAAGCGCGTTTATCCTTTTTCAGCAAATTCAGCGCTACGTCTAGATTTTAACAAAACAGATTTTTCTTCATTGTCTGATGCATTGATTTCTTTTAAAGAATATATTAAGAAAGAAATAAATGATGACAGACAGATCGGATATAATCAGGAATATTTCCGTGACAGACTTTTCGGTAAAATAATTCTATCGAACTCGTTTGAAGCAAAAATAAATTGTAGGTCATTAAAATTTTCAGGCGATGCTTTAGTAAAAAATATTACTGTTCAGAGTTCGCTTGATAACGGAATATTAAGAGCTTCTCTTTTAGCAGCTGAAGGTTATTCTGCGAAGTATTCTTTTAATGCTGTCGGTTATATGAACGCGGATATGCCTTTAATTAAAGCTGAAATGGCTGTTGATAATTTTGATCTTTCATCTTTTTGGAAAGATTCCGGCATAAAAGGCGGAATCGGCGCAGGTATTTTAAACATAAAATCTGTTTTCGAAATCGCAGCTTATCGGGCATTGCATTTTTCCGATAACAGTAAAATATCATTTGAAGCTGACATAAAAGCTGAATCGCTTAATCAAACACCGTTTCAGTCAGCTTTCACTTCCGTTTTAAAAAAAGACGGATTCAAGCCGAACATAGATTTACTAAGTAATTTTACGTTTAATTACTCTGTTGATTTTGCGGGCGGAAATGTATATTTGAAAAAATTTAATATGAATTCAGACTTTTTGTCCGCTTCGGGTTATGGGACATTCTCGGATAAGGGATTGTCTTATCCTGTTTCATGCAGTTTTTCCGATGATGATAATATTAACCGTCAATGGAAAATGAATCTTCTTTCTCCTGTCTGTCCGACCGCTTTCATGATTAATTTTCAATCAAACGGCCGCGACAGACCCGTAAATTTATTTCATATCGATTAGTTCATATATTTTGACAGGCAGGGCTTTCCCTTTTACTCTAATGAGATCAAGTTCCCGCGCTATTACGTGATCCTTTACATGTTCATATGTGAATTCACTTATTATTATCTTGGTTCCGTAAACCTTATTTGTTCCTTCAAGTCTCGCGCCTAAATTGACATTGTCCCCCATTAGAGTATAGTTCATACGCGAAGCAGATCCCATGTTTCCGACAACCATTTCTCCTGTGTTAATTCCAATACCGATATCCAGTTTAGGTTTGCCGAGAGCAGTCCAGTTTACATTTAATTCATTAAGCACATCTATCATTTTAACTGCAGCGCGGCACGTACGCAATGCATGATCTTCCTGTGGTATCGGGGCTCCCCAAAAAGCCATTATTTCATCTCCGACATATTTATCAAGAGTACCGTCAGATTCTATAACTATATCCGTCATTGCCTGAAGATATTCATTCAGATGCTCAACAAGAAGTTCGGCTGTCATTTTTTCGGAGATACTTGTAAAGCCGCGTATATCAGAGAAAAGTACAGAAAGTATATTTTTTTCTCCGCCGAGCCTGACCATTTTCGGATTTTTTAGAAGTTCATCCACTACAGATTTGGACACGAATTTTGAAAAAGTCTGGCGTATATAGCGTTTTTCCTTTTGTTCCGTAAAGGATCTGTATACTGATACGGCAAGAAAGTTAATGAAAATCTGGAAAACCGGTGTACTCATTGCAAATACGATACTTTTTGTGTCAAAAAGAACATAAGCTATGATTACATAAATAAGGGCGAAGAGAGTGGTGAAAATTGAACCTGTAATTATGCTCATGCGCGGAATCAAAAGACCGAGTATTAGAGAAACAGCGAATAATATCAGAATATCTTGCCATATTTTCGCCTTATGGATGAATGTCTGGTTTATGATTGTATTAACTGCATTGGCATGATGTTCAATGCCGTAAAAATCTCCATAAGGAGATTTGTGTACGTCTGTTGCGATACCTGTTGAAGCATATGCAGCAATGAATACGATTTTATCCTTAAAACTCGAATTTTCGGGTTCTGCTCCGTCGCGGTTGAAGTAATAATATGAATAATTGCTGAAAGATCCGTGCCCTCCGGCAAAATTAATATCCATGTATCCTTCGTTGTCAATAGGTATGTCGAGATAATTCCTTGATTTATCTATAAGTTTTTCGGGATTAATGTTTTTAAGACGGACATATTTTCCGGGTACTATTTCAATATCGCTAAGAGTTATTCCGAAATAGTGCGCAGCAATAGACAGATCAATTGAAGGGTAGAAGTCACCTTTATATTTAGCATAAAGAGGCATTCGTCTGTTGACATGGTCAATGTCGGATTCAATATTCGCAAATCCGATGCCCTTTGCTGATTTGATAAGTTTAGCGGTAGGCGGAGTAACGTCTTTATATTTTTCAGTTCCGTATATCATATTTCCCGAGGGAAGTGCCGTTTCTGAAAAAAGTTTCATGCGGTCAATGCGGTCTTCGTGAACCTGCGACATTTCTTCGCGTTCAAAAGGATAATCCAGAAAAACACATCCGGCATCTCTGACTGCTTTCGCAAGCGTGTCTTCACCGTCTTTGTTTTCGAGAAACATTATATCGAATGTTATTGAATTTGGTTTTCCGCTTGCTATGTAGTTTGCGACTTTTGAGTGTATGTCCCAGTGAAAAGGCCATCTGCCTTTTTCTCCTTCTGTTGCATCCATAGCTACCAGAGTATCATTGTCAATGCCTACAATAATTACGTTATCGTTTGCGCGGGGGTTTTTCTTCTCCCGTTTTACTCCTTCCTGAATTTTTTCGCCGACTTCATTCGGATCTCTGAGATAATACCGTTTGTCAAGTGACCAAAGTTCAATTCCTTCAAGCAAATTAGTTTTGTCATAAATAAATGCTAGTGAAATAAATACTGCTATTGATATTAGCAGTGAAGCTATATGATTCTTGCTGAATTTAGGCATGATTACCTCGGCATTATTTTTAAAAGAACGGTTATTTTTATTTTGTTCGCTTTAATATATCAAGCATTTTATTGATTTCAAAACATCACGATTGATGATATAAAAAAATATCATTATTTGTTATCAGAATATTATTTATTTAAAGATTGACAAATAGTTTCAGAGATAGTATTAAACTTCCGTTACATTTTTTGTTTTTTAGATGTTGCTGTTCGGAGTTGATTGAGAATACAATTAGTCATAAGACGTTTCAAATAAAGAATGCTGTGATGTTGTATTAAAAAATTCAAAGGAGAATTAGCATGAAAAAGTTTCTCGCTACATTGTCCGTGTTTGCTGTTTTCTTTGCAGCTTTCGCGGGATGCAAAAAAGGCGGTTCCGGAGAGAAGGTTGGTATTTCTATGCCGACTCAGTCTCTACAGCGCTGGAATCAGGACGGAGCTAATATGAAAGCTCAGTTCGAAAAAGCTGGCTTCGATGTTGATCTTCAGTATGCAGGTGATAATGATATCCCTACTCAGGTTGCTCAGATTGAAAATATGATAGCAACAGGCTGTAAGGTAATTGTTATTGCAGCAGTTGATGGTTCTTCACTTACAGAAGTTCTCAAAACTGCAAAACAGAAAAATATACCGGTAATTGCTTATGACCGCTTAATAATGAACAGTGATGCTGTTTCTTATTACGCAACATTTGACAATTTTAAAGTCGGTACAATTCAGGGAGAATTCCTTAAAAATGCCTTGAAGCTTGACAGTACAAAAGGTCCTTACAATATTGAATTGTTCACTGGTTCTCCGGATGATAACAATATCAATTTCTTCTTCGGCGGTGCTATGAGCATTCTTAAACCTTATATCGACAAGAAAGTTCTTGTTGTTAAATCAGGTCAGACTTCAAAAGCACAGTGTGCAACACAGAACTGGTCTACAGAAGAAGCCCAGAAACGTATGGAAAATCTTATAACTCAGAACGGTTACGGTCCTAAAGGAACTAAACTTCATGCAGTTTATTCTTCTAATGACTCCGTTGCTCAGGGTATTACTAATGCGCTAGTAGGTGCTGGTTATACTAAAGACAATTTCCCTCTTATTACTGGTCAGGATTGTGATAAAACTTCTGTAATCAACATGCTTAAAGGTCAGCAGGCTATGTCTATCTTCAAAGATACTCGTACTCTTGCAGAGCAGGTTGTTAAGATGACAAGCCAGATCATCAAAGGCGAACAGGTTGATGTTAATGATACAAAAACTTATAACAACGGAGTTAAGGTTGTCCCTTCATTCCTTTGCGAACCGGTTTTTGCAACTGTTGACAACTATAAGAAGCTTTTGATTGATACTGGATATTACAAAGAAGACGATTTGAAAGTTAAATAATTAGCTTTCATAATCGCTAAGTTACATTCGGAGTCTGGTTTATGGTCAGACTCCGAATTGCTAACTGAATGATTGATTTACAATGGTTTTATAAAAAGTGCGATTTTAAGTATGTTTTGGACTAAAAAATACTTCCGGCTGGACGGTATCGCACTTTATTCAATTTACAAAGATACGGTCAGGATAAAAAAACAGTTCTACTAACAACAATTGTTTAACTGCCTGACCGGAAATCGGAGG
>Ga0209606_1004225_pt1 | contig 13533 bp, 8 predicted proteins | sample AD_UKC057_MetaG_FD_184412 | JGI IMG/M metagenome (GOLD analysis project Ga0209606, IMG submission 184412) | Active sludge microbial communities of municipal wastewater-treating anaerobic digesters from USA - AD_UKC057_MetaG (SPAdes) (version 2) | ecosystem: Engineered > Bioreactor > Anaerobic >...
GGACATCAGCCAGCTTTGGGGAAAAGTATCCGCCCTTGAAATTTGCGCCGCAAGTCTGCCGGAAATAAAGGACTCCCTCAAATCGATAGGCACAAAGGTGGAGCAACTGACATCCTGTGCCATCCGAGAAGATGGGGAAAAGCTGGCTTTCCTGACCCTCCGGGAATGGGCCATAGTGGCCATTGCTCTGGCATCTTTGTATCTGTCTAATTTCAGGACTTGATAATATGTCTTTGCTTGAAGATGTAGCCGTCCAGCTGAATACTGCAGGGGTGGGAGTCTATCCGGGCACAGCTCCCACCAGGACCATATTCCTGGCAGAGATGCCCAGCTCCCCAGATGCCTGCATAGTGCTCTATGCCAGGCCTGGCAGGGGAAAAGATACCCTTACGGATATGCAATTCCCTGATCTTCACATAGAGGTCCGGGCGGCCACCTATACAGCAGCCCAGACCAAAGCGGAGGCAGTGGATGCCGCGCTCCATGCCCAGCATGATGTCACCTGGAATGGCCACAAATACATCCTTATCCAGGCCAGAGGGGTGCCCTGCAAGCTGGAGAAGGACGCCAATGGCAGAACGATATTTTATTTCGTGGTAATCGGGTCGCCATAACAAAAATTATAATTTCCGGAACCGATCTCATAAACCAGATAGCCTTCCTCAGTCCTCAGGAAACGGATGCTTTTAGATCCGGATACCTTTACTCCGTTCTCATAAACCTTTTTACTGTCGGTTCCGGGTATATAAATTATGGCGGTCGTATTAACAGGAATTGTTACGGAATGTTTATAGACTTCACCCGATCTGTCCCAGTCGGAAGTGACCTGACCCCTGACTGTCCTGACTGATGATCTGACATAATTCAGTCCGTCAGGAAGGCAAGGCCTGATCTGTATTGTTTTATATCCCGGAGTGAGCGGCTGAATGCCTCCGAAACGGGTATAAAATGTCTTATCAGCGCCTGAAAACATTGCGTGGTCATATGTTTCCATTTCCTTTCCGGTTTTTATTACGTCCCACTGCTCCCAGGTAGTGGTCGCATTATGACTTAATATCTGATATCCGAAACCCGGATAAGTTGTCTGAGTGAATAATCTGTAAGCCACATCGGCCATCCCGTAATCGCACAGGATATCAGGCAAAAATGACGTTCCGTAAATTCCTGATCCGAAATGTCCTGAGCATTCTCTCAGGACGTTATCTTTTAAATTACCTTCAACATAGGATTTCCTGTTTTCGGGTACCAGCCCGCACAATAATGGCATAACATATGTTATTTGCCTGCCGCTGCCATATTTATTATTCTCTTTGTCAAGGAATTTATCTTTGAAATGTTTCATTATGGAATCCGCCTGTGCAGCATATGAAACCGAATCTTCTTCTTTTTCAAGTATACCGGCAATTTGTGATAACAGTTTAGTAATATAGTAATACAGGCAAGTGTTAACCACCTCTCCTTCACTGAAGCTTTTCTCATAGGTGCCGTCAGTGAACGGAGGACACCAGTCGCCAAAACTGCCAGCCCAATAATCCGACCTGACGGCTGTTGCCCAGCAATGGTCGACTTCCTTTTTGGCTGACGGGTAAAAAGTTTCCAGGATGCGCTTATCGCCATAATACCGGTATAATAACCATGGCCCGAGAACCTGACCTGCAGACCAGTCGGGATTTGAGGTGCTTCCGGAGATATCACCCAGCCATTTCTTATAATACTGTTGTACATCAAAATTTTGTATTGCAGCCTCATAAATGACATTTGCATCCATCTGGCAGGGAGTCCTTTCATCACGTACCGGGTTATCGGTAGGGATGCTCACCATATTATTCAATATTGTCCACTGAAAATTGCTGTGGATTTTATTTATAAGAGTGTCGGAACATGAAAAGGCACCTGTTGTTTCAACACCGGCATGGACTGCACAGGCATCGATGCTTTGGAGATCCGGGATTCCCGGATATCCTTTTATTTCCACATACCGGAATCCATGGTAAGTAAACCGGGGTTCATAGCATTCTTCATCCATGCCGCCTTTACATATATAGGTATCTGTTGCTTCAGCCAGGCGGTTGGTATGCGTATTGATCGTACCGTCACTGTTTATGGTTTCTGCATGCCGGAGCGAAATCCTGCTGCCCGTCTTTGCCCCTCTTAAACGAAGACGAACCCAGCCTGCAATATTCTGCCCTATGTCGAAAACCCAGGTGCCTTCTGCAACCTTTGTGACAGATACAGGCCTGATTATTTCAGCCACCCTGACCGGTTCCGAAATGTTCGACTGCAATTTGCCGGGCGGTGGAGAAGTGATTAAAACATCCTCCCATTCCTTATCATTGTAGCCATTTATGTCCCATCCATTTTTTTCACGTGTTGCATCATAAAATTCACCGTTATACATATCGGCCGAAAGGATCTGGCTGTCTGAAAACTTCCATGACTCATCTGTAACCACATAATCGCAGCTGCCGTCAGTAAACTCAATATTTATCTGTAAAACAGCCCGTTTGGAATCCATCCACCTCCATCCCCACTTGCTGTAGTTTTTTCCGTATCCATCAGATAACCAAAGACCGACCGTGTTCCCTCCTTTCGCAATGAAATTCGTTACATCGTATGAATCATAAAGGTTTATTTTTGAATAATCCGTATTCGCGGGAGTTAAAACCCTGTCCCCAACCTTTGTGCCGTTGAGATGCATTTCATACCATCCGAAGCTGTACAAGAATGCTGTTGCTTTCCTGACAGTTTTCTGAACGGTGAAATCCTTTCTGAATAAAGGTGATGCTTTTTCAACAGGTGTCCCTATCCATCTGGCGTGCCAGTCAGCCGGATCAAGCAAACCCATTTCCCACCATGAAGGTTCAGACCATCCGGACGACTTATTTTTGCTGTCCCATACTTTTACTTTCCAGAAGTATCGCGTTCCGCTTTTTAGGGCAGGTCCACTGTAAACAACGTTTATCTGTTCGTCCGACATTATCTTTCCACTGTTCCAGACATCGCCGGTATTCGATGCAAGCAGGGTTTCTTCCGACGCAACCAGAATCTGATATCCGGTCTGTTTTTGAGAGCGTTCTGAAGAAGTCAGCAGCCAGCTTAATCCGGGCTGCAGTACATCGATACCAACCGGATTTACTTTCCATTCGGTTTTCAGGTTCGTCGGCACAATTTTCCCTGCGGCAATCAATATTTCAGAAGGTAATTGAATTATTACCAAAACCTGCAGGATCAGAACCAGCTTCTTCATATATTTAATTTATAACGTTTAATGAGTCATCAAGAGATTAATGAAAAATCAGGCTCAGGGTCATTGATACAGGTAGATTATCCCGTATTTATCTACAGTGCCTTCCGGAACAGTTATTCTATAGCGACCCTCTGAAATTTTCTCCACCCCGACAGGCTTATGCCCGGGAGTATCGGGTGTAGAATAATATGAATCACTCACCGACGGAATTGAAATTTCAAATATCATATCTCCCCTGATTTTTTCCCATTGAGGATCCGGATCAGGGAGTTTATCACCGTCTTTTATTTTAATCCCGGTAGCGTTAAGGATATGCACCAGTTTTATTTTCTTTTCATTGACATAATCACTGTAAACCGATACAAGAACCTTTGAAGGAATGGAGATGGATTTAAATGACAGACCTGACTTAAAAATCCGGCTGAAAATTTTCTCATTCAGAGCTGTTATTTTCTGATCAGGATTAAACCTGTAAATATCTCCGAGGGTGAAAGAACCGCAAAACTCATTTAAGCCATATCTTCCTGGGGAATAAATTATTCTTCCTTTTCCATAAAATGATTCTGCGAGTGATGTATCGGAGGTATTTTTCATTTGGTTCTCAGAGATCATATCTTCAAAAATCCACGTCTTTCGTGGTTCTCCATAGGAGCTGAACCGGTATGCTTCACCAGTAAGAAAGAGAGTTCCGCCGCTGCTGACATAAGTTCTGAGCTTCGCTGCCTGTTCATCTGAAATGCATTCCAGTCCGGGAGCAAGAAGTACAGGGAAACGCGAAAGATCCTGATTCAGAAGGGCATCATCAAGAATAAAAGTATGCTGAATCTGATTTGACGAAAGGAACTGACTGGTACCCATAAGCTCTTCAGAATATGAATCTTTATTATTTAGCGACCAGTCCCTTGTTTTGCGTGAAAATATCAATGCTGCATCAACAACCGGTATTGCTGAGAGGTTGTTCATGTTTTCTTTCCATCCTGTATATTTATTCATGATCTTAAATTCGTTTTCTCCTCCGAGCGACCATGTAACCTGTGCAAGCATAGTGTTCATAGCCCATCCTATCAAGGCCGAGCTTACCTTTCCGGCAGGATAAACAAGTCCGAATACCGGAGAATTAAAAGTTTCGCGCAGACTGTTATACATATGCCTGCTTGAGAAATTATATCTGTAATCATCCCAGACATCGCGGCTCATTATCTCTGTGCCAAGGAAATCCATTGAACGGGCGCTGAGGGCAAGGTCTCCGCCCTGTCCATACGATGCATAATCCGTCATGAAACCACCTTCGGAGTAGTACTGAATATTACAGAAATCCGGATTCAGTTCCCTTGATATCTTACTCAGGTCAATTCTCCACTTAGCAATCGTATTTTTACGCCATTCGATCCAGGCTTTCCATAGTCCGGAATCCCTGTTCCGAAGCAGTAAGGAAGCCTCGTCATCGGGCAGGATCAGTCCTGTCGATTCCGTAAAATCCTTTCTGCAATAATCACAATTGCAAAAGTTGCTTCCGTGGAAGGTACACTCGTCGATCATTAAGCCGTCAATTCCTGTATTCTTTATAAAATCAGTAATATAAGGGAAGAAATAGTCTTTATTGAAGAGAGGATTTACAGGACAGATACCCCATGTCGGGAGACCGTTTGTGATTGAATGCTGAAGATATTCCGGATGTGCGGCAAGGAACCTGAAACCCATATCCATATTCCAAAGGATTGTGAGATCCTGATGATCAAGGAATTTCATACCAGTTTTATGCCCTTCTTCAACAATAAGCCTGATGTTTTCTTCCACCCTTTTCAGGTGAACCGGAAATGTATGCCGGGAAAGAAATCCGTTAAGGATCACAGCTTCTACCCCTCCCTTCCTTATCTGCTCAAGTCTTTTCTTTATTTTTTCCTCCGTATTGAATTCATTGAAAGACCCGTAATTATCGGGACCAAGTGTTCCGAGCGGACTTGTATAACGCCAAAGAAGGCCCTTGCTTTTCTGATCGGGAAGAGCTGTTTCCAGTTCAGGGAACTGCGGAATATCGGCTATATCATCAGTCTTACCTGCGAGTCTGCAAAAGGTTACGGACTTGCCTAAAACAGGCGGCTCGTCGAAATAATTAGAGAACATTATGTCGGGGCAGAAGCCGTCATTTTTTATCCAGAAACCACGGCGGAAAACGAAATCCTCATCACTGTGCAGGAATAACTGGAAACCGATGACACTGACAGCCCAATCTCCGCTGAATCCAATATCTGCAGTTCCTTCGTTAATCCAGCGGACACAGGTAAGGGTGGCTGTATTTCCTTTTTCAACCTTAATGTCATTGAAAATGATCTCTTTGTTCAGGGTTACCTCGAAGGGTCCTATGTTTCTGCTGATGGCTGATGACCGGAAGGTAATAAGGTATAAGCCCGGCCGAAGATTGTCGGTTACAAAAGTATTTTTCACTGAAGAGCTGACCGCTGAATGAAGGGCTCCGCTAATCCCGTCTATGCTCTCATCAAGGTTTTTTGTATTTCTCCATCCGAAACCTTTTGTCTTATCATATCTTCCTGTTCCTGCATAAGTAAATGCTGTTGAAGAATTCCTGCTGAAGCAAAAGAGCTTTTCAGCCGGGATCTCAGAAAAATAATGATAGTAAGAAACAGCGTGGTGTTTAAGATAATCGCTTTTACCGCCTTCAAAAATTGTAACCTTGCTTGTAAGGGCGCCGCCAAAATTTGTAGGAGGAGTTCCGAACGAGAACTCAAGGAAATCTCCTTTCTTTTCGATTACCCATTGCGACTGGATAGTGTTGAAGCCGGAAACATAATAAGTCGGGAGACCGTGGGGATTGAAGTCAAAGGTTATTATTCCGTCAGCAGTTGAAAATGAGATCCATCGTGCCGGGACTCCCACAAGGTCACCATCCGGGGTGGAAGATCCGAGCTGTCCCGACGTCCATTTTGCATTGTATGAACGTCCGGTAAAGGCATCCCATGTGGAATTGTTAAGGGTTGAGAGCGGTACTAAGATCTTATATGATATTATCTCTGCCGGATATGTCTCCATAAGTGCATCCATGTGGGCCTGAAAGCTGATCTCAATCTTTTTACCGTCCTCCGATATGGCGGCTTCCCTGCGGTACGGCAATAGTGACTTGCTGCTCCAGCAGTTTGAATAGTTCCATTCTTCCGACCTTGAAATTTCAAATACCTCAGCGGAAGAACAAGCTTTGCCGTCCTTTGTCCATGATGTTGAATCACCCGCAATGAGCTTTTTATCTCTCCAGGTCACTTCCAGGTCTTTTGACTGAGCTATCCTGAACAGAGACCTGCCGGAATTATTGCCCGTATGTTCAGATGAAAGCAATATCGGGATACCAGTAAAAGAAAACAGAATCAGGAGGACGATTTTTTTCATGGTAATTATTTTTTTCTCCTAAAGATATTCAAAAACATGGGAAATATAATCAAAGCTAAGTTGCCCGGTAAGAAAGATTTATTCCCTTAAGTTAAAAGACAAAAGTTAAATCGTGAACAGGAGAACCGAGTTGCATTTAACTGGACTAAAGAACAGATTAAAGCTATCAAAAAGCAATCAGTTTTAACTATTTATTAATTTTGAAAGAATACTGATTTCCGGAGACCCAATGAATATTCAAAATACTTTTCCGACTATGAAAAAGATTCTGCCTGTTTTAATTTCGATCATGATCATTTCCTGTGGTACTCAGAAGGAAACCGGGAAAAATGATCTTCCCGACTTTGGTCAGTTCCCTCTTCCTGTCCCTGAACACAATTCCCTGTTAGCACAATGGGAAAAGAAAACTGTTCAGGATAAACACCTTATAGATGATATGGAAACGGAAAAAGGATGGAAAGTGACCGGTATTGGTGAAATGTCATATACTTCGGACCGTTCCAGGGATGGTAAAAGATCTCTGCGGTTCCGCACTTCATTGAGAGATGAAGAACATTACCGGAAAAACCGGACAGAGTGGGGCTCACTTGGTGGAACCCAGGGAGGCAATTCATCAGTACAGCTGGTATTTGCAACTCCACAGGACTGGTCGGGCTTTAACAGGATATCCTTCTGGGTATATGTACATCCTGCTGACCGGCCGACATTTTGCCTTTATCTGTATCTGGAAAATGAAGGGACAGTATATAATTCAACTACACCAAGGAAGGATCATTTCATCCAGGATCTGAAGCCCGGTAAATGGAACCATGTTCTTTTTGAGATCCCCCACATTAAAAGAGACAGGATAACTGAGTTTGAAATTAACCAGATGCTCATCGGTCATAATCCCGATGAAGAAGGAATTGTAACTTATGATATTGATTGCCTTGAACTTCAGAAAACTGAGACGGATCAATATGAAGGATGGAATGTAGCACCGGGAAAGATTTCATTCAGCCATATTGGATACAGACCCCGGGACCGGAAAATAGCCCTTGCCGGATCCGGCGCAGGAAATACCTTTCAGCTGGTCGACAGAGATAATAATATTGTTTATTCAGGTGATATCGATATTGTCGAAACAAATAAGGGGAAATTTAATCTGATAGATTTTTCCGGTTTAGTTAAAGACGGATTCTTCCGTATCAGGACCGGAAATCTTGAATCAGGAGAATTCCAGGTTAACGATAATATCTGGCTTAAACCGGTTTACAACGCAATCAATTTTTATTTCTGCGAACGTTGCGGATTCAATGTGCCCGGCATCCATACTGAATGTCATAAGGACTGGCAGGGATTCCGGGGAGATGATAAAAAAATCATAAACGGAGGATGGCATGATGCAGGAGATCTTTCGCAGGGTTCATGGAGAACCGCCATGTCGGTCTTTGCAATGATGAATAACCTGGAAAACCTCAGGGGAAATTCTGATGCGACCATACTTGCTGACAGGATTCTGGATGAGATTGCCTGGGGAGTTGAATGGCTGCTGAAAACACGATTTGGGGATGGCTATCATATGAGCTTCAGTGTCATGCGTATCTATACTGACAACAAAACGGGTACAATAGATGATGTGGTAGCCCCTGCCCAGAATGTTCCCTGGGAAAATTTTCTCGCCGCAGCAGTACAATGCAGGGCTGCCGGTATCCTGGCGGATTCACATCCGGAACTGGCTGAAATATCACGGCAGGCTGCAATTGAGGACTGGCAGGCTGCATTTGATTCTAAAGAGAAATGGGATCAGGCAGATTACCGCGAGGCATCATGGGGTGCAGCTTCATCATTGTTGCTTGCTGAAATGACCGGCGAACAAAAGTACATTGACCAGGCTCCGGTATTTGGCAAACTCCTTACAGCATGCCAGGAACAGTCATTTCAGGATGGTATACCAATAACAGGTTATTTCTATGAAAATACAAACAGGCAGAGAGTAATCCATAACCTCCACGCGGCTTTTGAAGAAGCGCCTCTCATTGCCCTTGCAATGCTTTGCAGAGAACTGCCTGACCATAATGACTGGATCAGCTGGTATGCTGCAGCAGTACTTCATAGTGAATTCTTCATGAAACGGGGTTCAGGTATTTCCGCTCCGTTCAATCACCTTCCCAATTCAGTCTGGAAAATATCCGATATCATGTCAGAAAAAGATACCAGTGTACGCAATGATATGCTTCGCCAGTTCAATGACGGAACACATCTGAACGATCAGTATGTCCTGAGAACCTTCCCGATCTATCGCGATGGACTTTTTCATGGAAATACCAACATACATATGTCATCTTCATGGGCTCTGGCAGAAGCATCAAGGTTGAGAAGAGATTCTGCCGGGATGGAACTTGTCGGTCAGCAACTGCGATGGATATTCGGAGCCAATCCGTTTTCACAAAGCCTTATGTATGGCACCGGATATGATTTTGCCCCGCATTTTGCTTACTGTCTGAAAAATGTTGTCGGATCATTACCAGTGGGAATGGACTGTATGAACGGTGATATGCCTCACTGGTGCGCCACCAATACAGCCACAAGCAAGGAGATCTGGGTTGAACCGGTCAATCGGTTCCTGGGTACCGTATCTGTCTTTACCAGTTTTAATGCAACTTCCTCCGCGAAAAAATCAAAAACTCTTGAGATCATTACCGAATCCGGAAAAGCTAATGCCGGCAGGGTTAATGTGAAAATAAGAATCACTGGTTCCGGTAAACACAACATTTATATTGCAACCTTTAATGCTGTTTCAGATATTTTAAATAAGCAGATTGATCTGGCATCAGGTGGTGAGACAGAAATAATATTTGAACTCAAAATCACAGACCTGAATAAACCTTACCTTGCAGTAATTAAATCAGATAATGCTCCTGAATCGCAACATGAAATAATCGGATCACTTTTTTGATCCGTATTTAACGGTTAATTTACCTTCAGGTCTGTCACCATGAAATAATTCAACCTTAATAGTTTGATATTGGATAGAAGCTTATGTAAATTTGGGAGCATCATTTTTAATTATTACCATGCGGTTTTTACAAAGTTCTGCCAGATCAATATTACCCGGGATAATATTTTTGCTCGCCTTCAGTTCATGCAGTAAAAAAGAGATCCCGGTACTGACAACTGAAACTGTATCTTCAATCACAATAATGTCGGCAAAGAGTGGTGGTAATATAACTGACGACGGAGGCGCCGACATTACAGAAAGGGGCGTTTGCTACAATACTTCAGGTAATCCTACAAAGCTGAACCAGAGAACTTCCAACGGTACAGGAACGGGTACCTTTGTAAGCAATGCAATGTATCTGAATCCGGATACATATTATTATCTCAGAGCATATGCAACAAATAAGGCCGGAACAGGATACGGGGATGTAAAAGAGTTCCATACCCCTCCTCTGACTAAAGGTACTGTCACAGATGTCGAGGGTAATATCTACGGGACTGTCGTTCTTGGTAACCAGACATGGATGACAGAAAACCTCAGGACGACAAAATATAATGATAATACACCCATCCCCCTGGTTCGCAACAATGATGTCTGGACCCGGCTGATAACTCCCGCCTATTGCTGGTATGATAATGATTCCCTTGCAAATAAAGCGGCTTATGGGGCTATTTACAACTGGTATGTGATCTCAACCGGCAAATTATGTCCCGATGGATGGCGCGTGCCGATAAACAACGACTGGAACAACCTGTCGAATTATCTGGGAGGGGAATATCTGGCGGGTGATAAACTGAAGGAGGAAGGAGGAAGTCACTGGATCAATTTCAGTACTGCATCTACAAATGTAAGTGGTTTTACTGCCCGTCCCGGAGGTGGCAGGATCGATGGTAATTTTGTCTATAAAGGTTTTGCCGGGGCCTGGTGGACATCAACGGAGTATGACAAAGATAACGCCTGGTGCCGTGAACTTGATGATGATATAGTTGAATTACTGACTGGCGCTGTTGGAAAGAGCTTCGGATTCTCGGTGCGTTGTATAAAGAACTGACCCTATCAACGTATTATAATACGTTTTTTAATACGTTTTTTAATACGTTGATCATTGTATGCTGGCTTCAGTATTAATAACACTAATTATAAACTAATCAACAGATGGATAAACGTTCATTTCTGAAGAGTGCCGGACTGATAGGTCTGGGAAGCATGGTTGAACCCGGAACACTGTCGGGACTTATAGAATCCGTTTCGAAGATACCTTCTGCCGAACTGGCTGAAGATGAGGATTTCTGGAGACAAATAAGATCCGGATACCGTCTGAAACCTGACTATATAAATCTCGAGAACGGGTATTACTGCATCCTGCCCCGGCAGATCCTTGAAAGTCAGGTAAAACATCTGCGGGATATCAATTACCAGGGTTCATACTATATGAGGACGGTCCAGTTTGAGAACAAGAAAAAAATGGCAGATAAACTGTCTGCCCTGGCCGGATGTCCCGACGACGAAATGATCATCACACGCAATACAACCGAGTCGCTTGATATCATTATCGGAGGCTTTGACTGGAAACCGGGAGACGAAGCCGTAATGGCTGAACAGGATTATCCGTCAATGCTGAATATGTTCAAACAGGTGGCAAACCGTTACGGTGTTGTAAATAAGATAGTGTCTGTCCCGAATAATCCTTCGTCGGATGAGGAAATTGTCAGTCTCTATGCCAATGCCATCACAGATAAAACCAGACTGCTGATGATCTGTCACATGATAAATATTACAGGACAGATACTCCCTGTAAGGAAGATATGTGATATGGCACATTCCAAAGGAGTGGAAGTGATGGTCGACGGGGCGCATGCATTCGGACACTTCCGCTTCAGCATACCTGAACTGGATTGCGATTATTACGGAAGCAGTCTCCACAAATGGCTGAGTGTTCCCCTGGGATCAGGGATACTGTGGGTCAGAAAGGAAAAAATAAAAAAGATATGGCCACTTATCGCCTCAGGAGTGACAGATCCTGATAACATACTCCGGCTTAACCAGATCGGTACCCATCCGGTCTATACTGATCTGACTGTCGCTGAATCGATCGATTATTATAATATGCTCGGACCGGAACGAAAAGAAACGAGACTCAGGTACCTTCAGCATTACTGGTCGGACAAGGTGAGGGCTCTGCCTCACATCATCCTGAATACTCCATCCGATCCTGTCCGTTCATGTGCAATTGCAAATGTCGGTGTGAAGGGGATAAAACCCGGAGAGCTTGGAGATATCCTGCTGAAAAAATACAGGATCTATTGTGCCCCCATCGATGGTGCAGGAGTACATGGATGCAGGATCACTCCGAATGTTTACACAACTACCGCGGAGCTCGATATTCTTGTAAAGGCTTTAAAGGAGCTTGGATGATCAGGCAGCCGGTTTTTTGCGGATAAATATCCTTTTGCCGAATTTCAGAAGCAGGTAAGTAATCACAACAATAATGACCGCTGCTAGTATAAGCGGGATCACAAGAGATAAAACTGATGTCCCTATTGCAGCCGCATTTTCACCTGTAGCCACAACCACATTCCCTGTCCCCGCAGTCAGCTTCGCTGATGCGAGACGTGTCAGAGCGGTACCACCCTGTATGGCAGCAGCCGATCCACCACCGAATATGAAACCTGTGACCCATTTAAGCAGGTCATTGTCAATCGGCAGAACCGATGTAAGCAGAAGAGTACCTCCTCCTACCGCAAGAGGAGTTGTGATAGTATCGAGCAGATTATCAACAAAAGGTATATAATATGCAAGTATTTCAACAACGGTAGCTGTTGAGAATGTTATCAGCGCCGGCCAGCCTGCAAGCCATTGAAATCCCTCGTTAACAGGGAATATCCCCGCCTTAGCGGCAATGCTTGCTGCCAGCATCGGTACGAAAACCCTGAATCCGCTGGCTGCACTCAGACCGATCCCTATTGCAACAGCTACGATTATTTCCTTTTCCATTACATAAGTTTTTTACAGGAAAACTAATACCAATATTTCCCCTAAAATTATTATTTATCATCTGATTTTCAGAACTAATTTTTTATTTTTGCAACTCAGAGCCGAAATGATAACTTATTCTTATATTCTAAATATATAAAGCATTATTATTATGGAAGACGACACAAAAAAAGTACCGGAAGAACCTGAAAAGGAAGGTTTGCTGGACAAAGCAAAGAAGCTTTATGAAAAAGCCGACGATTTTATTGACGACAAGGTTGAAGATCTGAAGAAAACAAAGGCATTTGAAAAGGTATCTGATGCGCTTGACAAAGCCGGAGATTTTGTTGAAGATAAAATTGATGAGATCAAATCGGGAGAAGCAAAGGAAAAACTGAAGAATCTTGCAGACAAGACTGAAGACAAGACTGAAGAAACAGTATCCAAAGCAAAAGAATTTGGTAAGAAAATTGCCGGGAAGGTAGCTGACAAGCTGGATGATTTTGCAGATGATATCAGGAAGAAGTCCAAAGACCCGGATGAGCCTGAGAAAGCATAATTAAAAGAGGTTGGCTCTTAAATATTTTTAACCGCAAAGTTCGCAAAGATATTACGCAAAGAGCGCAAAGGGCTTATTAATAAATTATTGCCTTTGTGCACTTTGCGTTAACTTTGAGTCCTTTGCGGTTAATGGATTTCATCTTACGAGACAACCTCTTTTTATTTGGATCAATACCTGTTTAAAACCTACTTCTCCAGCGGAGGAATAACAAGCACCTGGCCCGGATAAATCAGGTTCGGGTCTTTCAGCATTGGTTTGTTAGCTTCGAAGATTATATTGTATTTATTGGCATTCCCATATACCTCCTTGGCAATTTTCGATAGGTAATCTCCCTTTTTTACAGTATAAAATTGTTTTTCAGGTGGAGGCGGT
>Ga0209606_1004235_pt1 | contig 13497 bp, 9 predicted proteins | sample AD_UKC057_MetaG_FD_184412 | JGI IMG/M metagenome (GOLD analysis project Ga0209606, IMG submission 184412) | Active sludge microbial communities of municipal wastewater-treating anaerobic digesters from USA - AD_UKC057_MetaG (SPAdes) (version 2) | ecosystem: Engineered > Bioreactor > Anaerobic >...
ATTAAGCATATCAGAGGGCTTGCTAACATAAAATGGAGCTAGCTCACTAGCATGCACCATTCCATCATGGTTGGGCAGTAATTCAATAAAGGCTCCAAAATCTAACAAACGAACAACTTCACCGACAAATTCTTCACCCACGGCAAATTTATGGGCAATATTTTTAATCCATTGCACTGCTAGATCTAATTTATCTTTATCATTACCACACACTGTAACCTGACCAGTTTGTTCAATATCAATAGTCACATCACAGGCAGCAATAATTTCATTAATAATCTTCCCGCCAGCTCCAATGACGTCACGAATCTTGTCAGGGTCAATAAAAAAAGTGACAATCTTTGGAGCATAAGGAGATAGCTCGGCTCTTGGCTCAGCAATCGCCTGCTTCATTACTTCTAAAACCTGCAGGCGAGCCTTATGCCCTTGATTAATGGCTGTACGGATAATTTCTTCATTTAATCCATCAGTTTTGGTGTCTAACTGAATTGCAGTAATCCCTTCTGAAGTACCAGTGATTTTAAAGTCCATACCTCCTACACCGTCTTCTAAGTCTTGTAAATCAGTAATAACCTTCCATTGACTCATATCTTGATTGGAAGCTAGTCCCATAGCTATTCCAGCTACTGGCCGTTTAATAGGCACCCCCGCGTCCATTAAAGATAAAGATGAAGCACAAGTTGCACCCATAGATGACGAACCATTAGAGCTTAAAGTCTCACTTACTACTCTAATAGTATAAGGAAACTCTTCTTTACTTGGCAAAACCGGCACTAAGGCCTTCTCGGCTAAAGCTCCGTGCCCAATCTCCCGACGGCCAGCAACTTTAATCGGTTTGGCCTCGCCAGTACAATAAGGCGCAAAATTATAATGATGGATATATCTCTTGGTAGATACCCCCTCTAAGCCTTCTAAAGACTGCTCATCACTAGGCGAGCCCAATGTAACAATGGACATGACTTGAGTTTCTCCTCTAGAAAAAAGACCTACTCCGTGATTGCGTGGTAAAATGCTAACATCAGCCGACATAGGACGAATTTCATCTAACGCTCGACCATCTACTCGCCGATCAGCTTCTAAAATATTTTTGCTGACCAAGGTTTCAACATAAGGATCAACAATCTCATTAATAATAGACTGCCGCAAATTTTTTTCTATGTTCTGATTAAATAGGTATTCATCTAACTTATCTTTAATAGCATCCACTGCTAATTTACGTTGACCTTTAGTATAATAAATTTTATCAAATAAAATAGCCTCCGCATTTTGTACTAGCCACTCTTCGGCTATTTTTTGCGCTTTCTCATAATTTTCTTGGGCTCGTAATTCCTCGTCTGAAAGACGAATATGCCTACATTGTTTTTTCTCTTTTGGTCCAACCTGACAATATAGATCTTCTATCAAGCCAATTGAACTTTTTAGGGCTTGCTCGCCAGCTAAAATAGCCTTTATCATTTCCTCTTCTGGCACTTCTTGTGCCCCCGCTTCAATCATAATCACTCGCTCCTTAGTGCCAGCGACAATTAAATCAAGGTCGCTTTGTTCTCGTTCTTTATAAGTAGGATTATAAATAAATTCTCCATTAATCCGGCCAACCCTGACTCCACCAATGGGTCCACGCCAATTAACACCCGAAATCCTTAAAGCTGCTGAAGCAGCAATTAAGGCCACAATATCATAATCATTGGTCTGATCTACTGATAAAACTGTTAAAATCACTTGGACATCACGTCGCGAAGATTCATCAAATAGTGGCCTAATAGACCGATCGATCATTCGCCCATTTAGAATAGCTTCGTCGGTAGGACGACCCTCCCGTTTAACCCACCGAGAACCCTTAATAATGCCGGCGGCATATAATCGCTCTTCAAAATCAACCATCAAAGGAAAAAAATCACCATCTTCTCGCGCTTCTTGAGCCTCCACTACGGTAGCTAGCACTACCGTGTCACCATATTGCACAGTCACGGCCGCATCAGCCTGATGAGCTAAACGGCCAGTTTTAATAGTTAGCTGCCGACCATGCCAATCGCCGCTAACTACAATTTCTTTTGACTCCATAAATTTGAATCGCCTTGCCCGACAAACTAAAGAACTATGATAAGCCATAGCACTCTCTGTCTGTCGGCCAAAACGATATAATTAAATATTAATGATTAATTAAAAATTGATGGTGGCTTAAATTAATAAAATCATCAGCAATCTCTAATAATTTAGCAGAAGTAGTCTGACGAAAACCAGCGACTTCTACTAAACAGCCAGTAGTGCTCTGAATATAATTAACTAAAGGAGCATAATCACCATCACCACTAACCAGGACGATAACATCTAATTTGTGAGATAATTTAATGGCATCTATACTAATACCTACATCCCAATCTCCTTTTTTAACTCCCCCGGGGAAAACCTGTAAATCTTTCATCACCACCTCAAAACCTTGTTGACTTAAAGCTTCAAAGAAGGCCATTTCGTCATTATTATCGCTACGAATAACATAAGCGACCGCGCGGATTAATTTACGCTGCCCGACCACCTCGGCTAAAACTTTACGAAAATTAACCTTTTTCCCATAGAGATTACGAGCTGAATGATAAAGATTGGCTACATCTACTAATACTCCAACTCTCTGTTCTGGATGTTTAACCATATTATTATTGATCCTCTGCTACAGTCTCAATGTCTGGTTCTTCAATATCTTCTTCAGCTGCATCTAAATTCCCCTTAGCCATTAATTCTGCCTCTAAACGTTTACGTTCTTCCTCCTCAGCGGCCATCTTTTTAGCAATCCTTAAATTAAGCCGACTAGCTAAATCTAGAAAAGCCGATTCATCTTCTTTTTGTAGATACTTCAAAAGACGACGACGTTCGCCAACCTTACGCAGTAAACCACGCCGCGATGAAAAATCATGCCGATGTTTCTTTAAATGTTCCGTCAATTCTTTAATCTCTTCAGTTAAAATAGCAATCTGCACCTGAGTTGATCCAGAATCACCTTTGTGTTGACTAAATTTGTGAATAATCTCTTGTTTTGTCTGTTTGTCTAACATAATAGTTATAATACCCCTAGCGGAGATAAGAATTATTCCCTATTCCATGGGGAGTAAAAAATAAAGAGCCCACCTTGAGCCTTTTCTGTTATAACATTATTGAAAAATAAAATCAAGATGTCGTATAATATAGTAATGATCCAAGATGATATAAATAAATTTCTAGAATATTTAGAGGTAGACAGGGGATTAAGCAATAATACCCTTGTTAGCTATCATTTTTATCTCTCACGGTTTGTTGATTTCGCCACTAGCCAAGGAGTTCACAATGTAGGACAGATCAGCCAGGAATTAATCCACCGCTATCGTTTATATCTCAATAGACTAAACAATCGCCAAAATGAAAATCTCAAGAAAAATACCCAAAATTATCATCTTATTGCCTTGCGGCAATTCTTAAAATATCTTAGTAAAAACAACATTGAAAGCCTGGATTCTAATAAAATTGAACTGGCAAAACAAGAACCGCGACAGGTAAGTTTCTTAGAGGGCTATGACTTAGCTGCTTTATTACAAGCGCCAATGACTGCCAAACAACCAAATACCTTAATAAAATTACGAGATCGAGCCATTCTAGAATTATTTTTCTCTACTGGCCTCAGAGTAAGTGAACTAGCTAGACTAAAAATTAATGATATTAACCTTAAAAAGTCTGAGTTCACGGTGAGAGGAAAGGGGAATAAACTACGTTTAGTTTTTTTATCTGAAGAGGCTAAATCAGCCCTAAAAGAATATTTGGGGGCACGACAAGATACTGAACCATTTTTATTTATCAGTCATGGCAAAATTAATCAAGCATCTAGTTCTCAATATGGTTTAACGCCACGGTCCATTGAACGGCTAGTAGAAAAATATGCTTTAGCCGCTGGCATTACCAAACAAATAACCCCGCATACTCTCCGCCATAGTTTTGCCACCGACCTCTTAATTAATGGAGCAGATATCCGCAGCGTCCAGCAATTATTAGGACATGCTTCTATTACTACTACCCAGGTCTATACCCATGTAACCGATCAGCAATTAAGACAAGTTTACCAAAACTTTCATGGGAAAAATCATAAAACCATAGATAATAATAAAAAACCAAAATAATAACCTTTCTTTACTATTTCTTGAATTTATGCTATATAAATTTTACCCTAGATAGGTAATATAAATTATAAATATGACATTAATTCCTACAGTAATAGAAAAAGATGGCCAAATAGAGCGAGCCTATGATATTTATTCACGTTTATTAAAAGATAGGATAGTTTTTCTGGGTGAACCCATTGATGACCACATTGCCAATTTAATTATTGCTCAGTTACTGTTCTTAGACGCTGAAAATAGCAACAAAGACATAAAGTTTTACATCAATACTCCCGGAGGCTCAGTAACCGCTGGTTTGGCTATCTATGACACTATGCAATTTATTAAAGCCGATGTTAGCACCATTTGCGTAGGCGTAGCTGCCTCTATGGGAGCGGTACTTTTAGCGGCTGGTGCACCAGGTAAACGTTTAGCTTTACCAAACAGTGAAATAATGATTCATCAAGTTATGGGCGGTTTTGAGGGACAGGCTACGGATATAAAAATCCGTTCAGAGCATATCCTTAAAATTAAGGAAAAACTAAACAAATTATTAGCTCAACATACGGGCCAAGAAATAAAGACTATTGAAAAAGATACTGAACGTGATCATTATTTAACGCCCCTTGAAGCTAAAAACTACGGCCTTATTGATAAAATTATCACTCGCTAATAGCCGTTCACAATTTTATTGAATAGCCTTGCTATGCGGGGTCTTTTCTAAAAAGACACCAAACATCACCGCAAGTTTTAACGGTATTAAAACCAGCCGCAGAGTAAAAAGCTGTCTGCTGGTCAAAAAAATCTTGAGTAACACCCGCTCGAAAAAGAAGTACCAATGAACAACTTTGTGGGTCATCCCCCAATCTTTTTCTCAAATACCACTCTACTATACCATTATAGCCTAGACCAAATTGATTATCACCCAGACAAAGCTGACCATCATCAATGGTTGGTGCTAATTCTTTTAACAGTCTAATATCTCGTTCTCCTAAAATGAGAAATTGGTTACAAAAAAAGCTTAAATTTTGCCAGGAAAGATAAGCACCCACTATAATAACTACCCCGGCCACTACAAGGCCAAGAGGGCGTATAAGTTGATACAACCGATAAAGTAAATAGGCAGAAAAAATTGCTACTGCCGGAGCAAAGACAATGACCCCAAAAGGATGAGTTATCCATTGATAAAAACGCCAAGCAACAACTAACGGCGCTATAAGCCAAACAAAAAGCCAGCCAAAATTTTCTGGAAGACGACGCGAAAAATAATCTACCAAGAACCAAATAAGACCTAAACCGGCAGTTACCAAAAAAAGCCAAGTATAATTCAACACTCCTCGATCAACGACAATAGTCTTAAGCCAATTAGAGAAGGGGATACTACTATCGGTACGAATACCATAAGCACCCCTTAAATCAGTTAAAAAGCTAGGCCCTTTTAAAATATAGAAATGGAGAAGATTAAGAGCAAACAATCCAATAAGGGCAACGGGGATAAAGATCAATAAAGACTTACGACCCGGAATCTTCCGACCAGCCCGAAAAAGTAAAATGAACACCCATAAAGCCGCGGCAAAAATATAATAAAACCAAGCAAATAAACCGCCCACGACCACTGATAGCCAAAACAAAACAAGATATAAAGGACGCCGTTTAGACTTAGCCTGAGCATAAAAAACTAGCAAAGAAAAAGAAGTTAAGGCCGTGGGAATAGTAAAGACGGTTAGTTCAAAGCTACGGCCATAATAAATCATGCCGGGCAAAAGAGCAAAAATTAAAGTAGTTAAAAAGGTAAAAGAACGGCGACGAGAAATCTTAAATAGGGCAAAATAAAAAAGTGTCAGGCCTACAATCATGCAAAATAATAATCCTAAACGGGTCGTTACTTCACTTACTCCAAAAATGGCATAAAAAACTGTGGTCGGCAAAAGAAAAAACTGGGGATGATGAGTGTAGGGTAGCCCAACAGCCCCCCACCGGTCAAAAAACCCAAACTTCAAATTAAACCAGCCATAACGATTAAGATTAATGGCCGCCACACCATTAGCACCTGCTACATCATCGGCCACATGAATAAAAGGTGTATCAATTTTATAAAAAGATAGCAAAATATAAATTAATAAAACAACGACTAGTCCTCCAATGGTCAGCCAGTCTGGACCTTTATCTGCTAAACGGCCACGTAATTGAAATAAAAATTTCAAATTCATCCAGCCATGTTTCCAGGGAACAAGCTTAGAGTTACCAGTACGGGCAGCATAGGGAATTGGTTTTTCAGCAAAAGCAATATCCTTATTTTTAGCAGCTAAAATTTTAATCTCTTCCGAAAAAGGCATATTATTATGTTGCGGGCTTATTTTGTCTAAAACAGAGCGTCGAAAAACCCACATCCCTGATTGAGAATCTTTCAACTTTAAACCACAGATAACTCGCACAGCGAGATTAAAACACCAATTGCCAAAACGTCTAATAAAAGGCATGGCCGTTTTATCTTGAAGGGGGAAACGAGCCGCAGAAATAAAATCTAACTTTTCTTGCTCCAAAGCGCTCACTAAATCCGGTATGGCTTCAACCGGATACTGACCATCACCATCAAGAACTACTAAAATATCTCCTTGCGCTTTCTTAAGCCCATGTTTTATGGCCGCACCATAACCTTGAGTAGTTTCCTGATAAACCTTCGCTCCAAACTGACGGGCAATTTTAGCGGTATCATCTGTAGAATTATTATCTATAACTATGGCCTCAACATTGTCGGGTAGCCTTTTTAAAACCTTGCCAATGGAATCAGCTTCATTATAACAAGGGATAATGACAGAAATTTTCATATAATAAATAAGGGAGTTAATGCTGGTATTGTAACATCTTTTAAACTAAATTGCCAAACCGCAAAACTCTTGCTTTTTATAACCAAACGTGATAGGCTAAAATCAGTTTATTTATATACATTAAATTGAGTTTTGGTTTCTGTCAGCTACGGTCGGCTAAATCTGGGATGGCTCATCTTTTTCTTTTTACACCTATAAAATATTCTATTTTCTACCAAACTAAACACCGTTAAGGCTATCTTGCTGGCTCTAACCAAAGCCATTCTTATTCTATGAATTATATTATCGGATTAGTCGCCATTATCATTGGTCTAATATTGGGTTATTGGCTTCAACGCCAACTAGCTATTAAAAAGGCAGCCAATGCTGAGCATAAAGCCGAAAACATTATTGACGAGGCCAAGGCTAAGGAAAAAGATATTCTTCTTAAGGCACAAGATAAAGCTCTTAAACTAATTGAAGATGCTAAACAAGAAAATGATGCCCGCCGTAAGGAAATCACCGCCTGGCAAAATCGTTTAGAAAAACGGGAGACAGCCTTCTCTCAAAAAATTCTTGAATTACAAGACAAGCAGCAGGAGCTTTATGATAAAATTGCCGAAGTAGAAACAACCAAAGAAAAAATTAATCAACTTAAAGAAGAGGAGTTGGTTAAATTAGAAGAAATTGCCAAGTTAAACACAGAAGAAGCTAAAAAACTACTATTAGAAAGAGTAGAAAAAGAAGCTTCGGATAGCCTCATGTCTAGGCTTAATAAACTAAACGATGAAGCTAGCGAGCAAATTGAAGAAAAATCCAAAAACTTAATGGCCACCGCCATGGAACGTCTAGCTTCTACTTTTACTGCGGAAATGACCACAACAGTGGTAGACCTCCCAAATGATGAAATGAAGGGCAGGATTATTGGACGTGAGGGTCGTAATATAAAAGCCATTGAACAACTGACTGGAGTAGAAATTATTGTAGATGACACCCCTAATGCTATTACCATCTCTGGCTTTTCCGGTATTAGACGACAAATTGCTAAACGAGCCTTAGATTATTTAATTAAGGATGGACGCATTCATCCTACTAAAATTGAAGACGCCATTGAAAGAGCTAAACAAGAGCTAGCTCTAGACATTAAAAAGGCTGGTGAAGATGCACTTTATGAATTAGGCATCACCGGATTTGATACTAAATTAGTCCAAATTATTGGCCGACTGAAATATCGTACTAGCTACGGCCAAAATGCCTTAAAACATAGCGTCGAAGTGGCTCACTTGTCAGGACTTCTAGCTGAAGAGTTAGGGGCCAATGCGGCTTTAGCTAAAAAGGCTGGATTACTACATGATATCGGTAAAGCAGTCGATCATGAAGTAAAAGGCACTCACCCGCAAATTGGTGGAGATATTGCCCGCAAATTCAGCCTATCTCAAGAAATTATTGACCCAATTGAGACCCACCATGATGACCATCCAAAAGGATTAATGTCGGTTATAGTAAAAGTAGCAGATGCTATTTCATCTTCTAGACCAGGAGCGCGTAATGATAGCCTAGATCAATATATCCAACGGCTAGAAGAATTAGAAAAAATTGCTAACAGCTTTGAGGGCGTTGATCGATCTTATGCAATTCAGGCTGGTCGGGAAATTCGAATTTTTGTTCAACCAGAAGAGGTCAATGACCTATCAGCTCATGAATTGGCGGTGCAAATAGCTAACAAAATTGAGCAAGAGCTAAAATACCCTGGTGAAATAAAAATTAATGTTATAAGAGAATTAAGAGTCATTGAATACGCGCGCTAAAAACATGTCTATAAAAAAAATATTCAACAAGATAAAAAGACAGACAGACAACGATCATCCAGTCAGTCAACACGTACTTGATCAAGAAATTGTTTTTCGTCTATCTAAGGGGCGCTTACCAGGCCGCCGACAATGGCATTATCTACCTAAATTTTTATCTAAGAAAGAAAAAATTCTCATTATAATTTGTCTTTTTATTATTCTGGCCAGTTTGGGTCTCCTATCATATAATTACTATCAAAAGCACTGTGAAAAAATTCCTCAAAGTGGAGGATATTATGTAGAAGGTCTTATTGGAACTCCTCGCTATATTAACCCCCTGTATTCATCTTTTAACCAAACTGACCGCGATTTAGCGCGACTCACTTACTCCAGTTTATTTACTCGTGACCCCCAGGGTAACCTTATCAATGATTTAGCTGATAGTTATGAAATCAGCGCTGATCATCTCACCTACACTGTCAAGCTAAAAGACAATGTCAAATGGAGTAATGGACAAAATTTAACAGCTAAAGACGTCGTCTTCACTTATACAGCCATTATGGATCCAGCCTATGGTTCTCCACTGCGTAATTCTTTTAATGGACTAGGAATAGATAAAATTGACGACCTCACTATTAAATTTACTTTAAGTCAGCCATATAACGCCTTTCTTGATTTACTCACTGTTGGTATTATACCTAGTGAATTATGGGGACAAATTCCTGCTACCAGTGCCACTCTCGCTGAATTAAACCTAAAACCAATTGGCAGCGGCCCTTATCAGTTCAAATCTCTAACTAAAGACAGCGCTGGTAATATAAAATCCTACGAGCTAACCATTAATCCCTATTATTTCGGACAACATCCCTACATCCCTAAATTAACTTTTAAGTTTTATGATAATTACGAAGAGTTAGCAGCTGCCTTAGAGGACGGTTCTATTGATGGAACAGCTTATTTACCCCAAAAAACCGCCGAAGAATTAATAACTACCAGGCGTTACAACCTTAAATATCTCGGCACTTCTCAACTAGTAGCTATCTTCATTAATAGTGAGGATAAAGTTCTAAAAGATAAGAATATCCGGCAGGCTCTAGCCCTATCTATTGACAAAAATAAAATTTTACTAGACAATAATAACTTAATTGGGCATCTAGCCACCGGGCCAATATTAAACCATAACCCATACTATGATAAAACCATAGCAAGTATTAGTTATAATCCTACCGAAGCCCAAAAAATTCTAACCGATAATGGTTGGAGCTTAAAGACTATTACGCCCGAAGATGTGTCTGCCGCTCAGCAAAAATTACAAGACAATCAAGGAGACCAAAATGAAGCTAAGACTATTGTTGATTTAGGCCCTGGTCAGTGGTTACAAAAAAATAATCAATACCTTACCTTTAATTTTACAGTGGTTAACGAACCGGATTATCTGGCGATGGCCCAACAAATTGGCCTTGCATGGCAAAAGCTTGGTATTAAAATTTATCTAGATATCGTTGACCCTAAAAATATTAATGATCAAATTATTCGCCGAAAAAATTATTCTCTCCTGCTTTATGGCCAAAATTTAGGCTCAGAAAATGATTTAACCACCTTCTGGCACTCCACGCAAAGCGGTCCCAACGGTCTTAATTTAAGTAATTATCGTAATGAACAAGTAGATAAAAGTCTGGAGATTTTAAGAACATCAGCTGATGAAGAAGCTAAAAAGAAAGCAGCCCAAACCCTACAACAACAAATTACCAATGATTTAGCGGCTATTTTTCTCTATAACCCCACCTATCTTTATATTCAAAATAAAAAAATCAAGGGGTTTGCTATGGAGGTTATAATTGAACCAGCTGACCGATTTAATCAAATTAATGAATGGTATATAAAGACAAAAATTAAGTGGCAAAAATCTCACTAAGCCCAAGTGGCGGAATTGGTAGACGCGCAACGTTCAGGTCGTTGTGTTCGTAAGAACGTGGAGGTTCAAATCCTCTCTTGGGCACCAAGATAAACTCTTTTATTATTTAATTAGGCCAAATAAATGGCACAATCATTATGATGACAAAATACCAAACCAGAAACTATGTTAGCCGTCCAGCTAACAAATCTTACAGCTCCTCTAGAAAAACTAGACGGACTAGCAATTATTCAAAAACATTAAGTTCTACTAGATCAGAAAGTAATAAACTAAAAATTATCGTTCTTGGTGGTTTAGAAGAAGTCGGCCGCAATATGACTTTATTAGAATATAACCGAGAAATAATTATTATTGACATGGGCCTTCAATTTCCAGAAGAAGATATGTTGGGAATAGACTACATTATCCCTAATACCGATTATTTAGTTGGCAAAGAAGATTGGATTAAGGGCATTATTATTACTCATGGGCACTATGACCATATTGGAGCTATTCCTCATTTACTAGGTAAACTTAAAAATCCCCCTATGTTTATGGGTCGGCTAACCGCTGGGCTGGTAGAAAAAAAGATTAAAGAACAGCCCCAGTGCCCTAAAGCCGCCATTACCATAATTGACGAAAATAAAGCTATCCAATTAGGCAAAAACTTTAATATTGAATTTCTAAGAATGAATCACTCTATTCCAGATTGTTTTGCCCCAATTATTCATACCCCGCTAGGGACTATTATGCATACTGGCGATTTCAAAATTGATTATTCTCCAGTTAATGATAAACCAGCCGACCTCCAACATATTGCCCAATTTGGCAGCCAAGGAATTCTTATGTTAATGTCTGACTCTACCGACTCAACTCATCCTGGCTACCAAATTTCTGAATCCAGTATTGGCGATGAAATGGGCCGGCTTTTTGAGAAAATTGAAGGCCGCATTATCATTTGTACATTTGCTTCTCAAATTAGCCGTATTCAAGAAATATTCTCTCTGGCTGAAAAATTCGGCCGCCGTATTTATGTCCAAGGCCGCAGTATGAATGATAATATTGAAATAGCTAAACAAATTGGCTATATGAAATTTAATTCTCAGACTATTATTCAAGAAAATGAAATACGCCACATGCCAGACAATAAAACAATCGTCTTGGGTACTGGGGCCCAGGGGGAAAATAACGCTTTTCTAATGAGGGTGGTTAACAATGAACATCGCAGCATCCGTCTTAAGCCGGGAGATACAGTTATTTTTTCTTCATCGGTTATTCCTGGCAATGAACGCAGTATCCAAAATCTTAAGGATCAAATTGCTCGACAGGGAGGTAGGGTTATTCATTATGAAATGTTAGATGTCCATGCCGGGGGTCACGCCAAACAAGAAGATCTAAAACTCATGATGCGCCTCCTGAAACCTAAATATTTCATGCCTATTGAGGGTAGCCATTATATGTTACAAGCCCACGCTGAACTGGCTCAACAAGTAGGTATTCCTACCAACAAAATCTTTGTGCCTGATAATGGCCAGATAACTACCTTTGAACAACGTGGCCATGAAATTATTGGAGAATTAACTAAAGAAAAAGTGGTAACTGATTATGTTATGGTTGATGGCCTGGGGGTAGGTGATGTGTCAGATATTGTTTTAAGGGACCGCAAAACTATGGCTGAAGATGGCATGATTGTGGTTATTGCCACCATTGATTCCAAAACTGGCGATCCTATTGGCAATCCAGATATTATCTCCCGTGGCTTTATTTATATGAAAGATAACAAAGATTTAATTCAAGATACTAGAATGCGGGTCAAAAAAATTATTAAAGAAACCGACCCTTTACTACTAACAAGCACTAGAGGCTTGGGCGAAGACGACCAATTAAAAAATAAAATTAGGGCTGACGTCAGTCAATTCTTATTTAATAAAACTAAAAGGCGGCCAATGGTTCTGCCAGTTGTCATTAAAGTCTAAGATTTTCTGGACTAAAAAACAAAAACGCCCTAAAATGGGCGCCTTCGTTTGTAAAACTTTGACAATAAAGCTTTAATAATTAAAGTATAACAAAAATAGATATAAAGGTCAAATTATCTGTTATCTCCACTGCCATGAAGCTGGCCTCTCTCCTGACGAGATAATAGTTTGTCTAGATTATTCTGAGCAATTTTCTCTAAGTCTAACCCTAATTCAGTTGCTAACTGAGCTAAATACCACAAAACATCACCTAACTCTTTGGCTATGGCTTCACGCTGTTCTTCGCTCACTGCTCCATCTCCATCACGAAAAATTTTTTTAATCTTTTCAGCCACTTCACCACTTTCACCTACCAAACCTAAAGTAGGATAGACAAAACCCTTTTCCACCACCGGATAAACTGCGGTTCTCCGGCTTTTTGTTTGATACTCTTTAAATTCCATAAGTTTATGTTATTATGGCCGTTGCTCCAACGGTCAAGATAGTTACAATAATACCGGCAGCAATAACACCGCTAAAAATTGGCCAAAAAGCTTTTTTTAAAGGAAAGCCAAACAACCACGCGGCAATAGAGCCAGTCCAGGCACCAGTACCAGGCAAAGGAATGGCCACAAACATAAACAAAGCAATAAGGCCATACTTTTCTAATTTTTGCCAAGTTTTCCGACGGGTACGCTTAAAAATTGACTCTAAAATCTTTTTAAAAAAAGAAGAGTGTTTTTCTACAAGCTCTACTAATTTATTAAGTCCTAAAATAATAAAAACAATAGGAATGCTGTTGCCAATAATAGCTAAAATTAAAGCTGTAAGTGGAGGCACATGCCAGACAGTAATAGCTAAAGGAATAGTCGCTCGTAACTCAGTTATTGGTATAGCTGAATAAATCAAAGTAAGCAGTTCCTTTGACCCAAT
>Ga0209606_1004239_pt1 | contig 13485 bp, 10 predicted proteins | sample AD_UKC057_MetaG_FD_184412 | JGI IMG/M metagenome (GOLD analysis project Ga0209606, IMG submission 184412) | Active sludge microbial communities of municipal wastewater-treating anaerobic digesters from USA - AD_UKC057_MetaG (SPAdes) (version 2) | ecosystem: Engineered > Bioreactor > Anaerobic >...
CGCTCCGCCCGTCTCCGCAAGCACCTTCGTGATCGCGCTCGTCAACGTCGTCTTCCCGTGGTCTACGTGACCAATCGTGCCAATGTTCACGTGCGGCTTCGTCCGCTCAAATTTCTGCTTGGCCATGTCTACAATAACCTCCTTGCGCGTCCAAGCCCTGTACCGTTATCGAAAAAGCGTTATGGTGACGGCGCTTGTGGCACTCTTGCCTCTTGCACCCACCTTCACCAGTCATTATGAAGATGGAGCCCACGAGCAGAATCGAACTGCTGACCCCCTCCTTACCATGGAGGTGCTCTACCTACTGAGCTACGCGGGCCCGTAGCAGCCGGCATCAAAATGGAGCGGGAAACGGGATTCGAACCCGCGACCCTCAGCTTGGAAGGCTGACGCTCTAGCCAACTGAGCTATTCCCGCCCGTCTCTATCATCCAACGCTGCGCGCCTTGTGCAAGGCGCCAGCGATATAAGCAATGGTGGTGGGCGCTGGATTCGAACCAACGTAGGCGTAAGCCAACGGGTTTACAGCCCGTCCCCTTTAACCACTCGGGCAGCCCACCACTGTCCGAAAGAACAGGCGCTGCCACGAACTGTCCTTCCGAATGGAGCTGGCGAAGGGAGTCGAACCCCCGACCTACGGATTACAAATCCGTTGCTCTACCGACTGAGCTACGCCAGCGCCAAAAAACAAACGCCGCCGGAAGGCGGCGCTTCGTACTATAGCAAAGCGGGAAAAAGCATGTCAAGTTGCCGGCCGTCTTCCCCGCATCCGAGGCGTTCGCCTTTTGTTACACGGTTATGGCAAGATTCTATCAAACACCGGGCAAAACGTAAAGCATGTCAATTATGAGGGGAAATACCTATGCGATGGACACGACGCGAGATTCTCGGTTCCGGCCTCGCCGCCGCAACCGCCTGCACATTGGGCGCCAGCGCAAGAGCGGCCGAAACCCCGCCTCCCCCGCAACACGGACCCAGGATTGGACTGAGCATCGCCGCGTACTCGTTCCGCGAGTATCTGCCCCAAGGCGGCAAACCCGGCAAGATCAGCCTGCATGACTTGTGCGACATGGCCGCCGGATGGAACCTCGACGCCATCGAGCCTACTTCGTATTACTTCTCGTCCGAGGATACTGCCTACATCCATTCGCTGAAGGCCAAGGCGTTCCGTCTCGGGCTGGACATCTCCGGCATGCCGATTCGCAACAATTTCTGCCTGCCCCCGGGCGAGGAACTCGACGCCGAGATCAAGCACGTGCATACCTGGATCGACCACGCCCTCGAGCTCGGCGCGCCGTGCATCCGCATCTTCGCGGGCCAGCAGAAAGATCCCCAGAAGGATTTCGCCTGGATGGTCGAGGGCATGAAAGCGTGCTGTGATTACGCCGGCTCCCGGGGCGTCTTTCTGGCCATCGAGAACCACGGCTATCTTACCGACTCGGCCGAAGCCCTCGTGCGTATCATCGAAAACGTGAACCATGAATGGCTCGGCATCAATCTGGACACGGGGAATTTCCGCGAACATCCCTACGAAGACATGGCGGCGGTGGCACATCTCGCGTTGACCGTCCAGGTCAAGATCCAGGTCCGTACATCCGACGGGACAGACGTCGAGGATGCCGACTTCGAGCGCATCGCCGGCATCCTCCGCAATGCGAATTACCGCGGCTACGCCGCCCTGGAATACGAAGGCAAGGAAGACCCGATGTCCGCGGTCCCAGTCTGCCTGGACCGGCTGCGCCAGGTTTTGAAGACCTGAACCGGACCACGACCCTAGAAACCAGGACTGTGAGTTCTCGAGCGCAACCAAGGTTAGCCTGCGGCCGAATCGCGTTGCCCGCTGGCTCAAGACGCTTGTTTCATGCGGCCTTCGAGGGCTTTCAACGCGCATGACACTTCCTGATAATCGTTCTTCTCGAGCAGCTTGCGCAGTTTCGCGATCGCCCCGCCAACTTTCTTGCCCGCGCGAGTCGTGCCGAACAGGTGCCGGCTGACCGTCGACTGCGTCAGCGACAACGTCTCAGCGATCTCGACCTGCGTCATTCCCTTAAAGTAGTACAGGCGCAGGATATCCCGCTGCCGGTCCGTAAGGTGCTTCTCGATCAGCGCGTTGATTGCCGGCAGCACGCTTTGGAAGAAATCCTGCAGGGCATACCGCCGTTCCCGGTCCTGCTCCGTCTCGAACCACAAATTGCGCTCGGACGGAACATTCTCAAGGTATTTTGAACTTGTGGGTATCTCCCAGAAGTCCGAATTGAACCCGGACATGACTACACACTCCCTTGTTTGACCTCTCGTCTTGCGTTACTTCACCGCTCCTGGTTCCATCATCCCCGCCTAGCGGCACAATCGCGTGCCAATGTGAAAAGGCCGTTCGCAAAGTTCGCATCGCGTCTTCCTCCTTGCCTCGCTGTCTTCTCTTCCGTCCGGATATCGGGCGAAAACACCGCGAAAAAAAGAACGCCGCAGGCTACTCCGGGTTCGCCTGCGGCGTCTCTTGTTTCTATGTACTCTACGTTACTCTATACGAGACTCCCCTCGGGGCGAACCGCAGGCGCAATGAATTAGCACCGCGCGACGGGCACGCGTGCCCGCCGTAGGCCACATCGCGGTTGAAAAACTGGTCTTGCGCATCGTTCGTCCCAATCTCTCGTTCAGAATTTGAAAAAAACTGCCTCTTTGCTTCGCCTGAGGTCACTTCTATGTGCACTTAATATCACAATAACCATCGAAAAGCAACTCGCAAACGGGAAAACAACCCTTGATAAGCGTGGGGATATGCATACTTCCAGGCAGGAATTGTGACTCTTTGACCATACATTTTTGAACCCGGATCGCCCCCCATTCCTCCCGTTGTTCATTTTTGTACAGGCGTCCGGTTACTCGACATTTGCACAACCTTTACATTTTCAGCGTTTTAGGGTAAATTGTTGACGTTGGCATGTGGATTGCTCAAGGGAGAAAGGCTGAATCTCATCGTTTTCTGCGGGGGAAACGTGGAGAGTTTTGTTGACAGATGGGGAAAAATGTATGTCCGAATCCCGGGGGAATGGAAGGAATTGAAGGGGCAGAAACGTTGAGAGGAAGTGCCGTGCAGCCCGAAACTGAAACACGAAGCACCATACTGGTAGTGGACGACGAGAACGGTCCCCGTCAAGCGTTGCGCATGCTGCTCAAAGAGAACCACGAGGTTCTCTTGGCATGTAACGTGGCCGAAGCGCAAGAAATACTTGCCTCACACCCGGTTGACCTGGTCATCACCGATTTGCGCATGCCGCGTCAGTCCGGCGTGGATTTGCTCAAGTGGGTCAAGGAAAGCGCTCCGGACATCGAGGTCATCATCTTGACGGGGTTCGGCGAGTTGGACACCGCGATGAAGGCGGTAACCTACAAAGCCTTTGCCTACATCGAGAAGCCTTTTGACAATGACGAACTGCTGGCTCACGTGCAGGGAGCGTTGGAGCAGCGTCAACATGACAGAGAGCGCCGCCGGCTCCAGGACTTGGCGCTCGATGCGAACCGTTTCGAATCGGTCGGGCGTTTTGTGTCGGGTATTCTGCACGACTTGGGGACGCCTCTCTCCGTTATAGGCAGCCAGGTGGACCTGATCGTTCCGAAGGAGGGGCTGGCGAGTCTCGAGCGGCGCCTTGACCTCATCCGTTCACAATCCGAGCACTGCAACACGCTGGTGCGGAAGGCAATGGGTTTCCTGCGCCACCAGACCAACGCGTTCTCGATGCTCGGGCTGAACGACATTGTGGAATCATGCTTGGACGTAGCCAAACCGGTCGTGATGCGCCAGGGGATTCGCATCGAGAAAGACCTCGCGACCGACATCCCGGTGTGCTATGGCGACCTCGTGCTGTTGCGCCAGGCACTCCTCAATCTGATTGCCAATGCCTGCCAGGCCATGGAAACGCAGCAGGAACCGCGCGCGATCTATGTTCGCACCTGGGCCGAGAACGGCAGCATTTGCCTCACCATTCGGGATACCGGCCCGGGCGTTGTCCCCGAGCTGAAGACCAAGATCTTCGAAGCGTTCTTCAGCACCAAAGGCGACAAGGGCTCCGGCATCGGCCTTGCAGCGGTCAGCAGCATCATGACCAAACACAATGGCCGGGTGACTCTCGAGGACGTAGACGGCCCCGGCGCCTGTTTCAAACTCGTGTTTCCCGCCCATAGAAACGCCGTCAGCCCACGGGAAAGTTGCGGCTAAGCCCGAGGGTTTGTCCAAGACGAACGGGTCCGGGTTTCCGAGCGGTTCACCCATCTCCATCGCTATGGCGATATCGCGGCCCGCGCAACGCCTGCGGCCCGAAGACCTCCCGCCCACGCGACTCAAGCACCGTGAATCGTGCGTGTTGAAGATGCCCATACCGCCTTGAAGACGGCGGGCGGAAAGCCCGCGCGACAAGGCCCCCGGGGAGGCCCCGGGCCCACAATGTAATATGACTGGTAGGGCGGTCACCCCCCAGCAGGGGAGCGACACCCTGGCGGCATATGAAATCGGCACGCCGTTTGGGGTATACTCTATTTGAGTTCTGCCATGACCGGCCCATTGGCCGAGGATTTGTCATACAGGCTGCTCCCGTACGGAACCCCTGCGAATCAAAGGTATTAGCTCATGACGAAGAAGCTGATGATTGTCCCGGAAGAAGTGCGCAAAGAAGCCGTGATCGAACTCGGCTCGATTGCCGTGAACGCATACAACAAAACGGTCTCGGAGGAGCTCGAGAGCGATTCGGGCATTACGCCCGCGGCGTGCCTGCGAATTTACCGCGATATGTGCATCATTCGCGAGTTCGAGACCATGCTGGACAATATCAAGAAGCTGGGGGCGTACCAGGGCATCGAATACAAGCACCTGGGCCCCGCTCACCTGTCGATCGGGCAAGAAGGCGCGGCCGTCGGCGAGGCGTATCACCTCAGGGTGGCCGACCACATTTACGGCAGCCACCGCAGCCACGGCGAGATCATCGCCAAGAGCCTGCGCGCGATCTACGAACTCAAGGGCAGCGGGTTGCGCGACATCATGGAGAACTACTTCGATGGCGCCATCCTGAAGATGGTCGAGGCTCACGAACCCGATTGGCAAGGTTTGCGGCTGAACGGCAAAGGTTCCGGCAAAGCCAAGAGCGGGTTCTCGAGCGATGAAGAGGAGGAGCTCGGGATCGACTTCCTCCTGTACGGCCTGCTGTCCGAGGTCTTCGGCCGCAAGAACGGGTTCAACAGGGGCATGGGCGGCTCGATGCACGCGTTCTTCATCCCCTTCGGCGTGTTTCCGAATAATGCCATCGTGGGCGGCAGCGCCGACATCGCAACGGGCGCCGCCCTGTTCAAACGCGTACGCCGCCAGGAGGGCATTGTCGTAGCGAACATCGGCGACGCATCGATCGGCTGCGGACCCGTCTGGGAAGGCCTCCAATTTGCCTGTATGGCGCAGTTCAAAACGCTCTGGGAAGGCGATTGCCGGGGCGGATTGCCCATCATCTTCAATTTCATGAACAATTTCTACGGCATGGGCGGCCAGCCCATCGGCGAAACCATGGGGTTCGAGTACCTGTCGCGCGCGGGCGCGGCCCTGAACCCCGAAAACATGCACGCCGAGACGGTCGACGGCAACAATCCGCTGGCGTTGGCGGATGCGTATGCCCGCAAAAAGGCTATTGTCGAGGCGGGCGACGGGCCCGTCCTGCTCGATGTGCAGTGCTACCGCCAGACCGGGCACTCGCCGAGCGATCAGTCTTCCTACCGCGAACGCGAAGAGATCGAGATGTGGCGCGCGGTCGACCCCATTACCGAATTCGGCGCCAAACTGGTCGACGCGGGCGTCGCGTCTCACGCCGACCTGGACATCATCCAGGCGTACGTCACGAAGAAGGTCACGAAGGCGTGCAGACTCGCGACGAACGACGATTTGTCGCCGCGCATGGTCCTCACCCCCCACACGGGGCTGGCCGAGATCATGTTCACGAACGCCGATGAAACGAAATTGCCCGGTCTCGAGCGCGAGGACGACGTTCTGATGCCGCTCGAAGAGAACCCGCGCGTCAAGCAGATCGCCAAGAAATCCCGGTCGGGGCTCGACGAAAACGGCACCATGCTCAAAGAAAGCAAGGCCGTAAGCCTTCGCGACGCCATTTTCGAGGCGATCGTGCATCATTTCTACAACGATTCCCGCCTGGTGGCATACGGCGAAGAAAACCGCGATTGGGGCGGTGCGTTCGCGGTGTACCGCGGCCTGACCGAAGCCCTGCCGTACCGCCGCCTGTTCAACTCGCCTATCTCGGAAGGCGCGATCGCAGGAACGTCCGTCGGTTTCGCACTCGAAGGGGGCCGGCCGCTCGTCGAGCTGATGTACTGCGACTTCATGGGCCGCGCGGGCGACGAAGTATTCAATCAGCTCGCGAAATGGACCGCCATGTCGGGCGGGTACTGCCGCATGCCGGTGGTGCTACGCGTATCGGTCGGCAACAAGTACGGGGCCCAGCATTCGCAGGACTGGACCGCCCTGTGCGCCCATATGCCGGGATTGAAGGTGTGCTTCCCCGCGACTCCTTACAGCGCGAAAGGCCTGATGGCGGCGGCGTTGCGCGGGAACGATCCGGTCGTGTATTTCGAGAGCCAGCGCATTTACGACGTCACCGAGATCTTCCATAAGGGCGGTGTCCCGGCGGAGTACTACACGGTGCCGCTGGGCGTGCCCGAAGTGCTCAAAGAAGGGTCAGACCTTACCATACTCACGTTCGGCGCCACATTGTACCGCGCATACGACGCCGCGAAACGGCTCGAGAGCGAATACGGCCTCTCGGTCGAGCTGATCGACGGCCAGACCCTCGTCCCGTTCGATTACGAGATTCTCTACAACTCGGTCAAGAAGACCGGCAAGCTCATCCTGGGCAGCGATGCCTGCGAGCGCGGCAGCTACCTGCATACGGTGGCGGCGCAGATCACGCAGTTGGCGTTCGACTATCTCGACGCTCCGCCCGCCGTCGTGGGCGCGAAGAATTGGATCGTGCCGCCCGCCGAACTCGAGGACGACTATTACCCGCTGCCATCGAGTTTCCTGGACGCCTATCACACGCAGGTCAAGCCGTTGCCGGGCTATGAAGCGCGCGAACCTCGTCACCCCGCCGAGCTCATGCGCCTCTCGAAAGAAGGAATGCTGTAAGCACGATCGCCGGGCGCCCGCCCGGGACCTGCCCGCGCGTGTGCTATAATCCGCGCGCCAGCGGGATAAGACTGCGCGCGGTACGGGCGCGCGGGGGAAGTCAGCCGATGTTGGATGCCATCCAGCGAATGCGCCGCGAACGGCGAATTGCCTTGCTGATCTTCGTGACATTCGCCGTCGTGGCTCTGTGCGCTCATTGGTTCAGTGCGCCGCAAGCCGTACCTGCGCCGCGTTCCGCCCCCACGGAGACGATGAAATGAGGTCCCGCCTGGACATGGTGCGCGCCACGCTCTATGTGCTGTTCGCCGCGGCCGCTCCCTGGGATGCTTTTCTATTCGTTCCCGGGCTCAACATTCGGCTGACGTGGCTGCTGACGCTCGCCGTCATCGCCCTCGAGTTTGCCGACTACCTGCATACGCGCCATGTCGGGGTACGCTTCGAATTGTTGTGGCCTTCGTGCGCGTTACTCATTCTGGCGCTGCCGCCGATGCGGGCCGTCCCCGCGCAGGGGGCCGCGGCCATTCTCCTCGGCATGACCGCCGCGCGATCGGCGGGACCGGCGCTCGCGCGCGACGTAGTAGCTGCGCTGGCCCTTTCTGTCGGCGCCCTCGCTGTGTACACGGTCATTTTCTTCTTTTTCCAGTTCCTCGCTCCCGCCCAGTCTCCTCCGCCTTCGGCATACTCGCTCGAGACAGGAATTCTCGCCCCGTTCGGACACACTATCACCGAGTGCGCGTTGATTCTGTTCGTCGGACTTGCCGCGGCAGCGTCGCGCTTCCTGCGCAACGACAGTGCCGCGACGTTCCCGCGCCGGATGCTTCTCGCGCTGGCGCTGCCGCTGTTTGTGGCGCTTGTCTGTCTGCTGAGTTTTTCTCTTGGCGCCGTGGGACGCTGGCGGCCTCCGGACCATTTCGCGTCAAAGGCCACGGCCCTCGCCGCGCTCATCGGGGGCTGGCTTCTGGCCCGAATCCTCGCCAAGTCGTTCATCCACTGGCGGGAGATGCGCTACACGATTTCGGAAGACACCATGCACATATTGGCCGGGCTGGCCTTCTTTGCCTTGTTGTTTCCCCTGGAATTCCGCTTTTTCTGGGGTTTTCTCGCCGGTATCGCCGCGGGAGCGGCGCAGGCAGAGAGGCGCCTCGCTCCACTGCCGCCGAAGTGGGCTTTCGCGCTTGCACCTGTAGCGCTTCTCGTGTCAATCAACATCAGCGGAGTGCATCCCGCCGACAAAAACAATCCGCGAAACTACGAAGTAGCCGCCCAACAGGATTTCGCCGGCGGCCAGTACGCCCGCCTTCAATCGCGCATGGATTACTTCGAAACATCCTGGCCGGATGAGCGCCGCACCCATCTGTGGCGCGCGCGTGCGGCCCTCGCCAACGAATTGCTTCACGAAGCCGCGCATGAAATCACCATCGCGTGCCGGCCCGCGGACGAAGCCCGGCTCCTGCTTCCACCGCCGGATCCACAAGAGGTCGACGCGTTTCTGATACGCCTGCGCGACGCGTGTTCCCAGTCCGGTATCAAGACGGCGTCGCTGGCCCACATTCAGGGGCTTCTCGGCGCGGGGAAATTCAACCACGCCGAAGCGCTCCTCGAACAGGCTCTCGAGGAATCCGCGGATATCGCCCTTCCCGAAGGGCTCAGCACGGACCTCGACACCGCGGCATATGGGTGCCCCTGTTCGTGGCCGTTGCGGGCCGCGGCGCTGAACACCGTCTGGACAGCCGATCTCGAGCAGCCGGCGGAATTGAAGGCAATGTTCCCGGAAGACCTGTCCGGCGCGCAATGGTTACGGCTGCTGTTGAGCTGGGGTGCGAACTTGCGGACGCCGCCGCCGGAGTTCCCGCGCGAGGCGCTTCCGCTGATCTGCATCGCGAAATGTCACCGCTCGAGCATTGAATTGGCCTGCATCTCGGCTGATGCCCGGCTCGCGCGCACCGATTCCCTGACCACCGCCCCTGTCCGATATGACCCCGCGGCGCAATACATCGCACTGGAATTGGCGCCGCGGCCAATAAACCAACAGGCAACATGGCGCGGCCCCGAAAGCCCGTCTTCGGACAAGTGGACCATCTCGTTCGAGACTCAAGAGACGATGGTCGCGGCCGTCGAGCTTCACAACGGCATCACGTTGACCTCGCAGCCGCCGACAAAACCGCTCCCCGCGCCCCAGACCCCCATCATCTGCATCTGGCTGTAAGGAAACTCGCCCGGACCACGCAGCGCGTTCTCGGGACGACTTTCTTTGGACCTGACCCATGCGCTCAGTGAGAACAATCAATGGCCTCTGACCAAGTTCCGGAGAATGTCTTGTCTTGTTCATACGGCAGCTTGCGCAAATAACCAGGCGGCTGTCATCCGTGGTGGAGTGGATGCGGCGAGTGTTTGACAGGCTCTCTTGTTCGATGCAGGACCCCGCAATGCATCCAATTTGAATACCCGGCCGCGGCATTGCCTCAGAGTCCCGCGACATCTCCGCCTTGCTGAGCGGAAACATCGAACCTCGCTCGAGTTGACTTCCGCCCTCGCCGAATTGTATGATTTCACCCGTGCCGAGGTAGCTCAGTTGGTAGAGCAGCGGACTGAAAATCCGCGTGTCGGCAGTTCGATTCTGCCCCTTGGCACCATTTTTTTCGCTGGAGTAGCTCAGTCGGTAGAGCGCATCACTCGTAATGATGAGGTCGGGGGTTCGATTCCCCCCTCCAGCTCCATGAAACGCAAGGACTTGCAGGATTTCCCGTGGGTCCTTTTTCTTTGTCTTAACGCCGCATTAACTCCAAGAAGTCCCGGTTCACTGGGTATCGCCGGTGTGTTTGGGCATGCCCTTCCCCCGCGTCATCCCGATTCAGCGTCGACAGTGATACATGCCGAAAGCGCTGACAGAACTGACAAAACCCCTCCGTCGGCTTTTTCCCTTCGAGCGCTTCTTGACTTGCGATGCAGCGGATTCTCTGCCGCGGCCAGCCGAGTGCAGACTGGTTGGGCGGCATGCGCCAGGGCATAGTGCCGGCTGGCACCCGCGAGAAAAGCCCTCGGTGTCGCGCGGCGAGCGGAGATGGGGCACAACCTTCATCGAAGGCCAGAGTGCTTCACCACGCCGCGGGAAAGGCTCGTCGATGCGTTTGGCGCGTTGCTTCTCGCTGCATGCGTGGGAATGGAAAGTGGTTGTCGAAGCCAATATGAGAAGGCACCTCAATGATGGCTCTACGTGGGCAGCATCCCTCAGCCTACAGTCGAGAGTTTTGTCTCAGCTCGCGCCGTGGCTGAGATGCGGAGCCCGGCCGCACGCCCCTGCATCGCCGACAAGTCCGCGCCCCGCGACAGGAACGGCCTTGCTCGAGAGCGGGACATGTCGAAGGGGCGGAGCATGTGCCGCACCTCTTGTGCTGAGCGTGGAGTGAACAGGTGAGCTGATGAAGCGCAGCAAGGCCGTGCTAGTCCTGCTATTCCTGCTAGTCTCGGAGACGCGCCTTTCCCATGCACGCCCCGCCAGCCCGCGAGCAGCGAGGCGCATGCGTTCGGCACAACCGCCGTCGAGTCATGAAACATGGCGGCCGTGTGCGTGCTGATTCGGCAGGGCGCCGAGGCCGATCGGTTTTCCGCTTCCGGAGCGAGCGAGCGGCCCGTCCGTCGGGGCATCGAGTAACCGCGGCCAGCTAGCGCGTGCGGAGAAGACCGAGGGGGGGCGAGGGGGGAAACGCGACCAGGAGGCGATGTGTACAGTCGTTCGCACAAAATTTGTGAAATTTTTGAACACCCTTGTTTACGCACGTGCACCGTGAGCTATCGGTGTTCATTGTGTCCTTGCGCATGGCCCGTTTTTCACATGATGTATCGACGTCTTTCGCCGACTCGCCCATTCCCGGAGGCGAATCATCTATGCGGTCTGCCCTTCTCCTGTAACCCAGCTATCTTCGTATCAATACTGTGACCAAGTCATCCCCCGTCCAAAGGGGTTATCTGCGGCCACAGGTTCGAATTTCCCCATCTGCAGCCCGCGGGTCCGCGGATCGATTGGTTGGACCGAGCCGATTCAGTCAGACGGGGGCACGGCCTCAGCATGTCGTTGACGGGCTGGCCCACAAAACGCGGAGGCATGGCGTTATCTCCAGGTGACCTTCGGCGGCTTCCGTTTCGGCCACCGCGAGAACGTCTGCTCCGGGCAGCCCAGCGCCAAGGCGCCGTGAGCCCGGTGCGTCCTCGGGACACCCAGAAAGTCGGGTATGCTCCGGTCCCGTCCGCACGCGCCCACCAGGTATCCCACCAGGAAGCTCCCCAGCCCCATGGTTTGGGCAAGTAGCGACGCATTGTGCAGCGCCAGCATTGCGTTGGCCTCGGGCAGGTGGATGTTCCCCTCGACATGAGCCACAATTCGTGAATCTTCGTTGCCGATGAGCAACAACTGGCCGCCAGTGAGGAGGGAAGCGAGAACGAGGTTTTGTCCGGAAGCCGCTTGCGTATCCTCGGTGGGCGGTGCCTTTTGTGATATACTGCATTCATCTAGCATCCTATGGACGCGCTGGCTGTTCTACGGGGGATTGACGCAAGGCAATGGGATGTAGAGAGGAGAACGAAGGGGCGCTATACAGAGGCCCTATATCCCCCCTGCGTTCTTTGCAGAACATGACTTGATGCTCTGCAAATCACAGGCTGTGTGCCAGCATTGCCGGAGGGGTTTGGTGCCGCAATCGCGCGGCTCAAAGGTGTTGTGAAGAAAACACATATCCGTTGTTTAGCCCACAGATTCATAAAGAAGGACTACGCATGAGCATTTTCGAAAAGCCCGGATACCAGATCGACCGACCCGAACCTTCGCAGCTGTTCTTGAAGGCTCGCAACATTGCTGGATTACGGTTGCAGGAGCAGTTCAACAAGAACAACGGATGCGTCGAAGAATCTCGCGATTACAAGTGGATCAAGGCTGAGTTGACTTGTCCATCATTCGACCATCTTACCTTCGGCTATAAGAATCAGGTGTTTTCCGTCTTGGTTGACCTGCGCGATTCCCAGCAGTCTTATCTCTCGAGGCAGGAGCGTGACCGTTTCATCACGGCCACAACGGAGAACAACCTCGTTCCCTGTCTCTTTCCAATCATGCTTCCGGAGCTGAAGCCAGCACATGCAGAATGGAACCTGACACATATCACCACAGGAAAGAGCGTTGTCCCAAACGAGGTGGCTACGGACGAGAACATGCCAATGTCCGAATGGGAGCTGCACAACTTCGTCATTCAAATTGTCAGAAACCACCTTGAGCACGACAAGCGGAGCAGGATCTTGTCCTTCTGCGATATTCTCCAGATAAACCCCCAGATATGGTTTGATGATGCTGCTGGAAATACATGTTGGGTGCTTGTTCGCCACTTGAAGCAACCCGAAGATGGAGCGATATCGAAGTGGATCGGTCTGGAGAAACTCAATCCACCGCTCAAGGGCTATGATGGGTTCTTTGCTGGCGTGTCCCTTGCTTCGTCGGCGCCCATTCTGCACGACCAACAGGGAAATCTCATCCCGTTATCCGAACGGTTTTCAGGAAAGGCGCCTCTATACAGAGGGGACCAATTCTATATAGAGTTCGATGGTCTTCAGAGAATTCACGTGCCGTGACAGAGCGAGCACAACACCCGGACGGAGGCGGCGCTTGACAGCGCCCCTCAGCCGGCCCACTTGCCCCGGGGCGTTCACAAGTCGCCTATCGAGTCTTTTACCATTGACACACCAAACCCCCTCCAATAGAATCGGGTTGTGCGCGTCTCTCAAATGCAGGTGCAACAATAGGGCATGTCTTTACGTGCCTTGGTTCTGGAGGGATGCAAAAATGCGTGACTTCCTTGGCTGTCCTTACGGGATTCTTGTCCTCTCCACACTTCTTATCGCCGCCGCGGTGGTCGGTTGTCCGCCGGCCGATGACGATGATGGCGGTGAGGAGGAAACCATCTGGCTTCCGGGGAACGTGCCGCTGGTGATGGTGTGGATTCCCGGAGGGACCTTTATGATGGGCCGGTATTCTGGCGAAGAGAACAGTTCCTGGTCTGAAGATCCGCAGCATCAGGTGACGGTGCCGGGATTCTGGATGGGTAAGTATGAGGTAACTCAAGCCCAGTGGGAAGCGGTGGTGGGTACAAATCCGTCGTACTTTGCTGGGGCCAACCGTCCCGTGGAGCAAGTGACCTGGAACGATGTGAAGTGTCAAACCACATTAGAAATGTCCTCAGTCTTATCTCGTTAGAAATGTCCTCTTTTCCGGGGTTCCGTGCCGGTGTTATCCAAGGGTTGTGGGCAGGTGCGCAGCAGCTGTCCCCGACCCGG
>Ga0209606_1004240_pt1 | contig 13476 bp, 13 predicted proteins | sample AD_UKC057_MetaG_FD_184412 | JGI IMG/M metagenome (GOLD analysis project Ga0209606, IMG submission 184412) | Active sludge microbial communities of municipal wastewater-treating anaerobic digesters from USA - AD_UKC057_MetaG (SPAdes) (version 2) | ecosystem: Engineered > Bioreactor > Anaerobic >...
CGCCTATCAGGATATGCTCAACGAGCGCCCTCGAAAAATACTCAACTGGAAGTCTCCTGCCCAATGCTTCCAAGAACTCCTTATATCAAACCAACCTTCAAACTGATCCTTGAATCTGCCCCTCTTACCCAAGCGACATCTGATTCCCAGCGAGGCAGACCTGAACGTTCGGCACAAAAATGAAACCAGAAAAGCTACTCACCTCCCCTGATCTCGACCTGAACTCCGACGGCCTGAAGAACGAACTCGGACGTTGGTTTTCGATCTACGAGACACTTGCTGAGACACTGTCTAAACCGCCCTATGACATCTCACCTGAGTGGCGCTTCTATAAAGATGGTGGCGCATGGCTGTGCAAGATGACCCGTAAGAAGAAAACGGTGTTTTGGATTTCAGCTTGGAAGGAGTTTCTGAAATGCGGGTTCTATTTCACACAGAAATCAGGCGATGGTATATCCGATCTTCCGATCGCCCAGTCATTGAAGTCCGCCTTTGCGAATACCACTCCGGTCGGAAAGCTTTATCCTTTGAGTGTCGACCTTACTGGAAAGCGTCAGCTCGATGACCTTTACACTGTTGTGGCCTACAAAATCGCCCAAAAAGTAGCCTGATAGTCAAGTGTCTCACGCAAAAACATGAAGCGTTCGGCAAGAATATGAATCCTCCATTGGACCCGCGCAGTCGGGACCCCGAACAGTGGATCATCGCGGCTGTCATCTCTATATTATTGCTGATCGGCGGAGCCGTCTTAATCGTCAAAGGCGTGCGAGGCGCAGAAGAGGGGGCTCTTCTTGTTACTCGAGGCAGCATAAAAGCCGGCCCTCTATCGCCTGTGCATGCGATAGTCGCAGGTGGGGCCGCCTTTGCCCTTGGACTCTACGTGGGCCGAATAGCGCGAAAAAAGAAACGTGAGATTGAGGGACCGTAATAAAAGGGCGTAAAAGGGGCAGCTCCTTCATCCTGAGCGTTGGGCGCAAGAATATGAGCGATTTCGATTTATCGGTTTCGATTCCGGCTTCGATAGCGGTCTTCGGCGTGATCGTCGGGATCGCGGCTGTCTTCTGGTATCAGCTCAAGAAGCGACGGCTCGCCGGATGGTCGAGGGCGAAGCGAAGAGTCGAGAGCTACGAGGAAATCCCGAACGAAGATGGCGGCTTCATCTATAACCCGATCATAGTATTTCTGGACGCGATGGGACGAGAAATCCGTTTCCGGGTGGAAGCACAATGGAATCGCAGGATGTATGAAGTCGGTGGCGAGATCCCGGTGCTCTTTTGTCCGAGCAGTTCTCATCGCGCTGTCATCGACCGATGGGCTGAGCTCTACGTCGAGGTGATCGTGCTCTGCATTCTGGCGGGCTTTATACTTTTCGGAGCAGCCGGCATCGCGATTTTCTTTCAAGTTACGAAATGAACACTCGGCCCCCAAGTCCGTCGGGTCCGTAGTTGGGCCGGGGTCCGTTGTGGGGACGGGTCAAAAATGGCTTTGTAAGTGACCGCTTTCGCCAAGTGCGAGGGGCGAGGGGCCTGCGTGCCGTCTGGCGCTGTTTTTGCGTGATCGGCCGGGCCATTGGGGCCGCGCGATTAGGCGCCAGAGCCGTCTTGTCTGGCGTGCTTCGAGTGGGCGCTGGGGCTCGCACCAAAACGTTTTTTGAAGCGCAGGGAGAAGTAGAACGGGTTGTCGAAACCGACCTTCTGCGCGACTTCGGCGACGGAGATCGTCGTCGTCTTGAGGTAATAGGCGGCCATTTCGAGCCGGCGGTCCTCGACGTATTGCTGGGGCGTGCGGCCCGTGCCGCGGCGGAAAAGCAGAGTGAACTGCGAACGTGAGAGCCCGGCCACGCCGGCGAGGACGTCCACGCCCGCAGGGGCGGCGATGTCGCAGTGGAAGTGTTCGAGCGCGTGCTCGACGCGTGTGTCCACGGCGTGCGTGGCCATGGTCTCGCTCCCGGCGGCGATTTGCAGGATCACGGCTTCGAGCATGGCTTCAAGGAGCGGCTCGCGCAGTTTGAGATCGGGGTTGGTCAGGTTGATGCGGTGGGCCTGTTCGAGCGCCTCGGCGATGCGCACGCGCAGGGGGGCATCGTGCACGGTGTGGACTTGCCACGCCCGGGCGGGGCGGAACCAGTCGAGCTGCGTGCGCAGGCGCTCCGTGGCGCGGAAGTGCAGCCAGTAAAACTCCCAGCCCTGTGCGGGCTCCGGGATGCGGTAGGATCGGCCGATGCCCGGCGCGAGAGGTCTCATATAGTTGGCATGGGGGTGGTCAGGAGGGCTGAGAGAGCCCAGACCTGACCACCGGAATGAAAACTAACGCGAAAAAAGAAGGCGCCGTCGAAGGGGCGGTGCAAGGCCGCAAAACGCACCAACTGATCAAGCTGGGCGTCGATGTGCACTGGCACGAGTATGTGGTGGTGCGCCAGATCGACGGGAGCTCGCCACAGTCGGCGCAGCGGTTCACGCCGGAGGGGTTCGTGGCGTGGGCGGCGAGGCAGACCCAGCTGGCCGAGCAGGTGTGGTGTTGCTACGAAGCGGGGCCGTTTGGCTTCGTGTTGCACAAGCAGCTTGAGCGGCTGGGCGTGCGCAATGTGGTGGTGAGGCCGCGCAACTGGGACGAGTACGGCGCGAAGGTCAAAACCGACCGTCGGGACGCGTTGGCGCTTTGCTCGTCGCTGGATCGTTATCTGGCGGGCAACACGCAGGCGCTGGCGGTGGTGCGGGTGCCGACGGACGAGCAGGAGCACTCGCGCAGTCAGACGCGTCAGCGCGAGCAGTTGGTGAGCGAGCGCAAGCGGCTGGGCGCGCAGGGTCTTTGTGCGGCTCGGTATTACGGTTACGACCTGCCGGATCAATGGTGGAGGCCGAGGCGGTTCGCGGCCCTCCAATCGCAGACGCCCGACTTTCTTCTGGAACTGCTGGCCAGATGGCAGCGGCTCCTGCTGGCCATCGACGAGGAGCTCGACAGTTTGGGCGGCCTGATCGAGTCGGCACAGCAGCAGATGTTGCCCACCGGGTTGGGGGCGTTGACCGCGCAGATCCTCGACCGGGAGATCGGCGAGTGGAACCGGTTCAAAAACCGCCGGCAGATCGCCAGCTATACCGGACTGGTGCCCAGTGAACACTCCTCGGGCCAGACCCAGGTGCGCGGTTCGATCACCAAACACGGCAACCCTCGCGTGCGGCATATCCTCATCGAAGCAGGCTGGCGCCTGCGGCAGTTCCAGCCCGAGTACAGGGCCGTCAAACAACGCCAGGCCGCCTTCGATTCCGCCAAACAGAAGGGCAACTCGCCTGCCCGCAAACGCCTCGGCGTCGCCCTGTCCAGGCAGTTTATCGTCGACTGGTGGCGGATCAAAACCGGTCGCACCACCCCGGCCCAACTCGGCCTGCAGATGAGTTGGCCCACCTGTCCGCATTTGCCCAGCAAACCCAAGCCGTCATCAGAAACCTCGGCCCAACCAAACACCCAGCCAATCGACTGATCCCATCTTCCCCGTTTTGGAGCGGGTCGGTGCCCGCGCTGTCCCTTGGGCTTTGATGCCCGCTTTATAGTTTGGGCACCGCCTCGTTCCTCTCCCCGACTCGAATTTGTCATAGTGCGCTGGCCCCACCACGCGCGGATAGCAGGTTGAGCCTCGGGCTTCCCGATACGCTCCTGGAGAGGTTCCGCTCCTTTTTATTCTTCACTCACTCTCACTACAGTGGGGGCTCATTGCCGCCCCCACGCCCCGCTAGGGGCAACTAATCCAAGAAAGCAAATACAGCCCAACCAAACACACCTCTTTCAGGCTCTCTTGACTCTTTCCCCCATAGCAGGGACAGACCCCGCAAAAGCCCTAGAAATCATGAATCCCACCAAACTGCTTTTGATCGTCATCGCCGGCATGGCTTTCACCTTACCGATGTCTGCCCAGTGTGACCTTGCAGCCGAACAGGCCCGAGCAGACAGAGGCGATGTTGCTGCGATGATCGAAGTTGGCCTCGCCTATCATAGAGGCGACGGTGTGCCTGTCGACTATGCGAAGGCCATGGATTGGTATCTGAAGGCGTACGATAAAGCTGACGGGGATGCTCTAAACAATATCGCGGTAATGTATCGGGATGGTCTCGGTGTACCCAAGAACACGAAGGTCGCGTATCTGTTGCTTCTCGCCGTCCACATGGAAGGACGCGGAACCGAAGCGACGCAGATGCGTGCCGGCCGGAATCTGGGCCGACTAGCTGAGTCGATGCCTCAAGAAGAGATTATCGAGGCACTTTCATACACGTGGTCGTATGTGGATCAGATCGTGCGCTCTCGTGGTTCGAATCTCTCTATTGGAAAAAATGTGCTTCCATCGCGTGGTCGTCCCCGCATTCGAGACAACAACTGGTGGATGGATAGCGAAAGAGCCCAGATGACGTTTGAATCTCCAGCCCCATGGGGCCCCTAGTAGGGCTAGGTTAAGATGGCTTTGTTCGGGCGAGCTGCACCCGCTCTGCCACACGGAGGCGGTCTCAACCGGGCGACGTGCTGGCACCGGCGGGCGCCATTCGTGAGGATTCGTGGATAAAACCGCGCTGCGCAGATCGCACCGCCGACGAGAGGCCGGGCTAAAAGGCGGGCGAACTACGCGGGTGTTTACCGGGTCGTCGTGATGGTCGTCACGGCGTCCTTCAGCCCTGGGTCTCATATAGGGACAGACCCGCAAAAAGCCCTCTGGATGGCACGGCACCCGCGGTTCGTGTTGCACTTTATCCCGACCAGTTCGAGTTGGCTCAACCTGATCGAACGCTGGTTCGCCGAACTCAGCCAGAAGGCAGTGCGCCGCGGTGCCTTCCGCAGCGTGCGCGATCTGCAACGCTGCATCGACGAGTTCCTCGCGGCATGGAACACCAACCCAACGCCCTTCGTGTGGACCGCCAGTGTCGAGCGCATCCTCGAGAAGATCGCCCGCGCACGCCAACGACTCGAACGGATCCAACCGGGCTGTAGCCTGCCAAAGCCCCGCAGCGCTCGCGACTGAGTATCGCTCCGCCCCTTCTCGCTGCGCTTATGGGCACCTATTTGTGGGACACTACACTAGATGGTCCTCTTCGTTGGCCGCCACAGGCGTGTGCGCTTGTGGCGGCTTTCTGTGTGCGGAGGAAGAATCGCCAGAAAGAAACCACCCGCTGGCCCGGCGGACGCCAGAGGGCGCAACGGCATTTTCCAATGCAAATCCTCGACCATGTTTACGAGCTTAAGCCGTCCGCTTCTGCCACGACAAAGTCCCGCGACTGCGTGGGGACGCTTCATGGATTGCGACGGCCCGCGGCATTTGAAGTGGCGAAGTCTGATCTAGGGACATGTTTACCTGTTTGGGGAGGACTTGCTTGGATTCGTCGGCTAAGGCGCGGAGCATCATGCTGTGGCGATCAACATGTTTTGGGACCTAACGGTTCGTGTGCACGTTTTGCTGTTCCTTGCCTCGTTGCATTTGGGCGGGGCGTCGGCACATTGCGCGCACCATGAACGTCAAAAAACTCCTCCATACGCGCATGCGCGTCGATGACCTCGAACGCACCGTCATCTTCTACGAACAGGCGCTCGGGTTGTCGGTGGTGCGGCGGTTCACTTCGCCGCGCGGTGCCAAGCTGGTGTTCCTCCAGGTGCCCGGCAGCGAGGAGGAGATCGAGCTTTGCCAGTTCCCCGGCGCGCCGTCGGTGGAGGTGCAGCCCGACCTCATGCATCTGGCGTTTGAGGTCGAGGATCTCCACGCGTTTGCCGCCGAGCTCCAGCGCAAGGGCTACCCGCTCAGTGACGGTCCCACGCCGACGGGCGACGGCAGCGTGATCGCGTTTATCGACGCGCCCGAGGGCTACGAGGTGGAACTCATCCAACGCGACGCTTGAGCGGAGCCGTCGCGCGGGGGGCGTGGTCTGCGTGCGCGCGCTCGCTTCGGCGCGCGCGTCGCAGTCCGACTGCGGGGTGTGGCACTGCTCGCGGCGCGGCCGACTTCAAAGCCCGAGGCCGAGCTGCTCGGCGGGCGGAGCGACTTCGGCGAGGCAGGCGACATCGTCGTGAGCGAGTCGGTTGACGCGTACGCCTACGCGGTGCGCGTGCAGGGCGTTGTCGGGCGCGGACAGGAGGAGGCGGACGACGGTTTCGGGCTGGAGGATGCGCGGGTCGAGCCACGTCTCGCAGGTGTCGGCCGAAAGTAGTGCGGGCATGCGGTCGTGGATCGGGCGCATGAGGGCGTTGGGCGCTGTGGTGATGAGCGTGCAGCTTTCGAGGAGGGCGCCATCGGGAGCGGCCCAGATCTCCCAGAGCCCGGCGAAATAGAGCGGCTCGTCCTGCGGCGCGTGGAAGTACCACGGCTGGCCAGAATCGTGACGCGTTTCCCACTCGTAGAAGCCGGTCGCGGGGATCACGCAGCGGCGCGTTTGGAGGGCGTCGCGGAAGGAGGGTTTGGCGGCGAGCGATTCGGCGCGTGCGTTGGCGAGGCGTGTGCCGAAGCTCTCGGAGTTTGGGGCCCAGTGCGGGACGAGGCCCCAGTGCAGCCAGGCGACTTCGCGGCCGGCGGTGCCGGTGCGCAGCGCCGGGATCGCGCGGCCGGGTGGGATGTTGAAATGGTCGTCGGCTTCGCGGGCGAGACGGGCGCGCAGCTTCTCGGCGGCGCGGGCGAGGTCTCGGCGGCGGAGTGCGTAGCGACAACACATGGCACACGACGGTGAGGGCTCCGTCGCCGACGGCAAACGGGATTCTCTGCTCGGGACTGGAAATCACCTGTGGCGAAGTGGCCTGGATGCGCGGTGGACGTGGGGTATGGCGCCGCGAGTCCGGCGGCTCATCATGCGGGTGCTGCGTGGGGCGTCACTTTCCTGCGACGCGAATCGATTGCGCTGGCCGAAAAAAGGCGGCTCGGCCATGTCTGGCCTGTTTCGCACACCACGTTCGTCTATGGATTTCTGGCAGTTCACACCTCAGGCATTGCTTCCACTCATGGCAGCGCTCGCTGCGGCATCGGCGGCGGTACAGGTGTGGCGGCGGCGGGAGAGTCCGCAGGCCGGCTGGCTGGCCACGGTGTTGTTTGGCGCGGCGTGGTGGGCGGGAATCGCGGTGCTGGAGTACGCGACGACGGCGCTGTGGGGGAAGATCTTCTTTTCGCAACTGACCTATATCGGCATCGAGCTGGCGCCGTTGGCGGTGTGGCGTTTTGCTTACGCGTACACGCACGATGGTGCCGCACCGTCGCGCGGCTGGCGGTGGTTTACCAATGGTTGGGCGGTCTTCGTGATCCTCGTCGCATTTACCAACGGCTGGCACCACTGGCTCTGGCCGGAAGTGCACCTGATCGAAGTGGATGGGTTTATCCAGGCGTGGTACGGGCGCGGCGCGTTGTTCTGGGCCAACGTCGTCTACTGCTACGGCGCGATGGCGGTTGCGGTGCTGATTTTCCTGCGACACGCGCTCGCCTCGCAGGGCGTGCTCCGACGCCAGGGCTGGGTGCTCTTGATTGCGACGCTGACGCCGTGGGTGACGAGCGGGCTGTATCTGCTCCGCCTCGGCCCGTGGGGCCGCGTGGACCACACGCCGGTCGGCTTCGTGGCGATGGGGCTGATTTTGCTGTGGGGCCTGCGGCGTTTCCAACTGCTCGATCTACGCCCGGTGGCGAGCCGGACACTTTTCGAAAGCATGGGTGACCCGGTGCTGGTCGTCGATGCCCGTGGCCGCCTCGTGCTCGCCAACCCGGCGGCTCAGGTGCAACTCGGGCTGGCTTCGGAATCGGTCGGTCGCGACGTGGCCGAGGTGCTGACCGCCCGGCCTGCGCTCATCGCCGCTCTGGGACGTCGTGTGCCGGAGGAGACGGTGGCCGATGGCCCGACATGGTGGCACCTGCGGGCGACGCCGCTCGATACGCAGGGCATGCGGCTGTTTGTCCTGCGCGATGTGTCGGAGCAGAAGCGTGCCGAGCTGGCGCTTGGCGAGGCCTTGCGGCGTGCTGATGCCAGTGCGCAGGAGGCCCACGCGGCCAATGCGGCCAAGAGCATTTTCCTCGCGCAGGTGAGTCACGATCTCCGTACGCCGCTGCATGCGATCCTCGGCATGGCCGAGCTCTGCCAGGCGCCTGCGGCGACGATCACGCCGCTGCAAGCCGCGGGCACGATCCAGACCGCGGGCGAATCGCTGCTGCGCCTCGTCAACGATCTGCTCGACTTCTCGCGCATCGAGGCGGGACGGGTGGAGCTGGAGTCAGAGCCGTTTCGCCTGGCTCCGCTGATCGACTCGGTGGCGCAGCTGCTGACGGTGATGGCGCGCCGCAAAGGGCTCGCCTTGCGCGTGACCATTGCGCCCGGCACGCCCGCCGGCTGGCGTGGCGATGCGGACCGGATACGCCAGATCCTGCTCAATCTCGTGGGTAACGCGGTGAAGTTTACCGAGCGTGGCGAGGTGGCCGTCACCGTTTCCGCTTTGGCAGGAAAGTTGCGCCTCGAAGTGCGCGACACCGGGCCGGGCATTCCGCTGGATCGCCAGCCGACGATTTTCGAGCCATTCAATCGCGGCGATCTCACGCAGGTCCGCCGTACCGAGGGCGCCGGGCTGGGGTTGGCGATCGTGCGGCGTCTGGCGGAAGCCATGGGCGGCATCGCTACCGTGAGCAGCGTGCCGGGCGCAGGCTCGTGTTTTGCGGTGGAGCTGGCGCTGCCGGTGGTGGCCGAGGGCGAGTTGCCCAAACTCGAGGTGTCGACGACGCCGGTCGCGAATGCGGCCATCGCGCTGCGCGTGTTACTGGCCGACGACGATGCGCTCAGCCGCAAGGTGACGCAGGCGCAGCTCGTCCAGTGCGGTTGCGAGGTGGAGTCGGTGTCCGATGGCGCTTCGGTGCTGCCGCGGCTGGCGGCGGCGCCGTTTGACGTCGTGGTGCTGGACGGCCAGATGCCCGGTCTCGACGGCTGGGAGGTGGCGGCGAAATTGCGCGAGCCGGCGGTGGTGCTTGCGGGGCGGTTGCCTCACATCGTGGCGCTCTCCGCCGATCTCACGCCGCAGACGCTCGCGCGCTGGCACGGGGCCGGCGTGCCGCACGTGGTGGCGAAGCCCGCGCGGCTCGACGACCTGGCGTCGGCGCTGGTCACGCCCGCACGCTGAGGCCGCCGGCTCGATGCCGCATCAGTCGCGGACCTTTTCGCCCGTGTGCAGGTGGTGGACGATGAACCGCTCGATGGCGTGAATTATTTCACTTTGGGATTTGTGGTCGAAGTGCTCGACGAGATCGCCGCCCGCCGGGCCAGTGGCGATCCAGCGTCGGCGCCAGTGGAGGCGCGTGCCGCCGTCGGTGGTCGCATCGAGCCGGATGCTCATGCGCATGACATGCTCGGTGGTGGTGTTGAAGCAGGTGAATTCGATGAGGTGCGGTGGCTCATAGCGGGTGACCACCCAGGTCATCGTGCCGGAGTCCTTGCGCACGGTGCGAAAGATGCACTCATCCTCGGCCACCCCGCTGGCGGTGTTGAGTACGTCGCACTCCCAACCGGGCAGCCAGTCGTACTCAAGCACGGGGCAGAGGAGTGGAAAAACGCGTTCCGGTGCCGCGGCGACGGTGAACTCGTCCTCGCGGACCGTGGAGCGGGCGTTGGCGGCGGGATGCGTGATCGTGCCGTTGGAGAAGCCGAACTGGCGTTCGAGCCAGGCGACCGCGGAGGCGCGCATCTCGGGCGTGGCGTCGTGCCCCACGCCGGGATACGCGCGGAAGGCGAAGCGGTCGGGCTGGTCGCGGTAGTCGGCGGCCAGTTTCTCGCAGAACGCGTGGACCTTGGCCGTGTCGAAGTGCGGGTCGGCGTCGCCGATCTGCACGAACAGGCTGCGCGGCACGAAGCGCTCCGGATGGCGCGCGGGATCGGAGGTCGCAGCCAGCGCGAAGGCGGCTTCGGTGTTGACGAATTGAAACGGAGTGCTGCGCGGGACGTCGTCCCAGTACGGTGAGGCGATCAGCGGAGCGGCGGCCTTGATGCGTGGATCGCGGGCGGTGGCGGCGAAGGTGACGAAGCCGCCCATGGAGATGCCGCTCATGCCGATGCGTCCGGCGTCGACGCGTGGATCGCGCACGAGCACATCGATCATGCGCGAGACGTCGTTGGCGGTCTCGTGCATCGCCTGGCGGAGTTCGAGGAGGTCGACCTTGCCGGTCTTCTGAATCTCGTCGTGGGAGAAGTGCGGGCCCGGACGCGCGCCGTGCATGCGGTTGTCAATGCAGACGACCATCCAGCCGCGCCGGGCGAGCGCGTCGGCGTCGAACTGGCCGGCGATCCAGGCCTTGTCGCCGGAGAAACCGTGGCTGAGCAGGAGGAGTGGATGGAGCTGCGGCTCGTCAGCCCAGAAGATGTCCGCGGGGACGCCGGCGATCTCGCGCGTCTCGTGGTGGACGGTGATGGCTGCGGTGTCCTGTGGAAGGGCGGCGGCGAAGGTGCCGGTGGTTGCGGCGGAGCCGAGGATGCCGAGGAGGGCGATGAGTTTGTTTTTCATGGGAAGGCACGCAGCCTGCACTGTGAAGCCCTAGTCGGCTCAATGCAGAGGCGGTGCCTGTGGTGTGCCTGCGCCCGATCCCGTGATTGTGTGCCCGAGGAACGTGTGGGTGATCGGCGGGCTGTGGCTATTTTTTTCAGGCGGCCGGCACGCGGCGGATGCGGGCGATGGCGGCGGCGAGTTCTTCAGGCTTCATCGGCTTGCTCACGTAGTCGTCCATGCCAGCGGCCATGCAGAGCTCGCGGTCGCCTTGCATGGCGTTGGCCGTGATGGCGATGATCCAGGGGGGTGATTTTCTGGAGTGTGTTTCGCGGATATGGCGGGTGGCCTCCAGTCCGTCCATTTCCGGCATTTGGACATCCATGAGGACGATGTCGTAGGGTTGGCGGAGAATTGCGGCGATGGCTTCGTGGCCGTTGCCTGCGACGTCTGCGCGAAAGCCCATCCGGGCCAGCATGTGGAGCGCCACGCGTTGGTTGACGCGGTTGTCCTCAACTAGGAGGACGCGCTCGGTGCGCGCGGTGGGAGCTGCGGCAGGGGTGGTTTTCCTGGGCGCGGCGGGCGCATGTGTGCGAGTGCAGAGACGGGCGAGCGTCTCGCAAAGGATCGCGGGTTTGGCGGGCTTGAGCAGGTTGGCGTCGAAGAGTGCGGCTTCGGCGGGATCGCCATAGGGGCCGCAGGATGAAAGTCGCAGGAGCGGCATGGCTGCGGGCTGGCCTAGGGCGCGGATGGCGCGGGCGAGCATGGCGCCGTCCATCTCCGGCATTTGCATGTCGAGGATGGCACAGTCGAAGCGTTCGCCGGAGCGGAGTCTGGCGAGTGCTTCAGGCCCCGATGCGCAGGCGAGGGGAATCATGTGCCAGTTACGGGCCTGATGGGTGAGGATACGGCGGTTGGTGGCGTTGTCGTCGATGATCAGGATGCGTCTGCCGGCGAGGACGGCGGGTGCGGGAGTCGGGTACTTATGGGGACCGGCGGGAGGGGCTTCGAGTGTGACGGTGAACGTGAAATGCGAGCCTCGGCCTTCGGTGCTTTCGACGGAGATGGTGCCGCCCATGAGCGTGACGATGCGTTTGCAGATCGCCAGTCCGAGACCGGTGCCGCCGAAGCGGCGCGTGGTGGAGGCGTCGACTTGGGTGAACGGGACGAAGAGGCGGGCTTTGGCGGCGGCGGGGATGCCTATGCCTGTGTCGCTGATGGTGCAGGCCAAGTGAAACGCTCCGTGTGACTCCGCATCGTGCGTGGCACTCATGGTGAGGACGATCTCGCCGTGCTCGGTGAATTTGAGTGCGTTGCCCAGGAGATTGACGATGACCTGACGCAGTCGGGTCGCATCGCCGGAGGCCAGCGTGGGGACGCTGTCGGAAATCTCATAGAGGAGGTCGATGCCTTTTTCGGCTGCTCTGGGGGCGAATAGATCGAGCGCATCTTCGGCGCATTTTCTGAGGTCGAAGGTGTGGCGCTCCAGCTCCAGGCGGCCCGACTCGATCTTTGAGAAATCGAGGATGTCGTTGATGATGGTGAGGAGTGCGTCGCCGCTGTTGCGGATGGTTTCGGTGAACTCGCGTTGTTCCGGTTCGAGGGATGATTCGAGGAGGAGCGAGGCCATGCCGATGATGCCGTTCATGGGCGTGCGGATCTCGTGGCTCATCATGGCGAGGAACTGGCTCTTGGCTTCGTTGGCGGCTTCGGCGGCGATTTTGGCGGCGCGCAGTGCGTGCTCTGCCTCGTGGCGCCGGGTGATGTCCTGGATGAAACCCTCATAGTAGAGGACCCTGCCGGAGTCGTCGCGGACGGCGCGGGCATGCTCCTCAATCCAGATGGGTGTGCCGTCTTTGCGCCTGACTTGGTATTCGAGCCCGCGGACTTGCCCGTCGCGCGCCATGAGGCGCTTGAACTCATCGCGCACCGAGGGATCGACATAGATGGAGCGTGAGATGTCGCTGACGCTGGCGAGGAGCTCTTCCGGAGAGTCGTAGCCGTACATGTGGGCGAGGGCCGGGTTTACGAGGAGGTATCGGCCGTCCGGCGTCGACTGAAAGATGCCTTCGACGGCGTTCTGGACGATACTGGCGTAACGGGCGACAGAGGGCGCCCAATCGGGATTGGGCACGGCTTTCGCAGGACTGGAGGGACTGACCACCATGTGTCTGGCCTTTGCAGGCCGCGTGCCAACTCCTCTGGCACTGAAGTGGCGGCCGTGATCGGCGATTGATCCGTTGATGCAGACTGCCCACGCTGCGCAAAACCATGTCGAAACTCATCTGCGTCTATTGCTCCTCCAGCGACCGTCTCGATGCGAAATACTATGCCGCCGCGGAGGCGCTTGGCCGCGCGTTGGCGGCGCGAGGCTGGGGGCTGGTTTATGGTGGCGGCAAGGTGGGACTGATGGGCGCGCTCGCACGGACCGTGAAGGCGGGCGGCGGGCGCGTGGTGGGCGTGATCCCACAGTTCATGTGCGACAAGGAGCTCGCCTACGACGAGGCCGATGAGCTCGTCACCGTGATCACGATGCGCGAGCGGAAGATGCTCATGGAGGCGCGCGCGGACGCGTTTGTGGCGCTGCCGGGCGGCTGGGGCACGCTGGAGGAAATCATGGAGATCCTGACGCTGCGGCAGCTCGATGTGATCCGGAAGCCGTGTGTGTTTCTCAATCAGGATGGTTTTTACGACGAGCTCTTCCGCTTCTTCGGAAAGATGGTGGAAGAACGGTTCAACAAGCCGACGAATCTCTCGCTCTTCGAGGTCGCGCGCACGGTGGACGAGACGGTGGCGTTTCTGGAGAGCAACCGGTTGCCGGTGGCTGAGTCGAAGTGGTTTGTCACGACCTGAGCGGATGCACCGGGTGGCGGTACTAGAGCTCTTGCGCGATCACCTCGCTCGCGTGCGTGATGTCCGCGAGGCCGAGATGGGGGCGGAGATCGTGCGCTTCGTGGAGGCGCACGAGGATTGTTTTCTGCGCGCCTGCCTGACGGGCCATCTCACGGGCTCGGCGTG
>Ga0209606_1004241_pt1 | contig 13470 bp, 13 predicted proteins | sample AD_UKC057_MetaG_FD_184412 | JGI IMG/M metagenome (GOLD analysis project Ga0209606, IMG submission 184412) | Active sludge microbial communities of municipal wastewater-treating anaerobic digesters from USA - AD_UKC057_MetaG (SPAdes) (version 2) | ecosystem: Engineered > Bioreactor > Anaerobic >...
ACTGAGAAAGCACCTTCTAAAGAGAAAGAATCAACACTGATTACTCCAACTTTAGAAATAGAAAATAAATTTAAAGATTTTGTAGCTCGTGATGATAACAATATTTTAACTGAGGAACAAATAGATCAAGCTTTACTTGGTAAAAGAGTTGCACCTCCTGTTATTAAAATCAAAAATAATAGCAAATTACAGCTATTTTCAAAGAAAAAAGAGGGTATACCTCAGGAAAAGAAACCATTCTCTTTATCACACCTCTACCAACCAAAAGAATCTCAAGAAGAGATATATATGAGAAACAAACATATTAAAGAAGAATTGGAATCTGTCAAAGTCTTAGATGAGGATATTTCTGCGTTCAAAGATAAATTCAATTATGCTGAAAAAGACGATATGACTATTATTTCTCCTAAATTAGAAATTAAGCAAGAACCAATTATAAGGCCTCCAAGAGTAGAGTTCAAATCACCAGAAGAAATGAGAAAAGACTTAGAAGAACTAAAGTCAAATCTTCAGGATGAAAGTAAACTGGAGTCTCTTGACCAAAAGGAAATAGAATCTTTAAGGTCTGAAATATCAAAGACTTTGGAAGAAATTGAGAATAGGCAAAATTTAATGATTAATGAAGAAAAAAATGAAATTCCAGAAAAGATTTCTGATATCAAAATTATGGATAGAAAAGAACTTGATGAATTACAAAATAAAATAATAAAGGATATTGATGAATTAGAGACCAAAAAACATGTAGAATATGAAGAACCTTTGAAAGAAGTTAAAGGAAGAGTAATACCAAAGAATGTTGATTTAGAATTGCCACCTTCAGTTGAAAAAGCCTATAAAGAATACAAAATAAAAAAGAATAACGGTGCACCGGAGAATCCATTTGATGATGAGAACAATCGATCAAGTAAAACTAATAATTCTTGGACTAAAAACTTTAGATATAAAAACACATCTTCCGATATCCCAACCTCTATTAAGGAACTGTTAGACAAAAAACCATCAGATTCATATGAGGACAAATATACTCCATTACCAGATTATAAAGAAGTAATTAAAGGAAAAAAAATAGAGGGTAATCACCGTTACTTCTCCGTAAATTCTGCATCAATCCCCGACCCAAAAGAAGTGATTAAAGGTAAGAAAAAAGATTCCTTTTAATCGCCTTATATTAATCAATACGATAATCTTTTATAACTAATTCTTGATAATTTTACGTGTTTTAATGTCACACTTTGCTTTAGAAAATATCGCACGTATAAAACCTATAATAGAGTCAATATCTGAATTTACTGATGAATGCTTACTAACAATGAACGATAAAGGTATTTATATCGAGGGAACAGATCCGTCCCTCATCTCAAAAATAGAATTCTTCATGCCAAAAAAAATGTTTAATAACTACCACATGGAAACTGAAGAAACAATTGGCCTAAATATCGATTCTATATCTAGAATTTGTAGAAGAACTAATCCCGATGAAATAGTGATTATAGATTTTAGTTCCAAAGGAGGAAAAATCGAACTTACACTTGAAAGTGACATTAAAAGAAATTTTGAATTTAATCTTATTTCAACTTCAAATTTTAATATTCCCGTATTAAATCCAAAGTATTCGACATTTATTGAGATCGATAGTAGAATATTTAAAGATATTATTAAAGACATGGCTTTAATAGGTGGAACAATACTTTTTTCAGTTCATAAAAATGACATATCCATACTTTGTGAAGATTATACCTCAAAAGCTTTAGCTGAATTATCCTCAACTTCAAAAGCCATAAGAAAATTTGAATCAAAAAATATACAACGTTCAAAATATAATGTCAATTACATATTAAGTTTTTTAAACGCATTCTCGATTTCGGATTTTCTTAAAGTATCAGTAGGAGGAACAAAACTTCCATTAAAACTTGAATATCCAATAGCTGAAGAAGGTCGATTCACAATGTATCTTGCACCAATGGAGATATAGATGAAACTTTTATTTTTTTTATCAGGTAGCAATACCTCCTTTGCTAGGGAAGAAGTAATATCTCTATTATCTGGGTATGAATTTAAATACGAAATATTGTGCAATCAAGACCAATTGCTACTAGTGAATGTAAATAGTAACAAATTAGATTTTTTATTTCGTTTAGGCCTTACCCATTTTGTATTAGATGTAATTGTTGATTCTGATATAGATTTAGGCATAGATAAGATATTATCTGAGATTGAATGGGATTCCTATCTAAGTTTGAAAAGAACTTTCAAAGTCCGGGTAAAACATAAAGATAATAATATAGAAAATCTTGAATTAGCTATTGCTAAATCAATATCTAAATATTTCGGAGACAAAATTAAAGCAGATCTAAACAATCCAATGGATGAAATCACGGGTATATTATACAAAAAAAGATTAATTATAGGTAAAAGAATATTTGAGAGAAGTAAAAAGGATTTTAATAAAAGAAAACCACAATTAAGACCATTTTTCTCACCAACTTCTATAGACCCAAGAATTGCAAGAGCAATGATTAATGTTTCTCAAGCGCAGACAGAAGTATTAGATCCATTCACCGGAACTGGTGGAATTCTAATAGAAGCCGGATTGATTGGATTGGACTTATATGGTATTGATATAGACGAAAAAAGTGTCATTGGAACAAAAACAAATTTATCAAATTATGGAATCGAAAAATTTGATATAAGATTGGGCGATGCGAGAAAAACATTTGATATCTTTGGAAGAAGTTTTGAATCAATAGTTACTGATGCACCATACGGGCGTTCAACTAAAATTGATAAAGATAAGGATAGAATGTATAAAGAATGTTTTACTACTATTTTTGATTCTTTTAAAAAAAGGTGCGTCATTGGTCTTAATATGGAATACCCATTTGGTGAGATTGGTTTCTATGTTGAAAATATTCATAAATTCAGAGTCCATAAAAGCCTTACTAGATTTCTCCACGTCCTTTCAAAATAATCCTCTTAATAAGTATTGTAAAATTTATCTGTCAATAATTAAAAAAATATAAAAGTATTGATAATCAATCATTAATGTATATTGCTTTTCAAAACTGTGAATTATGAAATGTATTTATAATAAAAGATTAATATAAAAATAAATTATTCTATTATAGGAATTTAGAAAAAATTAGATTACTGTTTATTGCTTTCTTCAAAAGATACCATTCTTTCTTTGATTTCTTCAGGTTCCCCTATATAAACAACTTTTCCGTCTTTCATAAAACAAGCTCTATCGCATACATCGACAACAAAATCTGAATCATGTGTTACGATAATAAAGGTTTCACCTAAAACTTCTCTAGCCCTTCTTATAGACTTAGCAACAATCTTTCTTGTGAAAGGATCCATTGTACCTGTAGGTTCATCAAGAATTACTATTCTTGGTTCTTTAATTAATACTTGAGCAAGTGCTATCCTATGTTTTTCTCCTACTGATAAAGCATCTGGCATCTTATTTAATATTTCATCCAATTCTTTAGGGTCTTCAAAGCCTACACCTTCAAGAACTGAAAGAACTTTCATTTTTCCTAATTCTTTTGGCAATTTGATTCCAATTGAATCAGTAAGATTCTGCAGCACATTCTTGTCTGGATAAAGTGTATATTCTTGATGAAGAACACCCATGTAAAGCATAGCTTTTCCTTTTCCAAGAAAACCTGGTTCTTTCATATCTATCCATTCATCACCGATTCTTACGCTTAAATCCCCTTCAGTAAATGGAGTTATTCCTGCGATTATTCTTGATACCGTAGTCTTACCTGCACCGCTTTTTCCAACTAAACCGAAAATCTCTTTCTCATTAACGGTAAATGTAACTCCATCAATGGCCTTTACTACACCACGGGATATAGAATAATAGTATTTTTTTACATCCCAAAGTTCAATAATTCCGCTACCAATACCTGGGTATCTTACCTTTTCTTCAGGTAGTAGTTTCTGCATGAAGGATTTTACTACCTCTTTTGAATCTCCTTCTAAAGCTACTTTTCCAGCATCAAGCCAAACAGCCCTTTGAGTTAATAGCTCAATAGCTTCGGGCCAATGAGAGGTAACAATTAGTGACATACCATTTTTCACTGCGTCTAACAGAACATTATGGACGGTGCTTGCAGTTAGAGGATCAAGAGTTCCAGTTGGTTCATCGGCTAAAAGTAACATTGGATTTATTGCAAGTTGCCTAGCAAGAACAATCCTCTGTTTTTCCCCACCAGATAAATCTCTTGCAATATGCGTCATCCTCTGAACCATGTTCACCTTTTGAAGTAATTCTATAATTTTTGGGATAACCATATTTTTTGGGGTTTCAGATCCACTAAATGCGTCTTGCATGTTTTCCATTACAGTTTTTTCACCATACAGAGAGAATGTACGTTGTAGCATAATTGCTGTTCTTTTTCTTATAGGATTGAAAAGAGCCGTATCTTCCCAGAAATCTACTTTCTTTAAGATCATTTCTTCATTGCATTTCTTACAAGGAGTTCCCTTCTTACTTGGGAAATCAACTTTCATGCATTTAGGACAATAAGATACATTATAGTATACTTTACCTTCTGTAGGTCTATACTCTTTAGTTCCCCTTAGGATATTGATTAGAACTGATTTACCGCTGCCACTTTTTCCAAGTAATCCTAAAGATTCTCCCTCTTTAACTTTGAAAGATATATTATCAAGAATCTTCTTATTGTCAAAAACAATCGATACATTTTCAACTTCTAAAAGGTATTCGCTCAATTTAATCCCCATTTTTATTATTATGTTTCTATTTCAGTATCAACTCTATTTAAGTTTTTGGATTACGAATATAAATTCATAAAATATATTGCTATTTTATAAATATATAAAAGTAATTATTAAATAAGAATCGTAGAGAAGATCAAATGAGAAATCTTTCGCTGAGAAATAAAGAATTAATGGCAATTTTTTTTCTATTTTTTAAAATCTCAGTGTTAACTATTGGAGGGGGATATGCAATGGTCCCTTCTGTGGAGAGAGCTCTTTTAAAAAAAGATCTTATTGAAGAAGAAGAGTTCTATGATGTTCTAGCTATTACTCAGTCCCTACCTGGCTCCGTAATATTCAATTTATCATTATTAATAGGAAAAAAACTCAAAGGATTTTGGGGGGCTATGTTTGCATCACTAGGTGTCATGATCCCTCCATTTTTCGCAATAATAATTATAGCCAGTCTCATACAAAGTTATTCAGATAGCATTTACATCCAAAAATTTTTAGAGGGATGTTATATTGCAACTGTAGGTTTAACTTCATTAGTATTCTATAAAGTTATCAAGAATTTAAATGTCAACAAAATCAATATTTTCTTATTTTTATTAGGTGTAATTATATTAGTTTTTAATAGAAACTTGACATTTTTCATATTTGTTTTTTTAGTTGTATTAAATTATTTATATGAGGGAGGCAGAATAAAATGCTAAATATTTTTCTAATATTCTTATACATTGGATCTATAGCGTTTGGAGGTGGATGGGCAGTAGTAGGGATAATTAAAGATTTAATGATCAACCAGAATTATATGAGTATAAACGAATTCAAAGAAATTTTGGCCGTAGCTCAACTAACGCCTGGTCCTATTGCCGTTAATATGGCAACATATATTGGATACAAATACTATGGATTAGCGGGAGCAATTCTTAATACATTTTTCTTAGTTTTACCTCCAATATTAATTATTTTAGCGTATAACATACTGAGAAATAAAATTAATATAAAAAAAGATTCTTTAATTAATTCACTAAAACTTGGAACTGCTGTACTTATATTTCTAACATTATACTCTCTTGGTTCCCAATTTATAATAAATTTTGATGTACGAGCAATAATTATAATTTTTGTAACATTCATTTTACTTGTCAAAACAAAAATCGATCCAATTTTTTTTATTATTGGAACAGGTTTTCTGGCTATTTTAGTTTTATAATTATTAATAGTAAAATTTATATATTATGAATAAATATTCATATCAAGGTAATCAGATAATTAAAATAAGGCGAATCAATATGGAGAATAGAAAATTTAAGTGCTATGAATGTAATTACGAATGGGAACTACCCCAGGGAAATGGCCAAATGGGAATTAATTTGAAATGCCCAAAATGTAACGGTACAAATATACATAGAATTGATAGTGGCAGACATGGCACTAGAATGGGATTTTGTAGATCAAGTACTCTAAGTAGATTTATTTTAATCAAGTGATAAAATGGAATCTAATACTAAAGAAAATTTGAAAGTTCAAAAAATGAATATTGACGAAAGAATGTCCAAAATAGGGAAAAAAATTGCTATTGGAAGTGGTAAAGGCGGTGTAGGTAAATCTGTTGTCACCTCTTTAATAGCTTCTTATTTCGCAAAACAAGGAAAAACTGTTGGGATACTAGATCTTGATATAACTGGGCCCAGCATACCTATGATGTTTGGAATAGACGAAAAACCAATTGGTAACAACTCTGGCATAATTCCAGTGAGCTCTAATAGTGGAATTAAGATTATGTCAATGAGTCTTTTTTTGCCAAATAATGAGGATGCTATTATTTGGAGAGGATTAAGGATAAGTGGTGCAGTATCCCAATTTCTTGCAGATGTAGCTTGGGGCGATCTTGATTATCTATTGTTTGATCTACCTCCTGGAACTAGCGATGTTCAACTTACCTTAATGCAAAATATCAAACTTGATGGATTTGTAGTTGTTACTTCCCCACAAATTCTTGCCGCAACAATAGTAAAAAAAGCAGTTTCAATGGCGGAAGAATTGAACGTTAAGGTACTAGGTGCGATAGAGAATATGGCTTATATGTCATGCCCAGATTGTGGAAAAGAATTTGATATATTCGGAAAAGGTGGAAACGATAAGTTGGGGCTAACTATAATAAACCGTATACCAATCGACCCAAAAATTTCTAAACTATGTGACGAAGGAAAAATTGAAGATTATCAAATAGAATTTAAGGATATATACCAGCGTATAGAGAATATTTAGAAAGTAAAATTTTAAAATAATTGTACTTAATCTTTATGGTTTGGATTTATTTATTATTTTCATCTATTTAAATCTTTTTTATTCCGATACAGCTTTATTTTTATAGCTAATAGAGAAATTATTGCTATATTTGTCATCTTCCCCATATTATTAATAAATATTCTAAATAGAAACACTTAAATATTATTGGTATTAGGTATCACTGAAGTCCGTTTAACGGACTTTAGGAATCTTGGACATGATATCCTGTTTTTGGATATCAAAAAATAGGAGGAATACTATATGCCAAAATATAGCGACAAAATAGATTTGTATTCTGACAGGGGTAAACTCGTTGAGAGTGGAGTCCCATTGGAAGCTCTTAGCCCTCTAAAAAATGAGGCAATACAGAGCATAGTCTCCAAAGTTGTCAGAACAGTTGCTGTCGATCTTAAAGGCACCCAGTCAGCACTTGCCACCGGAGCATTAGGTGGAAAAGGCCAAATAATTATGGGTAGAGAAATGAAACTCGATGTTGTCGGGAAAGCCCCAGAGATCAAGAAAAGAGTAGAAGAAATTCTTAAAATTGATGCAAAAGACGATACTTTAGTAACGCTTTTAGGAAACAATGAAAGAATGTTGGTACAAGTACCAACAAAGAGAATGTTTTGTGAATACACTGTTGGTATGACTGCAACAGCAGCCGCCGTAACACAAGCTATTATTGATGTGTTCGATGTTAGCATATTTGATGCAAATGTTGTAAAGGCTGCTATATGGGGAGCTTACCCACAGACCCTTGACCTTAAAGGGGCAAAAATTCAGGCTATGCTTGAAGTTCCTCAAAAGAACGAAGGTCTTGGATATTCTCTAAGAAACATCATGGTTAATCACATTGTTGCAACAACAAAGAAAAACGCAATGAACTCAGCTGCACTCGCCTCAATCCTTGAGCAGACTGCAATGTTTGAAATGGGAGATGCAATAGGCCCATTCGAGAGATTACATCTCTTAGGACTTGCATACCAAGGAATGAACGCAAACAATATCACATACGAACTAGTTAAAGCAAACGGAAAGAAAGGAACAATTGGATCAGTTGTCGAGGCCTTAATTGGAAAGGCAATTGAAGATAAGGTAATAACAGTAGATAAGACATTACCCTCTGGTTACAAGGTATACAAGGCTAAAGATATTCCATTGTGGAATGCATATGCCTCATCTGGTATGCTTGCCGCAGTAATGGTAAACTGTGGTGCAATGAGAGCAGGACAGGCCGTACCTTCTACAGTCTTGTACTTCAACGACTTAATTGAGCACGAAACAGGTCTACCGGGTGTAGACTTTGGAAGAGCCCAGGGTACAACTGTTGGTATGTCATTCTTCTCACACTCAATTTATGGTGGAGGAGGACCTGGTATATTCAACGGAAACCACATCGTTACAAGACACTCAAAAGGTTTCGTTATTCCATGTATCGCTGCCGCAATGGCATTAGATGCAGGAACACAGATGTTCTCACCAGAAGCAACATCCGGATTAATTAAAGAGGTATTCTCAACAGTCCCTGAGTTTGCAGAACCAATGAAGTATGTAAACCAAGCCGCTGTTAAGGCAAAGGGAGGTATTTAGGAGGAGTAATATTGAAAATTAGGCCCGAAATACAGATATTCCCTTTCAAATTGATTTCAAAAGAAACTGCAGATAAAATCGCTGATGAACTCACTAGGTTTGACTTTGTCACAAATGTTTCAGTTCATGGCCCCCCTATAAATTCAAAAGAAATAGAAAATTATATGGTGGGTTGGATATGGATTGAAGTTGAGGACAACAATGAAGATGTCCAGAGAATTATAAAGGACATTTGTGATGAATACTTGCCTTTTGGCTATAACATGGAAGTAGGACGATTTACAAAATATAAGAAAGGCGTATCTGATTATATAAAGGGTCTAAATTAGGAGGAATAAATATGGCATATAAAGCACAATTTCACCCTGGAAAATCTGAACCCTCAATGAACAGAAAAAAATATATGGATCCCTCATACAAGCTCCAAAAACTAAGATCAGTATCTGATGAAGATGTTGTAAGAGTTCTTGGTCACAGAGAGCCTGGAGAGGACTACAAGAGCGTTCACCCACCATTAGAAGAAATGGGAGAACCAGAATGCCCTATAAGGGAAATTGTAGAACCAACACCTGGTGCAAAAGCAGGAGACAGAATTAGATACGTTCAATTTACTGACTCCGTTTACTTTGCCCCTATATCTCCATATCAGAGATCATGGATGTACTCATACAGGTACAGAGGAATGGATAGCGGAACACTATCAGGAAGACACGTAGTTGAGGCAAGAGAAAGAGATGTTGAAGCAATTGCAAAAGAACTTATTGAGTCTGAAACATTTGATGCAGCAAGAACAGGAATTAGAGGAAGAACAGTTCACGGTCACGCTCTAAGACTTGATGAAAATGGTATCATGTTCGATGCAATGCAGAGATATGTCTTCGATAAGAGTTCAGGAGAAGTAAAATACGTAAAGAACATGGTCGGAGAAGAAATACCAGCCCCAATTTCAGTTGGTAAGCCTTTATCTGAAGCAGAATTAAAGAAAAGGACAACAATATACAGAGCAGATGGTGTCACAATAAAGCAAGACGCCGAAGTTCTTCAAATGGTACAGAATGTTCACTGGGAGAGATCCTTTGGTGGATTCGAGCCATTTAAGGAGGCCAAATTTTAAGGAGGGGATATGAATGGTATATAAAGATGAAAAACACAACTTTATGAAAGCAATGAAAAAGAAGTTTGAGGAAGCTCCTGACAAGAAACAGACAAAATACTACGTATACGGTGGATACAAGCAAAACAAGAGAAAAGTAGAATTCCATGATGCAGGTCAACAGATTGCAAAGGAAAGAGGAATACCTGGATACAACCCATCAGTAGGTATGCCACAAGGTCAGAGAGTATTAATGCCTTACCAGCTTTCCCATACAGATATAATCGCTAACATGGATGATCTTCACTTCGTAAACAACGCCGCCATGCAACAGGCATGGGACGATATGAGAAGAACTATCCTTGTAGGTCTCGATTCACCACACAACATTCTTGAAAAGAGGCTTGGAAAAGAGGTCACACCAGAAACAATTAACCACTACCTTGAAGTAGTAAACCACTCAATGCCTGGTGCAGCTGTCATTCAGGAACACATGGTTGAAACTGATCCAAGGTTAGTAAAAGACTCTTATGTTAAGGTCTACTCTGGAAATGATGAGTTAATTGATGAAATTGACTCAAGATTCGTTATAGACATAAACAAAGAATTCCCTGCAGACCAAGCAGCCCAATTAAAGAAGGCTATTGGAAAATCAATGTGGCAGGTAGTCAGAATTCCAACAGTTGTTGGAAGAGTCTGTGATGGAGGAACAGTTTCCAGATGGAGCGCAATGCAGATTGGTATGGCATTCATTGGTGCATACAACTTATGTGCCGGAGAAGCCGCAACTGGAGATTTCGCATACGCTGCAAAGCACGGTTCAGTCATTCAGATGTCTGACATGATGCCCGCAAGAAGAGCAAGAGGTCCAAACGAGCCAGGAGGACTTATGTACGGAATCGTAACAGACTGTGCACAGTCCATGGCAAAGTACCCAGATGACCCAGCAAGACATTCTCTTGAGGCAATCGCACTCGCAGCTTTAATTTACGACCAGATATACCTCGGATCATACATGTCCGGTGGTGTCGGATTCACACAGTATGCAACAGCAGCATACACCGATAACATCCTCGAGGACTTTGTATACTGGGGAATGGAACACGTAAAGGATAAGTACGGAGACCTTGCAAAACAGAAACCAAGCGTAAAACTCATAAACGATATCGGAACAGACGTATCCATGTACTGTTTAGAACAGTATGAACTTTACCCAGCAGTTATGGAAACACACTTCGGTGGATCACAGAGAGCTACATGTATCTCTGCAGCAGCCGGTACAAGTGTATCCATGGCAACAGGTAACGCTCAAGCTGGTCTTTCAGCATGGTACCTTGCATGTAACATACACAAGGAGCAGATGGGAAGATTCGGATTCTACGGATACGATCTTCAGGATCAGATTGGTGCATCAAACACCTTCTCATACAGATCCGATGAAGGTTTACCATTCGAGCTAAGGGGAGGAAACTACCCAAGCTACGCAATGAACGTAGGACACCAGAGTGCTTACACTGGTATAGTTGCAGCAGCTCACTCCGCAAGAGGAGACGCATGGGCTGTTTCACCACACATAAAGGTCGCATTCGCAGACAGGTCACTACCTTTCGACTTCGCAAACATTACAAAGGAGTTCGGAAGAGGTGCCATGAGGGAGTTCGTCCCTGCTGGAGAAAGAGACCTTATTATACCATAAATTAAAAATTTATTTTTTCTTTTATTATTTTTAATTCTATTCTAAACTTTCTTAGTAATTTTTATATATCCTATTTAGATGTAAATTTATGAAAAATTCTAAGGATGAAAAACGTGATTTATACGTATTTTCTTTAGCCTCTTTTTTAAATGATTTAGGTTCGGATATAATATACCCTATATGGCCATTATTCGTAACAGTATTCTTAGGTGCAGATGTTATTGTACTTGGGATCTTGGATGGAATTGGCGATGCTTTAGTTTCTGTATCTAGTGCATTTTCAGGTTATCTATCTGATAAATTTAGAAAAAGAAAAATATTTATTTGGACAGGATATATCTCTGCAGCCATAGCAAGATTTGGCTATGCCGTTTCTCCAACTTGGAAATACCTTATACCTTTCAAAGCACTGGACAGGGCTGGTAAAATAAGAAGTGCCCCAAGAGATGCAATGATTGCTGAGCTATCCACAAGAGATGACAGAGGAACTAACTTTGGCTTTCTTAGAACTATGGATAACTTAGGAGCAATTGTCGGCATCATTTTGTCCATAATTTTGTTAAAATATCTTGGATTTAGAAATCTCATTTTATTAGCTTCAATCCCTTCATTTTTTTCAGTCTTAATAGTATATTTGTTAATAAAAGAGAAAAAGTTTGAAGTTCAGAAGCGGAGATTTTCAATAAATCTCTTTGATAAAAACTTTAGATTGTTTGTAATTATTAATGGGCTATTTGCATTGGGGGCATTCAGCTATTCTTTCTTTTTATTATATGCAAAAGACATAGGATTCTCAATATACACTGTCCCAATATTCTATTTAATTTTTACAATATCAAGCACAGTATTTTCTTATCCTTTTGGAAAATTGGCAGATAAAATTGGGCGAAAAAAAGTATTGATGATTTCTTATATTTCTTTTGCACTTGTATGCGCCAGTTTTATTATTACAAGAAATTTATTAGGAGTTGCTTTCATATTTTGCATTTATGGATTATACAAGGCAGCTATCGAAGTTTCACAAAAAACATTGGCATCTGAAATATGTCCAATCGACTATAGAGCAACTTCATTAGGATCTTTTCAGCTGATTACTGGGCTTATGGCTTTTCCGGCTTCTTTTCTTGCAGGATTGCTCTGGCAGATATTTGGGATGAATTATCCCCTTTACTTTTCACTTGCTATATCTTTAGTCTCTTTTGTACTGATTAATTTGATAAAAGAACAAAAGACATGCTAATTAGAAACTTTTATAAGTTATAGGTATCCCTTCTTTCTGGTGAACATATAATGGATTTTTGTCCTGATTGCGGAACTCTTTTGCGCGTTAATAAAAAGGACGGTAAGTCGTGTTACGCTTGTAGGTGTGGATACGAAAAAGAGATAGATGAAAAAAGTCGATTTGAGCTTTCTGAAAAAAAACAATCTGAAGATGAAGTAGTTATAATTGAAGATAATAATATGGCAATGCCAAAAGTTAAAGAAGAATGTAAAAAATGCCATAATAGGGAAGCTTATTGGTGGATGCTCCAAACAAGAAGCGGAGATGAACCAGCGACAAAATTTTACAGATGCACAAAGTGTAACTTCACTTGGAGAGAATACGATTAAAAAAAATAAGAGGGCTATAATTTTGTCCTCTATTTGTTATTTAGTTTAATTCAATAAAAAAATATTAAAAATAATTTATTCCTTTTTTGTCTTTTTTGGTGCAGCTTTTTTCTTTGTTGGCTTAGCTTGTTCTTTAGCTTCTTTTGGCTTAGTTGTTTTTACTTCTTTTTTCTTTTCTACTTTAGTTTCTTTTTTAGCAGCAGTTTTTTTGGCTTCCTTTTTCTTCTCTGTTTTCTCTGGCTTAGCTTGTTCTTTAGCTTCTTTTGGCTTCTTTGCTTCAGTCTTTCTCTGCGCCTTAGCTTCCTTATTTTTCTTTAATATATCTTTTAGGAGGGCTACATTTTTTTCATAGACTGTATCTCTTTTAGTATCTAATATTACGCCTAATGAGTTTGCTTGACTCGTAGGGATATTTGCTTCCTTAAATTCGCCTAATGAGAAACCTCTGCTG
>Ga0209606_1004250_pt1 | contig 13452 bp, 13 predicted proteins | sample AD_UKC057_MetaG_FD_184412 | JGI IMG/M metagenome (GOLD analysis project Ga0209606, IMG submission 184412) | Active sludge microbial communities of municipal wastewater-treating anaerobic digesters from USA - AD_UKC057_MetaG (SPAdes) (version 2) | ecosystem: Engineered > Bioreactor > Anaerobic >...
CTGTGTACTTACCCATGTCATGAAGTAATCCTGCAAGGTATCCAGTATTTGACAAGTTGCAAGATTTCAATGCTTCAGAAGCATATAAAGCAGTTCTTTTAGAGTGTTCGCTTACAGTTTGAATAACTTTCTCATCGCCATTATATTTTATATGTGCTGGAAATCCATCTTTCATTCATGCCGCCTATTAATTTTACTTGATTACAACTTCATACTAGCAGAACAGGTGTCCAATATTCAGTACTTATATTGGAAAATTTCTATGAATTGTATTCGACAAAAGCATTATAACATATAAAATTGTCAACATTAATAGACTATTACAGATTAACTTGAATAAATTTGTTTAATTATGTTACCTGTCTTTGGTCTTAAGCATTTAAAAGTGGTGAGAGTAGCATTAAAAATACACTGTTAAGTCTTCTGTTTTCAATCACAATTTGCAGTCCTGTATGCCCTTTACCTGCCTTTGAGTAAGGTAGCAGTTTTCAAGAGGCAGACCTAATTTATCTGACAGTTCTTTTATGAATGCCGAACTTCTCGTTATGTTTATGTATTTGGAATCCGCCTTAACCAGCCTGAACCCTTTCATGAAATCGAATATCTGAGTTGCCGGGTATATGTTCTCAAGCACATTGAACTGGAACAGCCTTTCCAGCAGGACGGCTATGTAGCATATCAGGAAATGGCCCTTTATGCATTCTTCCTTCTGCAGGAATACCGGGCGCGCATCCAGATCGGACTTCATTATCCTGAAAGACTCCTCTATACGCCAGAGGCAGTGGTAAGTGTCATACATGTCCTGCTCCTTCATCTTTATCTCTGAAGTGACAAGCATGTTGTATCCTGCAAGCATAAGGTCCTTTTCTGCCGCATCCCTGTTTATTGACACATCAGGGTTCTTGCCGTCAGCACCCTTCATGCTTATGTACTTGCCAGCTTCCCCATATTCGCACTTCCTGGCCATGGAGGCCGTCATCTCTTTCGCTTTCTCGACCAGCCTGTTTATCTCGTACCTCTTCTTTTCCGCAAGTGAAGGGTTGTATGTCACAAGCCTTTTTTCAGTAAGCATCACCTGGACATTCACACCCTCATGCTCCACCGTATACGGGAATTTGTCTATGCATGACTTGTACCTGTACATAAGCTTTCCGTCCTTGTCTTTTGCTTCCTTGTATCCGGAATCCAACAGAACCCATTCCTTCTCAATCTCTGGAAGGCTCTTGACGGACTTTGAAAACAGGTATCCGTCCCCGTTTTTCTTCGAAAATGCTATGTTCTGCGCGCAATTGATGCCTTTATCGGCTACATGTATGGTTTTCCCCACAATCATGTTCTGATCCTTGAGCCTCTTTACGATGTCCCTCAGCACCGGCTTTTCCGACTCGTTGCCTGGGAACATCTTCATTCCTATGGGGAGCTGGTTGCTGTCCAGCAGGATTCCGAGACCCACTATCGGCTCCTTCCTGTTCTCCTTGCTCGGCCCCTTCCTCCTGAAGTCATCCTCCCTGTCTATCTCGAAGTAGAAGTTAGTGGAGTCGAAGTATGTGTTGGAGGTGTTGAGGCCGAAGGTCTGCCTGGTCTGCACGGTGAATATCTCGACGAACTTCTCATATTCCTGTCCTAAGAAGGACAGTCCGTCCAGCATCTGCTCGTAAGAGAAGCCGTACGGCATGTCAAGGGAAGGGAGCACGTCATGGAATGTCCTGCTCTTGCTGCAAGGGTGAACGCTCCTGGCATACACCAGCGAGGAGAGCAGCTCATACAGGTCGAACCTGAAGCTTGCGGAGAGCTTGAAGTAGTCCACATATTTCTTTATCTTAAGCTTCTCCATGATGCTCTTTGCTGGGAAATACCCTAAGAGCACTTCAGGGGACTTGTCGGAAATCTTCCTTACCTTATCCTTGCTCTTTACGGCATTCAGTTCGTCCACTTCCTTCTGGAAGTATTCCACGGGATCCTCTATCCCCTGCTCTAACCATGATTCCACAGACGCTAAAGACTTGAACGTCCTGTGGGCAGTGCCTTTCTTTTCCGGATGGTAGAAGCTCTCTACTATTGAAAGATATGTCCGCCCTTTGAGCCTGGCCTGCTTGAGAAAATATGCCATGTGGAACCTCCTTAATCTATATCACCACTATCACCATTATTATACCACACAGAAAATATATTTGTCAAGCATTATTTTAAAAAAAATATCCCATATTTATGGGAATATTTTTGATTCGTATTGATTTTCTTTCCTAAAGATTCTGGTGCTAACTACCAAAGACGGGACTTCAGATTCAACATATTTGCTCATGAAATTCACCTCATATGCATTATATCATAAACCGACAATATGTAAAGATAAACCGACACTTAATGTCGGTTTATAACTCGTATCAAACAGACAATTATGTTTACTCTGAAGAAAAAATTGCTCAATCTATACTTCACAGACTATTTAAAAGAAAATATATAGTATAATATCAAGAAAGGTCATATCAGAAACGCCGGAGGATATAATGGAAATACTTGCAGATAATTTTATTAAGATATACGAATCTGAGAATCCTTCTGTTATCGGATGTTACAGTCCTGGAATTACAAGATTGGACAGCGGCAGGCTTGTTGTTACAATAGAAATTGGCGGTAAAAAGACATTTCCACTTGAAGGACCAAAAATAGAGTCTGATCTTGGCCAGTCACAGGGCAAGGTATTCACATCTGATGATAAAGGAAAGACCTGGCAGCACAGGGGTGATTTTGCTATGACTCATTCCAGACCTTTTGTTGCAGGAAATTCTATATACATTCTCGGTCATTCAGGGGATCTTTGCATTATAAAATCAGATGATGACGGGGAGACCTGGACGACTCCTGTCAAGTTAACAAATAATGAACACTGGCATCAGGCACCATGCAATGTGCATTATGCTAATGGCAATGTATATATAGTTATGGAAAAGAAAGTATATGACGATATAAACGGATGGAATGTAAACGGGATGGCTCCAATACTTATGAGAGCTAATGTTAATGATGATCTTACAAAAAGAGGATCATGGGTATTCGCATCCGAACTTGCTTTCAGGGATTTGATAGATTCGAAAGATTTAGAGTATTTCGGAGTTCCTTTTTATGAAACACCAAGAAGAACATTCATTGAAGTATCTAAAGGAAGACCGTGTCATCCTATTGGGTGGCTTGAAACAAATATAGTGCAGTTTGTTGATCCGGATCACATCTGGTATGATGAGACAGGTCATACATTCCATCTTTGGATGAGATCTCATACCGGAAGAACTGGATTCGCGTGTATAGTTAAGGTAATAGAGACCAACTACAATACAATGGTTACAGTACCGGAAAAAGTACCTTCTGGCAAAAAGATTGTATATGTGCCTTGTCCGGGTGGACAGATGAAGTTTCATATATTGTATGACGAAGTTACCAAACTTTACTGGCTGTTAAGCACTCAAGCGACAGACAGCATGACAAAACCTGAAAGACTGCCAAAAGAAAGGTATGGATTACCGGATAATGAAAGAAACAGACTACAGTTACATTTTTCAAAAAACTGCATTGACTGGTGTTTTGCCGGAATGGTATCAATCGGTAAAGGAATAAAACATTCAAGACATTATGCAAGCATGGTTATAGATGGGGAAGACTTACATGTCCTGAGCCGTTCAGGTGATGAGTTAGCAAGAGACCCTCATAACGGAAACTTAATAACTTTCCATACCATAAAGGATTTCAGAAAGCTTGTTTATTAGAAATCAAAATACTTAATAGTTATTCATACTATTAGTATTAAGAGAATAAAAGATAACTATATTAGGAAAAATAAAAAGGAGACAGTATGAATAAATGTATTAACAGCGGGGTATGGCCCACGATGATTACCCCATTTACTAATGACGATAAGATTGATTACAAGGCTCTTGATGCCCTTATAGACTGGTACATGGAAGGAAAGGTTGACGGATTGTTTGCAGTATGTCAGTCTAGCGAGATGTTTTACCTAACACAGGAAGAAAGAATCAGTCTTGCTAAATTTGTTGTTGAGAAAGTAAATGGAAGAGTACCGGTTGTTGCATCAGGAAATTTCAGTAAAGATATATATAAACAGGCTAAAGAAATAAAGATGATGGCAGATACAGGAGTGGATGCTGTCGTTATACTTACAAACGGCCTTGCAGATAAAGATGATGCGCATGATGTTTGGCTTAAGAATGTGCAGATTATTTTAGATAATATCCCTAAAGACGTACAGCTCGGCTTATATGAATGCCCTGTCCCTTACAAAAGACTTTTGACGCTGGATGAATTGAAATGGTGTGCTGATTCAAAAAGATTCCTTTTCCTAAAAGACACATGCTGCAACGAGGATATGTTAAAAGACAGATTGAGAGTGCTTAAAAACAGCTCCCTAAAACTGTTCAATGCTAATGCAGCTACCTTGCTGTATACCCTGAATTTAGGTGGAGCGGGATTTTCTGGCGTTTTAGCCAACTTTTTTCCTAAGACATTGAAAAAACTTGTGGATACTCAGCAAATGGATATAGTAAAAGCTTCTGAAATACAGGATTTTATAGGCTCTATAGCTGCTATTGAAAGCAGATGCTATCCTTTATGCGCAAAGCAGTTTCTTCAATTAGAGGGACTGGATATATGTACTCATACCAGAAGCGTGGACATGTCTAAATACTTGCCTGCTTTCTATAACGAAGTAGAACAGCTGCATGCTTTTGGCAAGAGGTATGAAAAGAGCCTGTAGAAATGAGGTTGGGGATGAGTAAAATTATATATGATTATATGAAATTCAATACAACATCTTATATATTGAATGCATTTATAATATGTAAAAATTGATAACAAATGGTATTAAGTGTATAATTCAATAAGGAGATAACTTGAATGACCCAAAATGGTAATCAGCCTGTATACAAACGGCAACGCTTTTTATTGAATTTTACACAGCAATTAAAAGGAAGCGTAACATCGACTGATTTGCAGAAATTAGTATTTTTCTGTATGAAAAAAGACCAACTAGACTATTACGACTTTATTCCATATAAATTTGGGCCTTATTCATTTCAACTTGCAGAAGACGTAGAAATTCTAGAGAAAAATGGATTTTTATCAATTAATAACACTTATGAAGGTGTTCGAATAAAAGCAGTTGGCGATGTTCTGAATGATTTAAGGCTGTATATTGCTAATGAACGCAGTAATGCTTTAATAAAAAGAGCATACTGTGAGTACCCTTATTACGCAATCAATAGCGAAATTGCCAAACGTCTGTTTTCTGATGATGAATCTAGATTTATTGATGTCGAAAAACAGAAATATACCGAGAAGAGCGAGGTTCTATTTACTGTAGGATATGAGGGAAAAAGCATAGAATCATTTATAAATATCCTGATTAAAAACAGTATCAAGGTATTGATAGATGTCCGTAAAAACCCTTTAAGCAGAAAATTCGGATTCTCAAAAAGTAAACTTGAGCAAATAACTAAAACAGTGGGAATTGACTACATACATATTCCCGAACTTGGAATTGAATCAGAAAAGCGTAGCACTCTTGAAACAATGGATGACTATATACAGCTATTTGATGATTATGAAAAGACACTTGATAAACATATATTACAAATTAATTATATATATTCGATATTAAATTCGAAAAACCGTATAGCTTTAATGTGTTATGAGAAAGATCCTAAGATGTGCCACAGGCATGTTGTCGGAGATTATGTCAGAACAAAATATTCCATCAAGAGTGAGGACATTTAGTGTCAGAGAAAAAAAGGATATTTATTGTGGTCAAGACTTATCCGACAATTTCAAAGGAATATTCAGAATTTGTATGTACAGCAGGAATCCTTGAAGATGGTTCATGGGTCAGGCTATATCCTATTCCTTTTCGCAAACTTGATTTAGAACGAAAATACCATAAGTACACATGGATTGAAGTTGAAGTTGATCGGAACACAAAAGATTTCAGACCAGAAACATATCGTCCAGTTTTAGATACATTAACTATACAAGATCATACTAAGGATTGGGGAGAACGACGAAGGATTATATTTAATAACAAGAAAATATATACTAATATGCAGGAACTGATAAGTAAAGCAAAGATTGATAATAAATCTCTTGCGATATTTAAACCAACTAAAATCCATGATTTCATATATAAAGATGTTGATAGGGAATGGGATAAGGGTAAATTATCTATTCTGAAAGGTTTATCAAGACAAATGAATTTTTTTCAAACCCCTGAGGAAATTGCTGATGAATTTAAAAACAGTTCATAAAGTACCATATGAATTTTCATATGTTTTTGAAGATAATAGCGGCCATAAATCAACTTTAATGGTTGAAGACTGGGAACTAGGTATGCTCTATTTTAATTGTTTGAAAGACGCAAATGAAGATGAATCAATGGCTATATCAAAAGTAAAAGATAAATTTTTAACATATTTTAATACAAGAGATCTATATTTCTTTCTCGGTACAACAAAACAATATCATAATGTTGCACCTAATCCATTTATAATCATAGGAGTGTTTTATCCTCCTATACCACAGCATGGCGGCCAGATAAGCTTCTTTGGTAAGAATGAAATCTCTTATATATAATATATATAACATAGAGCTAGATATATCTGTAAATCACGGAAATGTCTGTTTTTTCTAGCATCATATCTATTGGCAGAATTAATACATCATCTTTATAAAGCATTACATGTTCGGATATATCACCTAAAATTTCGCCGCTGTTAATGTTTTCAAAATATTGTACTCTATAGAGCCATTAATCAGTAAATTAACCCTATCTTTTATGATGCTATATAAGTACATTATCATTTAAAATGTGTATAATATATACATGAAAGTCGGGAGCAATTGATGAAAAAACTATATGAATATACAGTTGAAGAAGAAGTAGCTAATACCATAACACATGGTGTCATAGCCTCTTTAGTTCTTCTTTCCATATCCTTTGCGATTCTTTATGTGAATGCGAAAGGCAGTTATACCGCTATCGCTTTAACCGTAATCGGAGGATGGCAGAGTATAGTGATTATTTACATGCAGTGGACAATGGTAATTGTGGAGATTTTACATAATGTACTGTTGGAAACTTCTGTAGTGGTCTATCATATTATTAGCTGGACACTACTTGCCTTTTTACCATTATTCATTAAGCATGCAAGTGTGAGCATCTTGGTTGTTGTCCTTTTAGAAGGCATATTCTATTTTATCGGTGCTATTATAAATTCCAAGAAATCCTTTAAGTATTATCTTTTTTACAATAAACCAGTGTATATGTCTTGAAAAAGAAAAAAATTATATAAAATTGAGGTGGGATTATGTCATTTAAAGTTGCATTTATCGGAGCGGGAAGCATAGGATTCACAAGGCAGATAGTAAAAGACCTTCTGTCTGTGGAGGAGTTCAGAAACATTGAAATATCCTTTATGGATATATCTGAGCATAATTTAGAAATGGTCAGAGCATTGTGTCAACGTGATATTGACAGTAATAAGCTTTCCATTAAAATAGAGGCCACAACCGACAGGAAAGAAGCATTAAAAAATGCCAAATATGTTTTTGTAACAGTAAGAGTAGGAGGACTGGAAGCTTTTGCCACTGATGTAGAAATCCCTCTAAAATATGGAGTGGATCAGTGCGTTGGAGATACTTTATGTGCTGGAGGCATTATGTACGGACAAAGAGGTATCCCTGTCATGCTGGGTATTTGCTCCGATATCAAAGAAGTGGCGAGAGAAGATTGTATGATTTTAAATCATACTAATCCTAATGCCATGATTACATGGGCAGCTAACCACTATGGAAAAGTGCCGACCATTGGTCTTTGTCATGGAGTACAGGGTGGACATCAGAAGATTGCTGATGTATTTGGATTAAAAAAAGAAGAAGTGGACATCATTTGTGCTGGAATTAACCATCAGACATGGTATACACAAATTAGGCATAAGGGGGAAGATTTAACAGGCAAGCTGCTGGATGCATTTTTGAATCACGAAGAATTCTCTAAGACAGAAAAAGTGCGTATTGATATGTTGAAAAGATTTGGTTATTTCAGTACCGAATCCAATGGCCATTTAAGTGAGTATGTTCCCTGGTATCGAAAAAGGTTAGACGAAATCAATGACTGGATTGATTTATCATCCTGGATAAATGGTGAAACCGGAGGGTATCTAAGAGTTTGTACAGAAAAGAGAAACTGGTTTGAGACAGATTTTCCTGAATGGATGAAAAAAGACCCTTTTGTGTATGATAAAGAACATAGGGGACAAGAACATGGATCATATATTATTGAAGGACTGGAAACAGGTAGACTTTACAGAGGACACTTTAATGTAGTCAATAATGGATGCATAACAAATCTTCCTGATGATGCTATTGTAGAAGTACCAGGATACGTAGATGCCAATGGAGTAAATATCCCTAAGGTGGGAGCATTGCCTTTAGGGTGTGCTGCAGTGTGCAATAGCAGTATCTCTGTTCAGCGCTTAGCAGTACATGCAGCCGTTGAGGGTAATGAGCTATTACTGAAACAAGCAATGATGATGGATCCTCTGGTAGGAGCTGTTTTAAATCCCAATGAAATCTGGCAGATGACAGATGAAATGCTGGTCGCATGCGAGGATTTACTTCCTCAATATAAAGATACGATAAAGGCAGCAAAAGAAAGACTAATTCATAAAGAAATAAAAACAGATGATTCCTTTAAAGGAGCCGCTAGGTTAAAAGTTAAAACAGTAGAGGAACTTAAGCAAGAGAATAAGAAATAGCTTAGACTGATATATCCCGCAAAACATATTGCCATCCTTAATAATTTAATCGTTGAGGGTGGTATTTTTTTATCCGTTGAAGCAATAACTTTTTTCTTCTTAAATCTACAGGATTAAAGCTAATTCTTAAGCCTTTTTGCTTTTCTTTGTACCCTAATTATATTCCACATAGGTTTAATATGCATACAGTCAAAGAGTATGGATAGAGCCAATATGTGAATGGTTCAGTTGGAAGTTTGTATATACCATGAAGGCATATATGATGACATCTGGTCATACCAGTACATAATGTCCTGTGACTGTTTCATCATAGTATCAATTTCACTTTGCCCGAAGGGTATTGCCCAGTATATTGATGAAAGGGTGTTGCTGGAAATGTATAGTGCTAAGAGTCTGAAAAACTCATCAGGCGGATTGCCGTTGAAATATGCATGAAGCTGTCCTGATGCAAAATGAGGACTGACTGTTGCACTCCATACAATCCTGTTGAACTCCTCCCACGGATCCCCATAATCCATACGGTTCCAGTCTATAATATGTATTTTCTGGTCTTTTGATATAATCATATTCCCAATGTGATAATCCCCATGCTGCAGGCATTGAGGGCGATTGTTAAGAAGATATTTATTCCTCTCAATATATTCAATTACTTGTTCATCCCCTTTAAACCTAATACCGCATTCTTTGTACTTTTTTATCTTGTAGTTCATTTTACGTGTGAAACGTGTTTCCCAGTCTTCCTGTTGGGAAGGTGCAGGTATTGAATGTATTAACCGTAAAGCTTCACCCGACTTCAAACCTAATCTGTATTGTTCCATATCTGTAAGGTTAGGTAAGATAATTTCCAAATCCTCACCGTCAATCCATGTCAGAAGCTGATATACCGATGTGTTATTATCGCAAACACCGAAATCTACAGGTAAAGACATGGGAACATTTAATGATGCGGTTTTCTTCATTATCTCAAAGTCACTCTTTTTGCGTTCATATTGGGATATATCTGATAAGCGAAGAAGCAGTTTTCTGCCATCTTCAGTTTCTATATAGAATTTCTTATCATCTGACCATCCTTTATTTACAGCCTCTATCTTTCTGAATGTGCTGTATCCTGGTATGTCGAACATTCTTTCCTCCTTATTGCGAACAAGTCCTATTATATCCTTTTTCAGAATTTTTTCAAAATAACTGAAAAAAATGTGCTAATATAGTAGAGTAAAAAAGAATATAGAATGAGAGGATAGTTATGATAGACGGACATATCCATATAGAAAGAGGAGAATACACTCTTGAATGGATTAAAAAATTTACAGACAGAGCAATAGAAAAGAACATTGAAGAAATATGGTTACTTGAACACTGTTACAGATTTACGGAATTTATGCCTATGTATGATTCAGTATGCAAATACAGTGTGAGTATATAGATAAGTGGTTTCATAAAAAAGCTGGAGTTAAGGAATTAAATGATTACCTTGAACTGATGGAAAAAGTAAGAGAGACTGATTTCGGCGTGAAGGTAATGTTCGGACTGGAAGTATGCTATTTTAAAGAGTATGAAGAGTTTGTATATGACTTAACTAAATACAAAGATTTTGATTTCCTTCTTGGAAGCGTGCATTTTGTGGATGATTTCGCATTTGACCATAAAGCAGAACACTGGGTGGGCAAAGATGTAGATTTAATATATGCACGATTCTTTGAAGCATCAATAGAACTTGTAAAATCGAATATTTTCGACGGCATAGCTCATCCAGATTCGATAAAGCTGTTCGGACACAAGACATTATATCCTCTATATGAGTATTATGAGGAGCTGGCAAAGCAGTTATCAAATAACAACATGTATGCAGAGCAGAACAGCGGAGCGCACAGAAGGTGCCCGGCCACAGCGGAATTAGGCATGGACAAGGATATGCTTGATGCGATGTTAAGACACAGTGTTAAGATAGTAACAGCATCTGATGCACATGAGCCTTGTGATGTGGGAGATAATATAGCTCAGCTGAAAAAGAGCATATCTATAGGTTGACATATTCCTGCTTCTTAAGTAAGTAGGGATACAGCATATATTTTAAAGGGGGAAGTGTTTATGGGTATTGATATAAAAAGGCTGACTCCGGAATTGTCGGAGGATTACCTGTACTTTTTTGATAATACTCCTCATTCAACGAATAAACCGGAACATCGCTGTTACTGTGTCTGCTGGAGCAGTAAAGACTGTGAAGGTACTGATTTTTCCAGTGCTGAAAAAAGAAGAGATATCGCAAAGGAATATGTGAGGGATGGCCATATACAAGGTTATCTTGCTTATGTGGATAATAAGGTCATTGGCTGGTGCAATGCAAATACGAAAGAAGACTGTTACGGCTGTGTCTCATGGAAGATGTTTATGAAGCCTATAAGAAAAGACCAATCGGATGTGAAGGTAAAATCAGTCTTATGTTTTGCTGTATCTCCCCAAATGAGGGGACAAGGCGTTGCGACACAGCTTCTTAAAAGAGTGTGTGAGGACGCAAAAGAAGATGGATTTGATTTAATAGAAGCTTATCCCAATAGAGAATTTACAAGCACGGAAGATGATTTTATGGGAACGATAAGCATGTTTGAAAAAGCAGGATTTATAAGGTGCTATGAAGCGGGAAATAAAATAGTAATGCAAAAAGCATTAAAAGTATAAACTGCATATATTGACCATATCTCTTTGCTTTAGTAAGTATAAATATATCCGGCATCAGAATTAATAGAACCAGTCAGATGCATTACCATTGTATGCTCGTCTGCATAAGTGCCGTCAGAGTACTTCATTCCATGAGGAACTGTCCCTACTATTTCAAACCCGAAGGACTTGTAGAAATCTATTGCTCTTTGATTTGTATCAACAACTTCAAGCATTAAAAGCTCAAGATTCTGCTGCTTGCTCCATTCGATATGGGAAAGCATTAATTTACCGGCTATTCCCATACCCCAGCATTTCTTGCATATAAATATCCCGAAATGCCCTTTGTGGCGGAATCTGTTCTTTCTATTGTTGTATGATGTCTCTGCAACACCCACTATCTCATTGTCTATGACTGCTACAGTCCATAAGATGTTTTCAGCAGTATCGCGTTTATTTATAAGTATCTTTTCATCTTCAGCTGAGTAAGCGAATTCGCCGGGTTCTCTTGTCAGATACTTGCTTTCTGTATCAATCAGATTTACAAGATTGATCATTTCCTCTGCATCATTTTCCTCTGGGGAGCGGACTATAAGGGTTTTTCCGTTTTTTAATAAGTATTCTTTGTAATATTTCATTTTTTCATCCTTTAAATATGCTACCTAAATTATAACTACAATACCACATTAATGCAAAGAACCAGGTTTCTGATTTTTTTATTGAATAGCCTGGTTCACACTGGTATACTGTGAATATATATTTTTAGATCATTTTCAAATATCGAGAGGAGTAAATTATGGGATTAATAAGAGCTATTACTGGAGCTGTAGGCGGAGTACTTTCTGATCAATGGCGGGAGTATTTCTACTGTGAGTCGATGGATGTCGATGTGCTTGTCAGAAAAGGGCAGAAAAGAACAGGTAAAAGAAGTTCCAATACTAAGGGAGAGGAAAATATAATCTCGAATGGATCCATCGTGGCTGTTAATGAAGGACAGTTCATGATGATAGTGGATAACGGCAAGGTAGTGGAATTTTCCGGTGAGCCAGGCGAATTCGTATATGACTCATCCACAACTCCAAGTATGCTTTATGGCGGGTTTGGAGCAGGTCTTGTCGCAAGCTTTAAAGAAGTCGGAAAACGTTTTACCATGGGCGGAGATCCAGGCAAGGACCAGAGGGTGTATTTCTTCAATATGAAGGAATTAGTTGGTAATAAATACGGTACTCCCAATGCAGTTCCTTTCAGAGTTATAGATAAAAACATAGGGCTGGATATAGATATATCAATAAGATGTCATGGAGAGTATTCATACAAGATAGTTAATCCATTGCTGTTCTATACAAATGTTACTGGAAATGTACAGGATGAGTACAAACGTGACATTATAGACGGACAATTGAAGACAGAGCTTATGACTGCTTTACAGCCGGCATTTGCAAGAATATCCGAAATGGGTATAAGGTACAGCGCATTACCAGGACATACAATGGAGCTTGCAGATGCTCTTAACCAGGTGCTGTCACAGAAATGGACCGCTTTAAGAGGCCTTGCAATAGCATCATTTGGTATAAGCTCATTAAAGGCTTCAGATGAAGACGAAGCAATGCTTAAACAGTTACAGAGAAGCGCAGTTATGAGAGACCCGACCATGGCTGCTGCAACACTTGTAGGAGCACAGTCAGAAGCAATGATGAGTGCAGCAAAGAACGAGGGAGCTGGTCCGGTTATGGCTTTTGCAGGAATGAATATGGCAAATGCAGCAGGCGGAATGAACGCTCAGAGCCTTTTTGCAATGGGAGCAAATCAGCCTAAAGCGGAAGCTCCAGCACCAGACCCTAACAGCTGGACATGCTCATGCGGAGCAGTTAATAAAGGCAAATTCTGTACAGAATGCGCTAAACCAAGACCTCAGGAAGGCTGGACCTGTTCATGCGGGGCAGTAAATAAAGGGAAGTTCTGCGCAGAATGCGGAAAACCA
>Ga0209606_1004252_pt1 | contig 13449 bp, 9 predicted proteins | sample AD_UKC057_MetaG_FD_184412 | JGI IMG/M metagenome (GOLD analysis project Ga0209606, IMG submission 184412) | Active sludge microbial communities of municipal wastewater-treating anaerobic digesters from USA - AD_UKC057_MetaG (SPAdes) (version 2) | ecosystem: Engineered > Bioreactor > Anaerobic >...
AGGGGTTGGACGGCTTCGATATCGTCCTGGCCGACCTGGGCGTTTCGTCCATGCAGGTTGACGACCCCGGCCGGGGGATCGGCTACAAGGAGGACGGCCAGCTCGACATGCGGATGGACAATCGCCTGGAGAAGACCGCCGCGGACCTGCTGGCCGAAATGAGCCCGGAGGACCTCTCTGCCGCCATCCGCGACCTGGGCGACGAGGAAGACCACGAACGGATCGTGTTCTTCCTGGCTGCCCAGCGACAGGTTCAGCCGCTCACGCTTGTCTCGCAGCTCGTCCGCCTGGTGCTGGCCGCCAAGGGCCTGACCGAGCACACCTGGCGCAAGAGCCCCAAGAGCGACTTCGGCGAGTTCCACCCCGCGGCCAAGACGTTCCAGGCCCTGCGGATCCTGGTCAACCGCGAGTTGGACAACCTGTCGCGTTTGCTGGAGGCCCTGCCGCGGTGTCTCAAGAGCGGCGGCCGGGCGGGCATCATCAGCTTCCAGGGGGGCGAAGACAAGCTCGTCCGCGAGGCCTTCGAGGCGGGTCAGGCCGCCGGCGTCTACGCCGCCGTCTCCGACGGCGCCATCCGTCCAGGCCCCCGCGAGGTCCACCGCAACTGGCGCAGCGCATCGGGGCGCTTCCGCTGGGCAAGGCGGGCGTAACAGCGACTCATTCGATCATCATCGCGTCGCCGTACGAGTAGAACCGGTATCGCAGGCGGCGGGCCTGCTCGTAGGTGCGGAGGATCATGGGCAGGCCCTCGGTCGAGCCGGGTTTGCAGAAGGCGGCTACCAGCATGAGCAGCGTGCTGCGGGGGAGGTGGAAGTTGGTGATCAGGGCGTCGACCGCCTGGAAGCGGGCGGGCGGGTAGATGAAGATCCGCGTCCAGCCCGAGGCGGAGGCGAAGCGTCCGTCCGGGCCGACGGAGCTTTCCAGCACGCGGACGGAGGTGGTGCCGACCGCTACGATCCGCCTGCCGGCGGCGCGGGCGGCGTTGAGCCGCTCGGCCGTGGGGGCGGCCAGTTCGTACCACTCCTCGTGCATGGGGTGCTCGGCCAGGTCTTCGTGCTTGACCGGGGCGAAAGTGCCCAGGGCCACGTGCAGCGTCACGCGGGCCAGTTCCATTCCGACGGACTGCAACTCGTTCAGCAGCTCGGGCGTGAAGTGCAGCCCCGCCGTCGGTGCGGCCACCGCGCCGGGGCGATCGGCGTAGACGGTCTGATAGCGGACGCGGTCGTCCGTTGACGGGGCGGGGCGCGCGGTCTGGGAGGGGGCCTTCGACGGGTCGGCCGGTCCCGCCTGATCGCCGCCTCCGCCGCGACGGATGTACGGAGGGAGCGGGGGGGAACCCACCCGCTCCAACAGCTCGGTTGCCGGTCCGGTCACGCGCTGCTCGTCGCGAACCACGTCGACTTCCCACCGGCCCTGCCCGAGGTTCCGCTCCAGCCGGAGCGTCTCGTCGGCCCCGAGCAGTTGCAGGCGTTCACTTGCTCGGCATCGCCCAGCCCCCTTGAGTAGGACTTCCCACCGCCCGGGGCCGACCTCGCGGAGGAACAGGCCTTCGATCCGCCCGCCGCTGCTGCGGCGGCAGGTGATGCGCGCGGGGATCACCCGAGTGTCGTTTAACACCAGCAGGTCGCCGGGCCTGAGCAGGGCGGGCAATTCCCGAAAGACGTGGTGGGAGATTTCCCCGTCGCTACGGCACAAGCGCATGAGCTTCGACTGGTCGCGTCGCTCCAGCGGTTGCTGAGCGATCAGCTCCTCCTCCAACGGATAGTCGAAGTCCGCTGCTCGAAGGGGCTCGGTCATCTTTCCGCTCATTTTGGGGGAAGTTCCCTATTGCGTCCGGTCGCGGACGGCATATCTGTACTCACAGCCCAACGCCGGGAAGGTGTTGCTGTTAAACACATGTAAAAAAAAGCGTTAAGGCAAAACAGCCAAACTTATCCACAATCTGTCCACACGGCGGAAGTATAGCACAATTGATGCCGTAACGACTGGTTTTTCACCCAGTCGGGTCAGAAGCAGTAGTACTTGTCAATGGGGCCTCTTCTGATCGCCGCGCTCGCTGGCTGCACAAGTTATGATCGCAAATGGACGATGTGAACGAAGACTGAACCCAGACCAACCTTCGGTGCTCCAGTGGCAACGCGTCAACAAGAGATCATGGCCAGGAAGATCGCCACGATGCGACGAGCCGGGCTCGTCCGTCTGCTGCGGTCCATGGACTGCGGCTTTCGAATCGACTTCAGCGACGAGTACCTTAAGTCCATGAGCATCGAGCGCCTGCGGCACGTCGTGCTGGCTGCCAGCCTCCATGACCACTCCGCCTGCCAGGGCGACCGGTCCGCCCAGGGGCCCGCCTGAAACCCACCCGGGCAGCCGACGCGCGAATCCTACCGTTGTCCCAGCCGCATGAGCATCTCCAGCACTTCCACTCGCACGCGGTCGGCCAGGCCGCGGTCCTTCGGCTCCCTCCAGTGGATGAGTTTGCTGGCGGTCATGCAGGCGGTCACCCGGTCGGCCGCGGACGCCAGCAGGGCCTTGGCCTCGCCCAGGGCCGGGTGACCCGGCTGGGCCTTCTGCACCTGCGAGACCCGATCGGCCAGCATGGCCAGGTACTCGTAGTCCTGCACGCCCTCGCGGACGGCCTCCATGTGCTTGCCGGGCGTCACCGTCTTGCTGTCCAGGAAGAGGGGCGTGTAGGCGCCGACAGTGCAGCCGTATTCATTCCACGAACTCGACCCGTTGGAGTCTCCAAACGCCCAGAAGCCCATCCCCTCCGCGCCGTACTTCCAGCAGGACCACGCTTGAAGGCGGTGGTACGCGTAGGGGTCCAGTAGCTTGCCCGGCCCGCTGCACGAGTACAGCCACAACCGCCGCCCCGCCTCCTTCTGCGCGGGGTAGAACTTGTCGAACGCCTCGCGACGGTCCAGCCACATGGGCAGGTTCGGGCACAGCACGTGGGACACCTCGAACAGTTCCGGGGAGGCCTTCGCCGGATCGCTCCAGGTGGGGTCTTCCCAGATCCTCACCCCAGGCTGGGCGGACCGGATCGCGCGGGCGTACTCGATGATCACGCGGTCCATCTCGGCGTTGTGGGGCTCGTCCACCAGCAACAGGTGCAGGCGCTCGGGCGCGATGTTCCACTTGCCAAGCTGGGCGACCCACCAGGTGATCCAGGCCGACACCGCCCGCTTGAAGGGCGGCGTACCCATCTTGTGCCCGCCGAACGACTCGCCCACGGCTGCAAACACGCAGTAGTTGCGGGCGCCGGGGAAATTGTCCTTGTTGAGCGCGCCCGGCCAGCGATCCAGCCAGGCGCGGAACTGCGAAGGGTCGGGCTGGGCGGTCATGTTGCCTTCGGCGTCATAGCGTCCGCGGTCGAGCACGGCCGACTGGGCCCATGGGCTGTCCACGAAGTGCTCGCGGAGCGCGTCGAGAAACGCCCGGCGGTTGTCCGGGGTCACCTCGTAGCAGCGCTCGCGGTCGGTGTAGTCCCAGCCGCCCAGGTGGAGTCTCGGCCGATCGGGGCCCATCAGGCGGACCGGGTACACCTTGAGCGCCAGCGGGACGGCTTGGCCCGTCTCAGGGATGACGATGCTCCCGTTGTGCTCGCCGTGGGGCAGGTTCGGCCCGAGCGTGAGCCAGATCTGCTTGTGCAGTCCCGGCAGGCATTCCAGCTCAACGCCCGCGGAGGACTTGCCGCGGGCGATCGGCAGGGCGGCGCAGACCGGTACGCCCGACTGCGTGTCGGTGAAGAGACCCTCGTGGACGGTAATGCAGGAGGCGATTTCCGGCTTCAATCCCTCGACGCGGAGATGGACCTTCCGCGGCTGGTCGGCGGTATTGGTGATGTTGAACGCGCCCGACCGGAACTCGCCCATCATCATCTTGACGTCGATCCTGAGGGGCGTGTCCCCTGGCCGCTGGGTAGAGCTGAGCATGTCCCAGTGGCTGGGCGTCTGCCACAGGACCAGTCGGCCCTCGCCCGGGCTGCGCCAAAGGGCCGCCTGCAAGACCAGCAGTCGCCGGTGCAGGTCGCCAATGGGAAACACCGTCGTGAAGCTCTCGTCCGCCTTCGCCGAATGAGTCGGAATCTGGCCCTGGATCGCCTTCAGTTCCTCCTTGAGCTTGCTCGCTGCCGTTGCGTCGAGCCCGGCAGACTCGATCCCCTCCTCGACAGCGGCGGCATCCGTCCGCAGTCGTCGCCGAACGCAAGTATCGACGAGGAGCTGACGGTAGAAGCCCTTCACGTCATCGATGACCGGGCCCTGCGGGGTCCCGCTCAGCAGGTCGTCCGGTCCGCGGAGGACCTCGATCTCGTCCACGAAGCAGAAGGAGCGGCTGGGGGTGACGATCAGCTTCACGTGCCGTCCCCGCGTCGCCAGGGACTCCGCGCGAAAGCGATGCAAGGCGTACTTGCCGTCTGTCGCCGGCGCGGGGCTCAGCGTCGCCAGATCTGCGATCCATCGCCACCGCTTCGCGTCGTCGCTGACCAGGACGTGGATCGCGGACGGGAATTCCACGCCTGCCACCCCGGCGGCGGTATTGAACGACAGCCCCGCGATGGGCTGGACCTTTCCGAGATCGATGGTGATCGTGACCGGGCTCCTGCCCGACCAGCCCACCGTGCCCGGCTGGGTCCAGAAGTAGCCCTTCACGTACCGCCCATCGGTGAGTTGGGTGCGGTCGCCCGCGTCTGTGCAGTGGCGGTAGTTCGCCGCCGGATCGAGACGGTAGGGGCGGTTGAGGGCGAGATTGTCGGGACCGGCCGCCAGCGCCGACGCCATCAGCACCGAGAGAGCCATCGCGTGCATGGTCATTCTCCTTCGGTTGGCTTAACGCGTGGCGAGGGGCGCGATAGAAACCAGGAGAGCCACGGGAACGGCGAGTCCCGTGGCTCTCACGGCATGTCGAGAGCAGCTGACGTGCTTCAGGCGAAGCAGGCCGCTACTTGCCCATCTTCTTGAGGTTCTTGAGCGACTGTTCCACGCGCTGGAGGGGCGTGCGGGTCTTGTCGCCGGCCTCGTCCTCGACGATGTACCACTCGGTTCCGGCCGTGGACTCGCAGATGGAGAAGACGGTCTTCCAGTCGACCTCGCCGTCGCCGATGACCGCCTTGGTCTTGGAGTATTCCTTCAGGTGGACGGTCTTGGCGCGCCCGGGCCACTTTTTCAGGGCGGCGATGGGGTCGCCTCCGCCGTGCATGGCGTTGCCGAAGTCCACCTGCAAGGACACCTCCGGCTTGGTCGCGCCGGCGAAGATGTCCCAGCCCAGATCGCCCTCGAGCTTCTTCCACTCGACGGAGTGGTTGTGGTAGCCGACGATCATGCCCTGCTCGCCCGCCTTCTGGCTGGCGTCGTTGAAGATCTTGGCCACCTCCAGCCAACCGGCCTTGCTGCCGGTGTACTTGCCCGGCAGGCCTGGCACGATCAGGAACTTGTTGCCCAGGGTCTTGTTGAACTCGATAGTGCCCTTGAGCTGGTCGCCCAGGATGGTATTGAATCCGGTGTGGGTGCCGCAGCACTTGAGGGCGGCATCGTCCATCATCTTGCGGAGTTCCTCGGCCTTCTTGCCGTGGTAGCCGGCGAACTCGACGCCCTCGTATCCCATCTTTCCGACGGCCGCGATGACGGCGCCCACGTCCTTGGCGCAGTCCTGGCGGACGGAATAGAGCTGCAGGCCGATGGGAATGCGCTTGGCGGTGTCGGCGGCCTGAAGCGGACGGGCGCGCCCGCCCAGGGCGATGGCGGCGGAGGCCAGGGCGGCGGCGGAGATCAGTTCACGACGGGTCATGCGGTCGGGCGTCATCGAAGGACTCCTTCAGAAGTAGATAGTGCCTCTGCCCCGCAGGCTCACGCGCCGCGAAGCGGGCCTCATGATACCTGCGCCGCCTGTCGGCGGTAAAGGGGGAACCGGCCCCAATAAAGCGGGCGGCGCCCAGGTGGAGGGAGACCTGAGCCACCGCCCTGTTAGCCGCAACCCGTGATGCAGGCGGAGGGAGACCTGCAACGTCAGGGATGCAGCGGACAAAACCATGGATAAAACAAGAACCCCAGGAAGGAGTCGATACTGCCTGAGGCTCAGCACTCGTGTGTGCCCAACCAAAGCAGCAAGTTCGACGAGTGACGTATAGATTTATCCCCTTGACCGGCATGCTTGTCCAGCAAAAAGAAAGGAATCTTCCGGGGGGAGCGCCGATTTTTTTCCGGCTGCATCCCGCGCGGGCCATGCACCCGCGACAATTCCTCTTACCGGCAGGCGCAGCTTGTGGTAGCATGAGCGCACTTGCCGCCGGACTCACGCATGAATCCAGATCGCACCAATGCCGATCCTGACGACAACGAGGCCCTCCGCAGGCGGGTTGCCGAACTGGAAGGCCACGTGCGAGAACTCCAAAACAGGTTCGACCGCCAGGACCCCTTCTCCCTGCCCTGGCTGTGCGGCAACAGTCTCAGCACTCACCTCCTCATCGGCCTGGACGGGCATATCATCGATGCCAGCCCCACCTTTCTCCGCCTGATCGGCCGAAACCGCCAGGAGGTCATCGGCCGGCCGGCCCTGTCTCTCGTGCTGCCCTACGACCGGGATACAGCCCAGAAACTGCTGAACCAGTCGCTGGCCGACCAGGCCACGCCGGAGGCGGAAATCGACCTGCAGGGCAAGGACGGGGTGCGGACGGTCCTGCTGGCGCCGGGTCACGTGCCGTACTACGTGGACGGGGACCTCAAGGCCATTCTCGTCACCGGCACGGACATCACCGATCGCAAACGGGCCGAAGAGGCTCTCCGCCAGAGCGAGGAATACTACCGCGTCATCCTGGAGAGCGTCCGCGACGCCGTCGTAGTCATCGACTCCGAGGGGCGATACCTCTTCGCCAACTCCGGCGCCGCCGCCTCGGTCGGACGCGACGTAAGCCAGGTGGTCGGCAAGACAGTGCGCGACGTCTTGCCCGGCGACTTCGCGCAGAACAAGCTGCAGCAAGTGCGGGCGGTGATCCGTTCGGGAAAGCCTGCCACCGACCTGTCCAAGCTCGTCCTGGACGGGCGCCAGGTCTGGTATCACCAGCACCTCCAGCCGCTCAGAAACGCCGAGGGCCAGGTCCACGCCGCCCTGCTGGTCTCGCGGGACGTGACCGAACAGAAGCACGTCCAGGAACAGCTCTCCGGCATCCTGTCCTCGCTCTACGAGACCTTCGTGGCGGTCTACAACGACCGGGGCGAGTGCCTCTCGCTCTGGATCCCGCAGGAACTGCTGGAGCGATACGGCATGCAGGACCAGCCCGTTGCGGGCTGGAACATCCGCAACTTCTGTCCCCACGACGAAGCCGAGGTCCGCCTCCAGCGCATCCTCCAGGTCATGCGGACCGGACAGTCCATCCGGACGGAGAACGTCTGTACCCTGCCCGGCGGGCAGTTCGTCCTCGAGGTGACGCTCTCGCCCATGCGCGACCCGGAGGGGCGCATCTCCTCGGTGGTCGCTTTCGTGCGGGACGTCACCGAGCAGAAACGCTCGGAGGACGCCCTCCGCGAGAGCGAAGAGCGCTTCCGCAGCTTCGCCCAGTCCGCCCGCGACGCCATCATCTCCATCGACGCCAGGCACAGGATCGTCTACTGGAACCAGGCCGCCGAGCAGATATTCGGCTACACCGCCAAGGAGATCCTGGGCCGCTCGCTCACCAAGATCATGCCTCGGCGCCTGCGCGCCTTTCACCGCCAGCGGGTCGCCCAGCGGGTCAGCCAGGGCGGCGCCCTGGCGATCAGCCGGCCCGTCGAGACCATCGGCCTGCGAAAAGACAACACCGAGTTCCCCGTCGAACTGTCGGTCTCCCAGTGGACCACCACGCAGGGCGTGTTCTTCACCGGCATCGCCCGCGACATCACCGAGCGCCGGCGCCACGAGCAAGTCCTGCGCGAGATCCAGCAGAAGCTGCTTCACACCCGCGAGGAGGAGCGCCGCCGCCTGGCCGCCGAACTCCACGACTGCCTGGGCCAGGGGCTGGTCGCCCTGCACCTGTCGCTCCAGGCCTCGCTGTCGGACACGGGGCCGGCCCTGTCCCCCGCCCTCGAGCGGGCGGTCCAAACCTGCGGCGACCTCATCCGTGAGGTCCGCTGCATCAGCCACGGGCTCTACCCGCCCACGCTCGAGTCGCTGGGGTTGACCTCGGCCCTGCGCAACCTCGTCGCCTACTGCCGCAGCGCCAAGGTCCAGGCCGACCTGGAATGCGACGGGATCAGCGAGAACACCCGGTTCGACCATCTGGTGGAGATCGCTTTCTTCCGCATCGCCCAGGAGGCGGTGCAGAATGCCCTGCGCCACGGACAGGCCGGGCGAATCCGACTCCACCTGACGCTCAAGGGCCCCGAACTGGCCCTGCTGGTGGAGGACGACGGCACAGGCTTCAACCCGCGAAAGGTCAAGCCCGGCCTGGGCCTGCTGACCATGCATGACCGGGCCAGGACCATCGGCGGACGGCTGGAGATCATCTCCCGCCGCGGGCGGACGCGAATCCGCCTGCGGGCCCGTACCACGCCCGTGCCGGACCAACTCCAGGCCGCGAAGAAGTAGAAGCCCCGTCGGCGAATCAGGGGCTTGACTATCGACCCGCACTCCTCCCTAATCACGGCCTTGCGGCCGGCAGCGAAGGAAGACGATGGACGCCTTGATATTCGATTTTGACGGGGTGGTCGTGGACAGCGAGCCCGTCCACTGCGCCACTTTCCAGCAGGTGCTGCGCACGCGAGGCGTGGAGATGAGCCGCGACGACTACTACTCGCGCTACCTCGGCTTCGACGATCACGACTGCTTCCTGCACGCCGGCGCCGACGCGGGCAGGCGCTTCAGCGAGGACGAGATCGCCCGCATGACCGCCGAGAAGACCGTCCTGGTACAGCGGGCGTTCGGCGAGTCGATCCAGCCGCTGAGGGGCGCGGTCGAACTGATCGCCTCCGCGGCCGGGCGGGGCGTCCCTGTCGGCGTCTGCTCGGGGGCCCTGAAAGGGGAGATCGAGCTGGCCTCGCGGACCGTGGGGGCCCTGGACCACTTCACGACGATCGTGTCGGCCGAGGAGGTCCCCGCTGGCAAGCCCGACCCGTCGGGCTACCGCATGACCCTCGAGCGCCTGGCCCGCCTGACCGGCCGGCCCCTGCGGGCGGACCGCAGCGTCGTCGTCGAGGACGCCCCCGCGGGCATCCAGGCCGCCAAAGGCGCGGGCATGAAAGTCCTGGCCGTCGCCAATTCCTACAGCCGCGACGAACTCGCCCAGGCCGACCGCATCGTAGATTCGCTGGCCGAGGTCACCGTGGACGACCTCGAGCGGCTGGTGAGCTGACGGATACTGGCGGCCGCCTCGCTTGTCGGGACAGGTTCCGCTTGCTACTGCTCGGAATAGAACTCGACCGCCGCCCTTGTCCCGGCGGAGGCGTGATCGCTCGCCCTTCATACGTGGCACGAGTTGCTCACTCTCCCCTTGGGTGGCCACCGGCCGGATTCAAAGGACCGATCCACCCTTCAACCAGCGGCGTCCTGGCAGCCCCGCATCATGGCCCGCAGATTCTCCAGCGGCGTCATCCGCGGCACGCCGCAGCCGGGCGATACGACCAAGCCGGTTCCCCGGCCAAACGAGCGGATCATCTCCGCCGTGGCGAGCCGCACCTCATCGGGGGTCTGTCGCAGCAGAAACGTCGTATCCAGATTGCCCTTGAGCGCGATCTTCTCGCCGAGCAACGCAGAGGCCTTGGCCAGGCCGACCAGCGCATCCACCTCGAACCCCTGGATGTCCAACTCGCGGACGAACGGCAGGATGTGCGTCGTCCGCCCGCAGATGTGCAGCCAGAGGTCGCAGTCCCGCCCCGACAACGCCGAGAACGATGTCTTCTGATACGGCAGGACGAACGTCCGGTAGTGCTCGGGGTTGACCAGGCTGGCCGTGGCATCGCCGTACTGAATGCCGTGCACGCCCGTGTCGATCATGGCCTGGCCGTAAGCCACGACAACCTCCGTACAGAACGCCAGCAATTCGTGGATCTCCCGGGGGTCTTCGGTGAACAGGTCCATCAGGAAGTTCTGTGTCCCTCGCAGGATGGCGGCCAGGCTGAAGGGCCCGCAGTCGATGTTGGCCTGGAGGTAGTATCGATCGGCCGCGTGCCGGACCACCTCCCTCGCCGCGGCAAGGACCGTCCGCATCCCGGGCGCCGACGTCGGGTCCGGCACGGTCAGCCTGCGGAACTCGCGCACATGGCTTAGCAGGGGCGCATTGCCGTTGGGCTCGTCATCCTCCGGGAAAGTCATCCTCCCGCCCAGGGCCTCGTGCTGCACCCAGTTGTCGCGCGAGACGTAGATCCCATCCGCCCCAATCAGGTCGCGCGCCCGGAGAAGCGTGTCGGCCAACACCCTTGCGTCCTGCGAGTACGCCCCCTGCTTGACGCCCATGAGTTCACAGGCCGGCGCGATCAAGATGGGGAAGCACGGCAGGCGGTCAACCGGCCGGCCTCGGATAGCCGCTCGCGTTCTCTCCAGCGCGTTCATCTGGACGGATGGGGCTGCGAAGGTTCGCGGGGCGCCTGAAGGCCGGGAACATCACCGATCCGGTTGGACTACTTTCCAGGTCAGCCCGAATATCTTTCGCAGTTGGTCCTTATCATACCGGCGGAGGTGACCATCCTTCAAGGCGAACCCGTCGCGGTTGTCGTGCCACAGCGATCATGTCACGTCTTAACGCCACAGCGACTCTGAAGCAGGCCTGGGCGGAATTCGTCAAGCACTTCCCGCCGCTCAAGATGGGACCAGGCCGCGACGGAGGCGGAGCGGTTCGGCATCATCGCCGACCTCTTCCCCGGCATCTCACGCCGGGCGACCGGGGCGCCATGCCGGCCAAGGGGCCCGGCAAGATCATTGCGTTCTGATCAGAGTCCGAATCCCTTGGTGTAGCCCCTGGACCATCTTCGCCTTCGGCAACTTGGACAATGCGTCAGGCGCACAATGAGCCACTCGATGAACTGGAACGTGTACGCGAAGAACAAGATCAAAGCGATGGTGAGGATGAGGAGGAAGGGGGCGGCCAGAGCGGTTGCCCACCACGGGTAATGCCTCCAAATGCGCACACCTATCACGAGCGAGATTCCGCCGCCAAAGCCCAAGTACATGGAAGCGAGCACACCGCAACTCACTGTGGGCAGACAACCCCGGGCAACCACGGTCTGACATGATCTGCACCTGCAATACACACGGTCTTCGAAAGTACGGCAGTCATTATCGAAAGAGCAGAAGCGGTTGGCAACAACCTCATTCTGTCCGGCCGGGCCGAGGAATGGAGCCCCGGCCCGCGCACAGGAACAGGCCCCGGCAAGCAACACAGGCCGGCAAGGTGAGTCTTGGGAATGCCAAGGCCTGCAGCCAGGGCAAGAATACCCCCAACAGGTCCTTGCCGTCGCCCGCGGCAACGCATGCAGTGGACCTCAGCGAATAGAAGCTGCAGCCGCGAACATTCATGGTCGCCCCGAATCCAGTCGCCTGTCGAACCCCCAAGGCAGGGCATCAGTTGCTTAGTGAGTGCGAATATACCGCACGATGTCCTCACCAGAAGCGATGCAGACAACGCCTCCGAGCGCGTCAGCCATTCCCTCCGGCAGATGCTCTGCAACGCTGGCACAGGCGACCAGTGCCTGGCTTCCGGGGTAGTAGAGAACCACATTGCCAAGCCGCATAACGGACGACAAAGCATCCCACAACCGTTGGTCTTCGCATGGACGTTCAATCATGGCCGACGCGATCGTACCCGGCCGGATGGAATCACGCTCGTTTGGGTCTGGAGTCACATGAATATCGCAAGAATTGGCTTGGTCGTATTCGACGTGCCATACGTCGCTGTCTTCATCGGAGATAAAGCCCGCAAATGCGTCGAGCCAATGCTGTCGGGGAATTCCTGCCGGTTCGCCCCGACTGAAGCAACTGACGAAGAGATCAAAACCCATTTGGATTCTCCATAACTGCTCACCTGTACAGTTCCGGCCGGCGCTGGCCCAGCAGCACCGCGCGAAGCTCCCCTTTGGCCACCGGCTGCGGGCGGGCGGAGTACATGTTCGCCTTGGCTTTCTCGTCCACCCGCTGGTAGGGGTCCGGATACGTTCCGGCCTTGAGCATCTCCTCCGGCCACTCGTGGTACTGCGGACGGTTGTCCAGGCGCAACGTCACGATCAGCGGCTCGTTGTCGCAGTGATACTGCGAGCCGGCCAGCATCATCCCCCACGGGTCCATCACGTACGTGCGGTGGTCCGTCTGGGCGGTCTGGCAGGCGGCCCGCAGCAGGAAGTACCCGTTGTCCAGGCAGCGCCCGTAGTCCCGCAGGCGGGTGTGATCGGTGAAGGGGCCCGCGTCCTGCGTGGAGAAGAGCATCAGGTCCGCCTGGTGCAGGGCGGCCACCCGGTCGATCTGCGGGGCGTACACGTCCGCGCAGATCTTCAGGCAGACCCGGCCGAAGTCCAGGTCGAATATCCCCACCCGCTGCCCGGCCTGGTAGAACTTCGATTCCTTCGGGGTGGTCTGGATGATCTTGGTGTAGCGGGCGATCTCCTTGCCGTCGCGTCCGTACAGGATGGCCTCGTTGAACCCGCGCTCCAGCTCGCCGGCGATGACGACGTACATCTTGTGCCGCCCAGCCAACTCGGCGATGCGGGCCAGCCATGTGCTGTTGCGCTGGCGGAACTTCACCGCCTCGTCATCGTTGTGGTACCACACGTACTCCCACAGGCAGGCGACGTCGCACCCGGCCCGCCCGCAGGCGTCCAGCTTGGCCAGCAGCTTGTCGATGTTCCCCTCGCACTCGATGGTCGCGGTGCGGATCACTCGCTTCGTGTCCGCCTTGCGGGCAAAGGGCGCGGGCAGCTTGTCCTTGTCCGCCGTCAGATCAGCGTAGACGCCCTTGGTGTCCAGGCCGCCCGCGCGGGCCTTGGACGCCAGCCGGCCCGCCGGCACGGTCGCGACGGCGATCCCGCCCGCGTGCCCGCTGTCGGCCAGCGTGTGGCCGTCCGAGTCGAACACCTGCGCCCGCCCGATGGGCCAGCTCGCCGTCCACGAGAAGGCATCGCGGTATCCGCCGTAGTCCCGCCTGCCGGCGTAGCGGGCCACCGCGTAGTGCAGGCGGTAGTCCGCCGCCCGCCCCTGGATCGACAACGCCGTCGTGTGCTCGTCCCGCACGGGCCAGGGAGACGTGCACCAGGCCACCAGGTTCGCCCCGCGGCGCTTGTAGACCATGTCGATCTCGGGGAAGTACTGGTCCGTTCCGATCTTCAACCCCACCGCGCCGACGTCCGTGTCCAGCACGACCAGCCTGTCGCCCAGCTCGAAGTCCTTCTCCCGCGGCAGGCGGTGCGTCTTGCGATACTTGCCCGCGATCTTGCCCGAGCGGTCGCACAGGAAGGCGGTCACGTACGTCTTGTCGCCCTCCTTCTCGCGCAGACA
>Ga0209606_1004271_pt1 | contig 13387 bp, 10 predicted proteins | sample AD_UKC057_MetaG_FD_184412 | JGI IMG/M metagenome (GOLD analysis project Ga0209606, IMG submission 184412) | Active sludge microbial communities of municipal wastewater-treating anaerobic digesters from USA - AD_UKC057_MetaG (SPAdes) (version 2) | ecosystem: Engineered > Bioreactor > Anaerobic >...
AAGGATTATTTCACAGAGGAAGAACGAGAAAAGATACGATTACACTCTGTAGTGGGATACCGAATCCTGAATTTATTTGATGATACACTAGATTTGGCTGAATATGTTTATGGACATCATGAACGATGGGATGGGTCTGGTTATCCAAGAGGATTGAAGGGAGAACAAATTCCATTGATTTCTCGTATCATTACTGCTGTTGAAACCTATGATCGTGTTTTAAATAGAGGAGAACTAACACTAGAAGAACGAAAGAAGGAAGCAAGAAAAGTGATTAAAGAAGGCGGTGGAACCCAGTTTGATCCACAGGTTGCTGAAATTCTTGTTAGCATTGTCGATCAAGAAAGTATGAGTGATTAGGTAGAGAATAAAAAAAATTGATTAAACGAGAATTCGTTGCCAAAAAATAAACTAAAAAGCTAAAGTACATTAAAAATCAATGTACTTTTTTTTGCGCTTTTTATTTGATTGTAATATAATAGTAACAAATATATAAAAAGGATTAAAATAAACTAGGGTATAGGGAGAGAATCTATTTTTAATTAACTTAGAAGAGCGAATAAACATCATTTTATCGGGATTAATTTTAATCCTAATCATCAAGGGAGCAAAGAAAAAAGATAGGAGGAGGAATCAAATGAATATTGATATTGATATCAGCAAAGTAACTTTAGAGACAGAAAGACTAATCCTTCGTCCTTGGTTGTTAAGTGATTTAGATGATTTTTATGAATATTCAAAAGTCGATGGGGTTGGTCAAATGGCTGGTTGGTCTCCTCATAAGAACATAGAAGAATCTGCTCAGATTCTAAAAGTGTTTATTAAAGAAAAAAAAGTGTTTGCCATTGTCTTGAAGGAAACGGGTAAAGTAATTGGTTCACTGGGTATTGAAGAAGTAAGAGAAAAATCGATGTTAGCTAGTCCATTAAAAGGACGTGAACTAGGGTATGTGCTAAACAAAGATTTTTGGGGTAGAGGACTTATGCCTGAAGCAGTAAAGAAGGTCATCGACTATTGTTTTACCGATTTAGATTGTGATTTTTTACTATGTGGCTATTTTCAGTGGAACCATCAAAGTCAAAGAGTATGCGAAAAAGCGGGATTTCAGTTCTATAAACAAATTAAATTCGCTACCAGATTTGCAACGCTTGAAAAAACCAATCTAAATATTATCTATCATCCTAAGAAAGAAATCAAAAAATGATATGTTCAGATATTTTTTTCTACAAATTCATAGTGAATAGATAAGTTATTTCTAGCTAGCCAAATACTCGTTTGGTTTCTTTTCAGAAAAAAAAGAGCAATTAAAAATTGGCATATAGAATATGCCAAATATTTTAGTCGCTTTTTTTCTTTTTGCGGAATGGGTTTAATTCGTAATCTTTTTCAAGATTTACATAAATCTTTTCGATGGCAATATTTAAATCTTTCTCGTTTTTCAAAAAGGCAACACTCATCTTGACAATTTTTTCTTCAAACAATACCAAGCTTAAATATAATAAAAAGATAATTAGAGTAAGGAAGAACCATAATTCAAACATTCCTGTTTTTCCAAAAAGAATAATGGGGAATAAAGAACCTATCCAAATAACGCCAAGCCAAATATTGAGAAAAAAACGTAAGCGAGGATTGTTTTTACCAACCCAAATAACAAAAGGGTTGATACTTAGGAAAACAGAGATAGCATAAAAAACAGTAAGCAGAGTATGAATAAAATGCCAAAAAGGGTAAATCTTTGAAAGAGAAGGAATAATCGCGGTGGCAGTTAAGAAGATTGCAGAAAGGCTATTATAAATATAAGGATGTTTTGCTTTGTATTCCTCAACATGAAATAAAACTAAAATAGCGATTTGAATGGCAAACCCTGTAACCATTGCCCAAACGATAAAAACCCAACGATAAGTAAAATAATTTCCTATTTTACTTAGAGTATATTTAAAAGGATTTTCCAAAGTCCCATAGATAATAGTTAAGGCGAAAGAAAATAGCAATAAAGACATGACCAAAATCCTTCTTCGGCGTTGTTTTATTAAATCTTTTTGTAAGGAAAACAAATTTTTTTCGATAAGTTCTTCCTTGATTTTTTCTTTGTCAATAATTATTTTTTCCATAAAAACCTCCAGATAAGGGTGTGTTTTTATTATACAGAATATAAACGGATTAGTAAATAGGAGAAAAAATTTAAAAAAAATTAAAATAGTACGTCATCAGCACTCAGGAAAGCTCAATCAATTTAATTTTTTATCCGCTTCTCAAAATAAAATTGCTTTTTTCTGCTTAATATGGTAAAATACTAGTCATAAAATAGAGGATATAACTAATAGGCTAATGATAAAATAAGAGGCGATTAACATTATCCTTTACTTAGAACCTTTGGAAAATAGTTTATCAATAGATGATTCGATTCCACTTTTTTAAGGAGAGGTTTATGAATTTAAAGAAAATCCCACCAGCATTACAAATTTTTGCTAGTTTTATTGTAATAATATTAATTGGGTTTTTGTTATTCTTATTACCCATATCAACAAAAACAGGCGTGAGGATGAAAGCAATAGATGCTTTATTTGCCTCTTTTTCGGCTGTATGTGTAACAGGGATGACAACCTTCCCTAATATAGGTGCTGCACTAAGTATTTTCGGGAAAATAGTATTAGCGTTTCTCATCCAAATTGGCGGATTGGGTTTTATTACAGTTGCTGTTTTTATCATGATTTTTTTAGGAATAAAGATTGGTGTTGTTGATCGTTTTCTGATTAAAGAAGCATTGAACCAGAAAAGTTCCAAGGGAATTTTGAAATTGATAAAATCAATTATTTTTACTTCTCTTATTATTGAAGGAATCGGTGCTATTGGTTATTTTATTTTTTTCATTCAAGATTTTTCTTTTTGGGAAGCCTTGGGAATGAGTATATTTCATGCGATATCGGCTTTCAATAATTGTGGAATCGATTTACTCGGTAGTAATAGTTTTATCCTTTATAAGGATAATATTCTCTTGAATCTGACAACAGCAATTTTAATTATCCTAGGTGGAATTGGTTTTATTGTTATTCAAGATGTGATTACTAATCGTAGGTGGAGCAAGCTATCGGTTCATTCGCGAATAGTTTTACCATTGACAGGCATTTTATTAGTCACAGGTACTGTATTACTAAAAGCTTCTGAAGGTTTTACAAATGAAGGCTTTACTTGGTTACAGGCGTTTTTCCAAAGCGTGGTAGCAAGAACAGCAGGATTTTCAACAATTTCTTTTAAAAGTCTTAATATCGTCAGTCTTTTAATCATTGCTGCATTAATGTTTATTGGGGCAGCTCCTTCATCTACAGGTGGAGGGATTAAAATAACAACATTTTATACCATGTTTAAATCAATTCTTAGTTTTTCAAGAGGGAAAAAGACCATTACTTATGATCGTTGGATTTCAGAGGACACAAAATTACGAGCATTTACCTTGACAACTCTTTCTATAACCACGATATTCATCGCAACATTACTGCTGTTAGCCATTGAAATGAATAATCCGCTGTATGAAGTTGCCTTACATAAAATTTTATTTGAAGCAACTTCTGCGTTTGCTACCGTGGGCTTAACCTTGGGTATTACTCCTTACTTGTATACAGGATCGAAAATTGTTCTTTGTTTCTTAATGTTGTTTGGGCGATTAGGTCCCTTAACGATGATTAGTTTATGGAATCGTAATTGGAATAAAAATGAAGTAAGTAATGTTAGATATGTTGAAGAAAAGATTATTTTAGGATAGGTGACACGTTATGAAAAAGAGTATTTTAATTATAGGACTTGGAAGATTCGGATTAAATCTAATTGAATTTTTTAGTCATTTGGATGTAGATATTATTGGTATTGATGTCGATGAAGATGCAGTAAACAAAGCCGTTAAAAAAACGCCTTATGTCTACACTTGTGATTCAACAAACGAAGAAGCATTAAAGGAAATAGGAATTGGTAATGTCGATATTGCGATTATTGCTTTAGGACAAGATAATCCAAATGGTGTAGTTACAGGGATTGTAACGACCATTTTACTAAAGCGTTTAGGCGTTGAAAAGATTGTTGTCCGTTTGGATGATGAAAGCTATCGTGATACATTTCTAGCAATCGGGGCAACAGAAACTATTCAACCAATTAAAATTGCCAGTGAGAGAATTGCCAATCGGTTGGCTATGGATAATATTATTGATTACTTTAATATTACCGGTGACTTTAATGTTTTTGAAATGAAAATACCCGATACCTTCACACAAATTTCTTTGATAGATTTAAATGCCCGTAGTAAATATGGAATTAATATCGTTTTAATTAAACGCGAAGAACAGATATTCACCCCGAATAGCACCCACACATTACTACCTGACGATAATATCTATGTTTTCGGAAAGAAGTCGGATGTAATTAAATTTGAATCCTTTGTAAGAAGTAATATAAAGAAAGTATAATGTGTTGCGGAATAAAATATGCGCAGTCTTTCCTTAAAATAAGAATATTGATGATTTATAAATCATCATTTTCGATCGTAAAAGCTAAAACTAACCCCTGTTTATAACAGGGGTTTGTGAATAAATTGCTCGAAGATAAGAATTATGCTATACTAATAATAGATATTGGGAGGATATTATGAAAATAGCCAAGATAACAGTTAGAAATTTTAAAAGTTTTCATCATCAAGAAATTTGCTTTCACAATTTTTCTATATTAATTGGCGGAAATGCTAGTGGGAAATCAAATATCATTAGCCTATTTAAATTTATTTCCAATTTGATGAAATTTGGACTTGATGAAGCTATTTCGAGAATAGGAGGTATTGACTCTTTTGTCAATGCGGCGATTGGCAGTAAGGAAACAACCCGATTAGGCTATGAAATTGATTTTCATGATAATGAGATTATAACGAAAAAGAAAGAAGATAGTTTGACCTATTTGCAAGTAGAACAAGTGAACTTTGAACTAGAAATCAAAAGTAATGAAAACAGTCTTGATTATTCTGTAGTAAATGATGAGTTAACCATTAAATACCTTTGTTATGATAAACAGGCAAGACAAAGAGGTTTTTTTACCGTAATTATAAGCAAGAATAACGAAATTGATAGCCAAGTAAACTTTCAAGCCTTCCCAGGCAAAACTAGCGAAGAAATTGAAAATAGTATCAAAGAGGATGAACGATTCTTACAAGAGTATGTAACTTATTTTTTACGAATTCTCCATAGTAGCAATGATGTTACGATAAAAAGCTTGCAATTTATGATTCCTGAATTTATCGATTGTAATAGTTTTGTGAAGATTTATGACTTTAATCCGAAAGAATTAAAAAAACCATCGCTATTGACATCCTTTAAATCGCTCGATGAACGGGGATTAAATTTGGCTAATCTTCTTTATACGATTACGAAACGACCGAAAGAAGAAGAGAAATTACTAGATATTCTTGCGGATACACTTCCTTTTATCAAAAAAATTGATTTTGAAATTGGAAGTGATAAATCAGTATCGTATGTTGTTCAGGAGAGCTACAGCAATCGTCTTTTAAATGCCAGTAATCTATCTGATGGTACAGTGGTGATGTTAACCATTATTGTTGCTTTGTACTTTGATGAGAAAACAGGAGTCATTGCGCTAGAAGAACCAGAACGAAGTCTACATCCTAGACTATTAAGAAAATTATTAGAAATGGTGAAAGAAGTTTCTACAGAACGGCAAGTCATCATCACTACTCATAACCCGGAATTGTTGAAACATAGCCCACTAGAAGCGATCATCTTCGCAAAGAGACAACAAGATGGATTCACTACCATTATTTATCCAGAAAGTAGCGAGAATGTAAAGGTGTTTTTAGATAATGAACTGGGAATTGATGATTTATTCATTCAGGATTTGTTGGGGGATTAATGATGTTATATATATTTGTTGAGGGACAAGATGATGAGCGGTTTTTTCGCCACTATTATAACCACTCTAATAAACTGAGGATTATTGAGTATTCGCATACTAAAAAGGAGAAAATACAAAAATTTGTAAAGAGTATTGCGATGCTTCCATCTGCAGATTACATCTTTACAACGGATACCGATGACCTGCAAGTATTGGAAAAACGAGATATTATGTATGAGCGATATGCGATTCCTGACAGAGAAAAAATTGCTGTTTGTCAGATGGAAATTGAAAGTTGGTATTTGGCAGGATTAACAGAACAAGGAAAACTAGATTTAGGAATCAAAGAAGAGTATATTCGCACAGATTCTCTTACAAAGGAAGATTTCAATGCGATGATGCCTTATGGAATTCGTCGTTATCAATTTATGCTGGAAATTTTAAAACGTTTTGATAAGCTAGAAGGAACGAAAAACAATACAACCTTTCGCTATTTTTACAACCACTTCAACAATCTCTTAGATGAAAAATAATTTGACTATAGCGAATGGAAATTGTAAACTATAACGGATAAGAGAAGAATAGTAGGATTAAGATTGATGTTTATTTGATAAATATAACAAAAAGGGGCTGTAAAGAAATAAAATAGTCAAAAGTAAAAGGTGAAGCAAGAAGGACAAACAATCCTATTGACTTCACCTTTTGTTATTTAAAAAAAATACCCCTTATGATATAATAGATATATATACACATCCAAGCAAGTTGTATATAAATATTAATCAAAAGAGGTATTTTTATGGCTAATTGCTTAGCACAACATCATTATATCACAACTCAAATTCAATTGCCACTTAATTTAGAAGTAACTTTTAAATTATCGGATGAAGTTATTACTTTTCATAATTTAGTAAAGGATGTTGATTTTAATCAGTTCTTTATAAAAAAGAATGCTTATGATACTGAGACAAGAGGAAGAAAGCCAAAATCAAGAGCTAATATTCTTAAAGCAATTTTGTTTGCTTTCTCGTTAGGAATCAAAAGTACCAGAGAGATTGAAGACTTGTGTAAACATGATACTCGATTTATGTTTTTACTTGACCAAATTGATCCTCCTTCACATACAACTATTAATCAAGTTATCAACAGCTTGATATATAATATTGATGATGTATTAATAGAGATTAATCAAAGGATTATCAACTACGATCAAGAAGTTAATCCCAATATTGTCTATATTGATGGAACTAAATTAGAAGCCAATGCGAACAAATATACTTTTGTTTGGAAAAAAGCAATTTTAAAATTCAAAGATAAACTTATCCAAAAAATAATTAGGTATCTTCCTCGACTGAATGAAGTATTAGTAAATCATAATTACTTAATGATTGATGCAAAGGACAACTATAGTACTGATGAATTATTAACTATCCTTATCCAATTGAAACAGATTATTAATCAAGAAGGGATAAGTTTTGTTTATGGTAAGGGGAAACGAAAAGAGGAATTGCAACGATTATTTGATGTTTTTGAAGAATATTATCAAAAGATGATAGAATACAAACATCATTTAGAAATCATTGGTGAACGGCGAAACAGTTATTCAAAAACAGATAAGGATGCTACTTTCATGCGAATGAAAGATGATCATATGAGAAACGGTCAACTAAAAGCGGGTTATAACATCCAAATCGCAGTTGCCAATGAATACATCATGGCTATTGAACTTTACCAAGATCGAAATGATTTCGCCACCTTTATTCCCTTTTTAAAACATTACCATCAATTATATGGATTTTATCCTCGGTTTCCTGTTGCTGATTCTGGTTATGGTTGTTTTACTAATTACAAGTTTTGTTTAGAAAACAATATGGAACTCTATCAAAAATATACGATGTATTCCAAGGAGAAAGAACCTAAATATCAAAAGAATCCTTTCAATAAAATCAATTTTAAAAAGGATGAAGAGGGAAACTATATTTGCCCTAATAACAAGAAACTTCTTTTTGTGTTTGAGAAAAAAATGAAGCATGTGCTTAACAATGAGCAGATAAAAGTATATCGATGTAACGAATGTAGTGATTGTCCATTGAAAGAAAAATGTACCCAATCCAAAGTAGGGAGAACCATCCAAGTTAGTGAAGAGTATGAACGGCAAAAGCAGATAGTTAGAGATAATCTTGGAAGTGAAATGGGGATTCAACTAAGAGTTAATCGTTCTATTCAAGTAGAGGGTGCTTTTGGGGTGATGAAAGAAAATATGGGGTATCGAAGATTCACCCGACGTACAAAAGCGCGTGCTAAACTGGAAGCGACTTTAGTAGCAATCGGGATGAACATAAGTAAGTTTCATAATAAACTATATAGAAACGTTCAATAGTAATGTTTTTTAAAAAATAGTTAAAAACACCTTTTTTTAGTTCGCTTAAAATTATCAGTTATTCACATTATTGAAAATAAATATTAAAAAAGCCAAGTAAACTTCAGAATTTATCTGAAACACTTGGCTTTTTATGTGGCTGTACCTTTTTATTGGATTATTTCTTTACAGCCCCTTTTATTTGAGTTTGTCTTTGAAAAAGTCTTTCAAGAATTTTTTCACGCCCTGGTGATCGTTATCAAAGAGAGTGATATAGTTTGCTACTTCCCTGACATTAGCGGAACAATTTTTGATGGCAACTCCATAATGAGCTTTTTGAATCATAGAAATGTCATTATCTTCATCACCAATAGCAATAGTATTGGTAGGCTTTATTTGATATTTTTTAATTAAAGTATCCATGGCTATTCCCTTGCGAGCATTCTTATGAGCTAAAACAAAGGTGCAAATTCCATTTTCTTCTCCCCAATAACCATAAGCGAAGTCTTTATATTTTTTGATGGTTTTGATGGTTTGCTCGTATCCTTTTTTAGCTATTTGGAAAAAAGCAATATGCGCATCTTCATCAATCGTATCTTTTAGTTTTCCTTCCCTACGGGTAATTAATAACTTTTTGTCTTCATGGACAATCCACCAAGGGATATATTTTTTATTTTCCAAAAATAAGAAATGATCACTACCTACAAAACCGCTAAATAAAAAGGGATCAATCTGCGCGAAAAAGTCTTTGATTTTTTCTTTGTTCATATGATGAAAAAGATGAGTGAAAGTATTTCCTTTAGGAAGATAAATATTAGCTCCATTATCGCAAATAATAGGGCAATTTATTTTAAGCATGCGAACATATTTTAGAGTTCCTTGTAGCGGTCTTCCTGTGGCAAGGACAAAGAGATGACCTTTTCGTACAAGTCTTCTAATATATCTTATCGTTGGATAAGGGATTTTCTTTTTTGTGGTCAGTAGCGTCGAATCCAAATCGGATAATATTAAATATTTTTCCATATTTTCACCTGTGGCTATTATACCATAATAAAAATAAAAACAGGCTGTTTTTGTAAGAAAGAGAGAACGTTATCAAGATAATCGTATTTACTTTGCAAAAAAACTGATATATAATAGATTAAAAAATGAACCTAAGAAATGCAGGTGTTAGTATGGAAAAACAAAAAAATAAATTCTGGGTGTTTGTTGGTAAACAAGGGAAAATGTTCCTCGATTATTTAATCAAAACAATGAATGGAATGGCCTTTGGATTATTCTCAACCCTGATTATCGGTGTAATTATCGATCGCATTGGAATTATCATTGGATTACAAGAAATTAGAGACTTGGCTACGATTCTAAAAGGCTTTATGGGAATTGGCATTGGTATTGGGGTCGCTTGGTCGTTGAAATTAGATGGGCTAAAATTAATCGCTGCTGGTATTAGTGGAGGTATTGCCACTAAAGTAGCAAACGATCCTGTGGTCGCTTATTTATGTGCTGTTGGTTCTATTGAAATTTTAAATTTGATTTTGAGAAAGAAAACCCCTGTTGATATTATTATTGTCCCTTTATTGTCTGCTGCAGTTGCTTTTGGCCTTGCTTTACTAGTGGGGACTCCGGTAGCTAATATGATGACAGCACTAGGCTTATTTATTGATAATGCAACAAAATTGCAACCATTCTTAATGGGAATAATCATTTCTGTTGTTATGGGAATGGCCTTGACAGCACCGATTTCAAGTGCAGCGCTTGCGATTGCTATCGGCATCAGTGGAATTGCTGGTGGAGCTGCTGTAGTCGGCTGCTGTGTACAAATGCTAGGATTTGCTGTTATGTCGCGAAAAGACAATAACATTGGAATTGTCTTATCAGTTGCTTTTGGTACCTCAATGCTTCAATTTAAAAACATTCTCCGAAAACCTATTATTTGGCTTCCAACAATCATTGTTTCTGCGATTTTGGGTCCATTATCTACTTTAGTCTTTAAAACAGAATGCGTCAGTGCAGGCGCAGGAATGGGAACTAGTGGTCTGGTTGGTCAATTTGGAACCTTGGAAGCAATGGGAACAACTTCTCAGTTTTATTGGTCATTGATTGTTTTAGAATTTCTCTTGCCGATTGTTCTTGTACTGATCATCGATATTCTATTTAGAAAATTCAAATTAATCAAGCCAGGAGATTTAAAAATATAAATCTAGTTTACAAAACTGAATAGATAACCACCATTTAATGATTCTTTAAATGGTGGTTTTTTTGGTTTTACATCACTATAATCAAGAAAATAAAAAAAGACCATTGACTTACCTTGTCAACAGTCTGAATAGTTCAGAAGAACTACTTTTTCCTTATTTACCTTGGAAGATTTTAATTATTTCATCGCTATCTATGGTAATACCAATTGGCAACAAGAAACAATTTCTATTTACTAATTCCGATTTTTGAGCGTCTTCTAAAGCTCCTCTTAATGTTGCGCTATTTTCAATGGCTTCATCCATTTCTTTTGTAGATTTAAATTCAAAAACAATAGCAAAATTAATCAAATCCTTTTTAAAAGCATGAACAGTAACGATGACCTCTTTTGCTTCTCCATCCTTTTTACTACTTTCAACAGCATTTTTGTAAGAATCAGCTAATTCTTGAGAATAAGTCCAACCAGCGTCTTCGAAAGATTTTTTCACTTTCGGAAAAACAGAAGCGCCACAAGCAGTTAGTGTAAATAGTAACACCAAGCCCAAACATAATCCAGAAATAAATTTTAGAGTTTTCATCTTCATTTTAGATACTTCCTTTCCGATAAAATTATAACATTTTAAAAAACAAAAATCAACCGGTAAAACTGTTTTTAAAAAATATTACAGATGAAACGGATTATAATTGACAATCAAGGGTCGATATTATATAATTTTTTATAACCGACCAAAGGGTCGGAGAATGGAGCAACCATGAAATCAATTAGTGAATACAGTGTAAAAAAACCGATTTCTATTATCATGATGACGTTGATAGTTATCGTTCTGGGTGTGTTTTCTTTATCGAAAATGAGCCTTAGTTTGTTTCCTGATGTAAATTTACCTTATATAGTAGTAGTAACTACTTACACAGGAGCAACTCCTGAGGAAGTAGAAGTGGAAGTAACGAAAAAAATTGAAAGTAGCGTTAGCGGGGTTACGAATTTTGATGGTATCACCTCAAGTTCATCAGAGCATTATGCAATGTCGGTGATTACGTTTGTTGAGGGGACGAATATGGATACCGCTTTTTTAGATATTCGTGAGTCGCTTGACCGGATTAAGTTTAAAGAAGGTGTTTCTTCACCGATGATTATGCGAATTTCTCCGGATATGTTACCGGTTATGACCCTTACTATATCGCGAGATTATGGAAGTGAAGTCTCAGATGAAGAGGCTTTAATTGCAACAACTAAATGGTTGGAAGAAGAAGTACAACAAAAACTGAATCAAACAGAAGGGGTGGCTGATGTTTCTATCAGTGGAACATCGGATACTGTTTTAAAGATTACTTTAAATGATGTTGCCTTAAAAGAACTATCGTTATCAAACGAACAAGTTTTGGATAAAATCAATCGTAGCAATATTGAAGGATTAGTCGGTTTTAGTCTCGATACGGATGGAATTCAAATGCTATACATTGGAAATAAAGTAGAAGGATTAGCCAATCTGAAAGAAATTCCTATTTTTTATGACGATGTTAATGATAGAATATATGTTCTCGAGGAACTCGCTCAAATTCAACTAGTTAACAATGATGATGCTTCCTATAGTAAAATCAATGGTAAATTAGGGGTTATTATTTCTATTCAAAAACAATCAGAATACGGTATTACGGAAGTTGTAAAAGCGATTAATACAACTCTTGAAGAAATCGCTGTAGCTGAAGAAAGATATCCAGTCAGCTATCAAAGTATTCTTGATCAAGGTAAATACATTAACCTTGCCATCTCGACGATTGTTGAAAACATTTTACTAGGTGCTATTCTTGCGGTTATTGTACTGATTATTTTCTTGCGTGATTGGAAAGCAACAGGAATTGTTGCCGTATCGATGCCAGTCAGTATTGTCGCAACCTTTGCCTTGATGTATTTTACCGGAATTACTTTAAATGTAGTCAGTATGGGTGGTTTGGCATTAGGAGTAGGAATGCTCGTTGATAACTCGATTGTGGTTATCGAAAATATTTACCGGATGTTAAGTGAAGGGGCATCGAAAAAAGAAGCGGCTATTTATGGAACAAAACAAGTGGCAGCAGCAATTACTTCATCAACATTGACTACGGTAGCTGTGTTTATCCCTATGTTTTTTATGGAAGGGATAATTGCCGATGTTTTTCGTAGTATGTCGTTAACGGTTATTTATTCTTTAATGGCTAGTTTATTGGTAGCGATTACGATTGTCCCATCTGCAAGTGGTCATTTATTGAAGGAAAAGAAAGAATATAATCAAAGTAAATTCGGAAAAAAAGTATTTCACATTTATGAAAAGACATTAGGCTATACGTTGAGACATCAAGCAATCACGATTATTTTAGTCCTTGTTTTCTTTGTTGGTAGTGGTTTATTGGCTTATTCCAGAGGTTTTACGTTAATGCCGAAAACCGACGAAGGGAGTATCAGTGTTACTTTAACGGTAGATAAAAAAACGGATTTTATAAACTTAAGTAAAATAGCAGACGCAACGACGAATCAAATCAAGGAAGAAATCGATGATTTAGATATCATTTCCACGCAAATAGGGTCTTCTGGAAGATTGTCTTCGCTAATGGGTGGTTTTGGGGGAACTCAATCTACCGTTAATTATGAGATTTCTTTGAAAGATGATCGTAAACTCTCAACAACCCAAAATCTCGCTAAGGTCCGCGATATCTTTACAAAATTTGATTATTCTGTAGTAGAGGATGGAAAAACCATCGATATTGAGGTATTGGAAATAGAAGTGAGTGAGGCTTCATCGATTAATATGGCTTTTGGATCACAGGGAATTGTGATTGATATCAAGGGACAAAACCTACAAGACATGAAAAAAGTCGCAGAACATATCGCTACATTGATTGAAGATGTTGAGGGAATTGAAGCGATTGATGATGGCATCTCTGTTGGAGACCCTCAGCTTCGCGTTGTCGTTGATC
>Ga0209606_1004272_pt1 | contig 13384 bp, 9 predicted proteins | sample AD_UKC057_MetaG_FD_184412 | JGI IMG/M metagenome (GOLD analysis project Ga0209606, IMG submission 184412) | Active sludge microbial communities of municipal wastewater-treating anaerobic digesters from USA - AD_UKC057_MetaG (SPAdes) (version 2) | ecosystem: Engineered > Bioreactor > Anaerobic >...
GGCTGTCAGAGGTCTGAAGTTCGGGATCGGTGGAGGTAAAGGCTTCGCGGCAGCAGTATGCGCAGCGACCGCGGTTGCCGCTGCGGCCGGTCATGTGCGACGAGAAGAGGCAAAGACCGCTGATGCTGTAACAGAGCGCGCCGTGCACAAAGATTTCGATCTCCACATTAGCGTCGCGGACAATGCGCCGGATCTCGTCGAGTGTGAGTTCACGAGCCAGCACGACACGGGTGAAGCCCAGTTCGCGCAGGGCGATGGCTCCCTCAGTGTTGTGGACAGCCATCTGGGTGCTGGCGTGGAGCGCAAGGCGCGGAAAATGGTCGCGGATCAGTCTGGCGACACCAAGGTCCTGCACGATCACGCCGTCGGGACCGAGCGCGTCGAGCGCGTCGAGCGTCTCAATGAGGGCCGCTAACTCGGCGTCCTCGACCAGCGTATTGACCGTCACGTAGACCCGCTTGGGCGGACAGAAGGAGCGTGCGTAGGCCAGCAGGAGGCGCAACCGGTCTGGAGTGAGGTTGTCGGCATCGGCACGGGCCGAGAAGCGGGACAATCCCAGATAGATCGCATCGGCGCCGTACTGGAATGCGGCCAAAGCAGCGTCGAAACCGCCTGCAGGAGCCAGGAGTTCGGGAGTCATAAGCGAGCTTCGTGAACTAGAAGACCGGCTTTTGCAAGCCGGTCTTGGGGGGATACTAGGAGTACACATGGAGACAACAAGCCAAGATACAACAAAGCTCTACCAAACAGCAACAGTGACGGTATCAGATAGCGAGGCAAAGCGCAAGCGGTTTTTTTAAAATAACAAACGGACGGGGAAAGCCGTCCGTTTGTCGCTTCATTTCGCTTGAAAACCGCTTACAGCTTGATCCAAGCACCTTTTTTCTTTGAACTTTCGACCGCGGCTTTGAGGAATTTCATGCCGAGCACGCCCTCGTCCACGCCGGGGTGGTCGTAGGCGGGCGGCACATTCTTTTCGCCCTTGATCGCGCGGATCTTGCGCTCCAGCGTGGTGTGGAGGTTGGCCAGCGCTTCGAGGAAGTCCTCGTGGTGGCCTGAAGGGATGCGTCCGTATGACTTGAGCACGTCCGGCACTTCACCGGTCGGCGCGTTTTGGAAATAGGTCACACGCGTGGTGCCGTCGTAGTAGTGGAGTTCTTCGGCGTTCTCTTGGAACCATTCGAGCGAGCCGGTTTCACCGTAAATGCGGAAGCCGTTGTCGTTCTTGTGGCCGATCGCGATCTGAGAGGCGAGCAACACTAGCGTGCCGCCGTTGGAGAGCTTGCCGAAGACATTGAAGTCGTCATCCAGCTTACGCCCGGGGATGGCGGTCAGCAGTGCCGAGACCGACTTGAGGCCCAGGCCGGTGGTCCACAAGGCGTTGATGAGCGCGTGGGTGCCGATGTCGCCGCCGCAGCCGGAAATCCCTGACTTTTTGGGATCGGTGCGCCAGGAAGCCTGCTGGTTGCCGGTCTTCTCGGCGAGTGTCGCGAGCCAGCCCTGATTATAGTACGTCTCGATTTTGCGGATCGTGCCGATCTTGCCCTGCTTGATCAGTTCGCGCGCCAGCATCATCAGCGGATGGCCGGTATAGGTATGAGAGAGCGCGAACGGCACCTTCTTATTGGCTTTGACGGCCTTCTTGAGCGCTTCGGCCTCGGCGACCGTGTAGCACATCGGCTTTTCACACAGGACCGGCAGCCCAGCGTTGATGCAGGCGAGGGCCTGCTCGGCATGCAAGAAGTTCGGTGTCACGATCGTGACATAGTCCAGCTCAAGCGTGCCGGCCTTCCAGTCCGCGATCATGGTCTTGTAATCGGTGTAACCTTTGACACCCCACTCATCGGCGAATTTCGCGCTGAGCGCGGGGTCCTGGTGCAGCGCGCCGGCGACGACTTCGCGCGTGGCATCCAAGGAGATCGCGCGCTGGTGGACTTTGCCGAAGAAACCGCCGCCGCCGCCAATCATACCTACTTTAAGCTTGGTCATACTTCTGATTCCGTATTCGGTGTGAGATGCGGAAAAACCTCCGTGGGGTCCCACCGTGAGCCGACTCGCACGGTGATTGGTGCGCAGTATACGCCTAAGCGTGATTCCCTCGCAAGTTGAAACCGCAAAAGGCGTTTGGATGGATTGACTTTCAGCGGTTCGTCTGAGACAATCCGGGTGAGTTACCGATTCTGAACGAACGGAAAGTTGCAATGAGACGAATAGATTTAGCAGGTGAGTGGAGTGTGCGTAAGGCAGGCTCCAAGAAAAGTGTTCCGGCCCAGGTGCCAGGCTGCGTGCATGCTGACCTTATGGCCGTGCAGGAGATCGGGGACCCGGTCTCAGGCAGGGCCCTCGAGAGCGCGGCTGGCGTGTGCGAAAGCGCGTGGGTTTATGAAAAGGTTTTCATGTCGGAAGACTTTTCGGACTTCGATCACGTGGTGGTGCGATTTGACGGACTTGACGGATGCGCCGCCGTGTCGCTCAACGACACGGAGCTGGGGGTTTCGACAAGCGTTTTCGAATGGATGGAATACGATGTGAAGGCGCTCATTAAGCCCGGCAAGAATAAGCTGACGGTGTCGTTTGCTGCCGCCGCGGACGAGTCCGGTCGCCGTGTCGCTCAATGTGTGCGCCGCCAGGCGTCGTCGTCCCTCGGCCTGTGGCAGCCTAAATCGGAAACGGTAGGCCTCTGCCGCGGCGTGTCGGTGTTGGCGTTCTCCAACGTGCGTGTGCGCCAAGTGGTTATCCACCAGGACCATTCAACCGCAGGGGTGGTCGGGTTGAATGTGGAGGTGGACGCGGCGCGCTTCCATCCCGAGCTCCATCTTGAGGTTCTGGTCCGTGTCTGCTACAAGGGAAATATCCTTCATGAAGCGCGCGAGATCCTGAACGCCGATCGCCTGTCCCTGAACCTGCCAGTCAAGAACCCTCAGCTCTGGTGGCCGGCCGGTATGGGCGAACAGCCCCTGTACGAGGTCACGGTTGACGTGCTGACGGGGCGCACGTGCCACGAGCATATCTCGCGGCGAATCGGGCTGCGTGAATTCCGAATGGAAGAAACCGCTGTGCGTGGAGATACGGTGCGGCGCTTTTTTATCAACGGGCAGCCGATGTTTCTGAAGGGCGCGAGCTGGATGCCGGCCGACCTCTATGTCGCGCGCTTGACGCGCGTGGAGTATGCGCGCCTGGTTAAGGCTGCGGCCGTCGCCAATATGAACTGTCTGCGTGTCTGGGGTGGTGGCGTCTATGAGAACGAGGCGTTTTACGATCTGTGCGACGAGTACGGGGTCTGCGTGTGGCAGGACATGATGTTGTGCGAGGCGCAGTCGGGAAAACCGGACGATGCGGCGCTCGCCGCCTGCTCGCGCGAGGTCGCCTGCGCGGTCCAGCGCCTGCGCCACCACCCCTGCGTGGTGCTGTGGTGCTGTGGGGACGGCGGTGGGCGCGGCGTGCATGCCGCGTATGCGGCTGCGGTCGACGCGACAGTCAGACGGGAAGATTCCGGTCGGCCGTGTCTGCCGGCAATGGCGCACGAGCCGTTTTCGCTGGGCGGGTATCCGCAATTTAGAAGTCTGCCCTCGTTTCCTGAGCCGCGCGCGGTGACGGCATATCTGGCCGAGTCCGAGCGTAATGTGTCGCACCCAGCCTGTCTGTTTCACATGTCGCCGTCTGACGGGGCCAAGCGCATCTTCTCGTCCTGCGTGGATGAATTCTTGATGCCGTTCGGCTTTGAGAACACCTTGTGGCTCAGCCAGATTCAGCAGGCGCTGGCCGTCAAGCAGCAGGTCATGCTGGCCCGTTGCGAGCAGGCCGATGGACAGGGCGGGGCGCTGTTTTGGCATTTCAATGACTGCTGGCCCGGAGCGAGTTGTTCATCGGTGGACGCCGAGGGCCGTTGGAAGGCCATGCACTATGTGGCGCGGCGCTTCTTTGCCTCGCTGACCATCGTGGGCCGGCACCACGGTGCGGCGGTCGAGGTCTTCGCCTTTAATGACGGCCTCAAACCATTCAAGGGCGAGGTGCAGTGGCGCATGACGCAGATGGAGGGCGCCACGGTTGCCGAAGGATCCAAAAAAGTCACGCTCGGACTGGCCTCGCGCGAAAAACCGGTGGCCGTCAAGGTCGGCGAGGCGTTGCGCAAATTCGGTGCGGGCAATCTGCTGCTCTGGCTCTACCTGATCGACGAGCAGGGCAATCCCGTGGCGTGGAATATCGTGCCCTTCTGCGCGTGGCGCGAATTACAGTCGCAGCCGCCGCGCATGCGGGCCGAGATCCGTTCCTGGGACGACAACAGCTTCGCCGTGATTCTCACGAGCCGCCACCCGGCACTCTGGGTCTGGATCTCGCTGGAGGGACTGGACGCGCGCTATGACGACAACTTTTTCTGTCTGGAGCCGGAGCGGCCTGTCCGTGTGCGCGTCACGCCTGCCACGCGGCTGAAACTTGACCAGTTTCGTCAGCGCATCCGCATCGGCTCGCTGCGCGATACCTGGCAGGACAAGCGCGCGCTGATGCAGCAGATGATGGCCGCGGCCAAAGCCCCGTGAGCGTACCGCAGGCTACCAGTGCATGCGCACCGGCACGCCATCGTCATGAAGCGCTTGTTTGAGCTGACCGAGCGTGGTGTGTCCCGTGTGCAAGATCCCGGCCACGATCACCGCGTCGGCTCCGGCAACGGTAAAGGCGTCCCGCAGATGCGCGGCGCACCCCGCGCCGCCTGAGGCCACAACCGGCACGTTCACCGCCTCCGCGATCAGCCGGGTGATGGTCAGCTCAAAACCGGCGCGCGTGCCGTCCGCATCGACCGAGTTCACCACGATCTCGCCCGCGCCGAGCGCTTCGGCGCGCCGCGCCCACGCGACGGCGTCCATGCCGGTCCGCTCGCGGAACCCGCGCGTCGTGACTTCGTAGCCGCTGGGACAACGCGTGCGGTCCGCGGTCGCAACCGGGTCCATGCCCAGCACCATGCACTGGTTGCCGAACGCGCGCGCGCCGTCGGCAATGATCGACGGGGTGCGCACCGCCAGCGAGTTGACCGAGATCTTCTCGGCGCCCGCCAACAGCACGCGCGACATGTCGTCGAGCGTGGCGATGCCGCCGCCCACCGCAAAAGGGATGCGAATCGCACGCGCGACCTCGCGCACCATGCCGATGTCGATCGGGCGCTGCTCGGCGGATGCGGTGATGTCGTACACCACCAGCTCGTCACAGCCTTCGTCGGAATAGCGCACGGCCATTTCGACCGGATCGCCCAGGTCGATGTTGTTGGTGAATCTCACGCCTTTGGTGACGCGCCGGTTGATGATGTCCAGGCAGGGAATGATGCGTTTTGTGAGCATGGCGTTCAGCGGGGGGGCGCGGGTTTGCCGGAATCAGGTGTCCGGTGTCCATCGCAGAAAGTTGTCAAGCAGGCGCAGGCCGATGCGGCCCGATTTTTCAGGGTGGAACTGGGTGGCGGCCACATTGCCGCGCACGACCATCGAGCTGAAGGTCACCCCGGCGTAGCAGGTGGTGCCCAGCGTCAGGCACGGGTCGGCGGGCGCGGGGTAGTAGCTGTGCACAAAGTAGAACTCGCTCTCGTCGGCGATGCCGGCGAGCAGCGGATGCGGACGCGAGGCCTTCACCTGGTTCCAGCCGATCTGCGGGACTTTGTCGCGCCGGTCGCTGGGACGGAAACGCACGGCGCGTCCGGGCAACAGGCCGAGCGTCACGGTGCCGCCGTCCTCTTCGGAGGCGTCAAACAGAATCTGGGTGCCCAGGCAGATGCCGAGAAAGGGTGTGCCGCGCGCGGTGACGTCACGGAGGGCCGGGGCAAGCCCCAGCGCGTCGAGATGCGACATGGCTGATCCGGCTGCACCGACCCCGGGGAAAACCACCCGTTCGGCGGCGCGGATCTCGGCGGGATCGGACGTCACGGTCGTGTCGCAGCCGAGCGCGCCGAAGGCGAGTTGCACGCTAGTCAAGTTGCCGGCTTTGTAATCAACGATGGCGAGCATGATGTCACTCAGGGGTTGGCGTGTTGAAGGCGCAGATTTTGGTTGAGAGGCGATGCGATGTCAAATACAATTGCGCGCAATTAATGCCCGGTGAGTGATCCTGGAAAGGCGCGGGGTGCGCGCGCATGTGCGGGGCTCAGTCGGGAGCGCGGGCGCCCCCGCCCGAATGTGGCAAGACATGGCTGACAGGAAGGAAGACGACGATGCGACTGCAGGGTATGGCGATAATAGTGGCGCTGGCCGGGTTGGCCTGCGGACCGGCTGAAGCGAAGAGCGTGAAACTTTTGGCGGTCGGTAACAGCTTTTCAAACAACGCGCTGTGGTTTTTCAAAGAGATCGTCAAGGCGGCGGGCCATGAGCCGGTGGTGGGACACGCCATGATCGGCGGATGTGACTTTGACCGGCATGTGCGGCATGCTGAGGCCTTCGAGAAGGATCCCGCCGATCCCGAGGGCCGTCCCTATGAAGGTAAAAAAAGCCTGCAGGAGCTGTTGCAGCAGGACAAGTGGGAGTACGTGACCATTCAGCAGGTGAGCCACAAGGCGCCCCGCCCGGAGACTTACCAGCCGGGCGCGGACCGGTTGATCGCGATCATCCGCAAGTATGCGCCTCAGGCCGAAATCGTGGTGCATCAGACCTGGGCCTATCGCGATGATCATCCGGTCGGCGGGACCAAGGGATTCGTCTCCACGGACGATATGTACCGCAAGGTGCGCACGGCCTACGATGCCTTTTGCCAGGCCAAGGGGTTGCGGTTGATTCCGAGCGGTGACGCCATGGAGGCCGCGCGCCGCGACCCGGCGTGGGGCAAATTCGTGCCTGATCCGGCGTTCGACCCCAGAACGGCGGTCTATCCCGCGCTGCCGGCCGAGAAACGTTCGCTGCACAGCGGCTACAATTGGCGCAAGGATCCGAAGAGCGGAGCGTTTCGGCTGGGCGAGGACAAATTCCATGCGAACACGCAGGGCGTCTACTTGCTGGGTTGTGTTTGGTTCGAGTTCTTTTACGGCACGAGCGTGGTCGACAACCCCTTTGTGCCCAAGGGTCTCTCCGCCGAGGATGCCGCGGTGCTGCAGCGCGTCGCGCATCGCGTGGTGGGTGAGAAGCAGCGGCCCGTGCCGCTGCCGTAACCGGCCAAGAATGAAAAAAGGCGGGGCGTGTGCCCCGCCTTTTTTGTGCTCAAAACGCCGACGGCGCTCAGCCGTTACGCGCCTCGAAGTCCTTCATGAACGCGACCAGCGCTTGGACGCCGCCAACCGGGAAGGCGTTGTAGATCGACGCGCGGATGCCGCCCACGGAGCGGTGCCCCTTGAGCTGCTTCATGCCCGCCTCGGAAGCCTGCTTGATGAAGAGCGTTTCCAGCTCTTCGGTCGGCAGGCGGAAGGTGACGTTCATATCTGAACGATACTCTTTCTTGGCGGTGCCGCGGTAGAAGCCCGACGCATCGATGGCGTCATAAATCAGTTGGGCCTTGTCGCGATTCTGCTTGAAGAGATTCTCAGGCCCCACCTTTTTCAGCCAGCGCGTGGTCAGGCAGAGCATGTAGATGCTGAAGCAGGGCGGCGTGTTGTAGAGCGAGTTGTTTTCGATGTGCGTCTGGTAACGCAACATCGCCGGCAGCGAGATGTTCCCCTTCTCGGCGAAGTCCTTGCGGATCGCGACCAGCGCGACGCCGGAAGGGCCGAGGTTTTTCTGAGCGCCTGCGTATATCACCGTGCAGCGGGTGTAATCGAGCGGGCGGGAGAGGATGTCCGACGACATGTCGGCGATCAGCGGCGAACCGGTTTCGGGCAGCGCCTTGAACTGTGCGCCGGAGATGGTTTCGTTGGTGGTGATGTGGCTGTACACCGCGCCGGGCGTCCACTTCATCTCGGACAGCTCCGGCATGCGCGTCGGGATGTCCTTCTGACAGTCGGCCGCGATGCTGACGTTGCCGATGAGCCGAGCCTGCTTGACGGCTGCTGCGCCCCACGAGCCGGCATTGACATAATCGGCGGTTTGGCCTTCGCCCAGGAAGTTCATGGGCAGCATGGCGAATTGCAGGCTCGCGCCGCCTTGCAGGAACAAAACCGCGTAGTCGTCGTTCAGACCGAGCAGCTCTTTGATGTTCGCAACTGCTTCGTTGTGAACGGCGTCGTACTCTTTGCCGCGGTGCGACATCTCCATGATGGACATGCCCGAGCCTTTGTAGTCCACCAGATCGGCCTGGGCTTCTTGCAGAACGTCCACCGGCAGGGTCGCGGGCCCCGCTCCGAAATTATACACGCGTGCCATACGTTTACTCCTTAACTGTGTGGTGCCGGTTTGCGCACCCGTGGCCGCATCCCCCGGCTTTCAAGTAGGCCGTAATGATGCCTTAGGCGTGCCGACATTGTCAATGCGGGAACACGCCCCGATTGGGGCAGGGAAAGCGTCACTCCATGCCTTTGAAGACCTTTACCCAGCGCAGGACGGGCGACTGGGTCATGCGGATGGCGTCTTTCGGGCAGATCTCGTGGCAGCAACTACAACTGATACAGCGTTGTCCGTTCAGCAGTGGGACCGGTGCGCCGGCGGGTAGGCTGAGGGCATGAACCGGACAGGCCTTCACGCACAGGCCGCAGCGGACACACGCCTCCGGCGAAAAGGCGGGCCGCACCCAAATGATGCGTCCGGCACGCCGGACCAACCAGTCCGGCAACAGCCGCAGCACGTGGGCCCCCGACGGCACATCGAACGCGGCGACGGTGATCGGGTCGCCGAGCGGCTGCGGAACTTCCGCGCGGGCGTCCAAATAGGGGACGCGGCTCGGATCGATGTGCAGCATCGCGCACAAGACACGGTCCATTGCAAAGGGGTCTTCGGCTGCGGCAAGAAAGCCGAGCGGGACCGGACGCCCGTTGGCGGGGCCCTGACCCTCCATGCCGACAACCGCGTCGGCGAGGGTCCAGCAGGGCGGCATGACGCGCCAGAGCGTGCGCACCAGGCGTCCGAATACCTCCGGTTTGGGGTACTGGCGATGCAGGGTGGTCTTGGCGTAGCCGGGGATCGTGCCGTAGATGTTCTTGACGGCGGCGGTCAGCAGGGTGAGCGAATGGCTCTTGACTTTGGGCAGGTTGACGATGCGGTCGGCCTCCAGCACCGGGCGCGCGATCGGAAAGGTGAAGCCGTCGAGCGTGAACGTTTCGGCGCCGGCCTGTTCGAGCGCGATCAGAGGCACCCCCTCCTCGGCGCACACCGCGCCGATACCGGAGCGTTCCCACACGCACGCCAGATTCGCGGCGCTGGCCGGGCTGTCGCCGACTGTGACCCGCGCGCCGGCCGCCTTGAGACGGCGGACCACCAGCCGCACCAGTGCCGGATGCGTGGTGACCGCCTGTTCGGGCGCGCGGTCAGTCAGCAGGTTGGGTTTGACCAGCACCCGCTGGCCCGCTATCGCAGAGTCGGCGAGCCAGCCGGCCATCTCCAGCATCCGGTCCAGCGCCGGCGCCAAGGCCGCTTCATAGTCACCGCAGGCAACCCGATACACCTGATTGTTCATGACAGCAGTGTAGCAGATCGGCCGGGCGCTTCAAAAGGATGTTCAGGCCTGTTAGCGGCGAGACAGGAGGTGGGCGGCGAGGTCGCGGTCGAAAGCCAGCAGGGTCTGACACTGGGCGCAGCGCGCTGAGTCGATCTGGCGGGCCTCTGCCGGCAGGGCCGCGCGTTCGCCGCAGACGAAACAGCGGACCGCGGCACCGGCCGTGGCGGCCACAAGATGTCCTGTGGCGGCGTCGCGCGCGAACCAGTCGTCCGACGACCGTCCGCTGAGTGTGTCGTAGGCGGCCTTGATCTGCGCGAACTTCTCGGCAGTCAGCGCCTGGATGGCCGGGTCGAGGCCGCTGTGTTTGTCCGGATGATACGTGAGGCTGAGCGCGCGGTACGCGCTTTTGATCTGCGCGTCATCGGCACTGTAGGGGACGCCCAGCGTGCAGCAGGCATCGCGCCGTTCCTGCGCGGAGGCTGAGCGGCGCACATAAAGCAGCGAAGCGTTGCGGAGATCGTCATCGTGAAGGCCGGCCGGTCGCGCGTAACCGGCGATGCAGTCGGTCTCGGCCGGCGTTTCGTCGCCGTCGCTGACCGCCACGCGCAACAGCCAGACGGCCGAAGCGCGCGCGAGATCGGGCGTGTCGCGCACCAGCGCGGCGAGCCGGGCCAGCGGACGGTCGATCCGCGCGCAGTCGTCGATCAGATACGAAAGATCGTGCGGCGAGAGCGCGCCGCCGACCGCCTGGTTGAGATCGGCGAGGATCGCGCGGATGGCACGGTCCTCGCTCGCGGTGTACCGGCCGTCAATCCGGGCCAGTTCATACAGCGACGCGGCGGTGACGGCGATCAGACGCTGCGCCTGTTTCTGCGGCGTGGGCGCCTTGCGGTCCACGAGGAAATGGCCGGCGGCCGCGCCGGCCACCGCGCCCCAGGGACCGAGGAACGAGCCGATGCTGCCGCCGATCATTTTACCTTGCCAAGACATATTGAAAATGTGGGAATCGCTAAATGAGAGAGCGGGTGGGGTGTCGGTGTCAGGGAGTTGGGACGAGATGGACGGCGTGCCCGCCGTTCGCGGCCATATCGGCGGAGAGGGTGTCGGCGGCGGTCACGCGGCGCGTGGCGCAGGTGACGCGCGTGCGGTCTGAGCCATCCGGCGCGCTGTCGCTGTAAAGGGCGGCGGTGTAGGTTTTGCCGGGGGTGAGGAACGAGAGAGGGATCTCCAGCGTGCGGCGTTCAAGGGCGTTGATGGTGCCGATAAACCAGGCATCGCCGCTACGCCGCGCGATCGATGCGTACGCGCCGATCCGGCCGTGCAGTGCGCGCGTGTCATCCCAGACCGTCGGCATCTGGCGCCAGAAGTCCAGCTCCGGTTCGCCTTTATACATGCCGGGGTTGTCATACCAGAAGAGGAATTGCCACGGGCTGTAGGTGACGACGCCCAGCGCGAGCTGATGCGCCCGCGTGTTCTTGACGCGCCCGTTGTACCAGCACGGCGTGTAGTCGCCGGGACCACACAGGTAACGGGTGAAGGGCAGCGCGCAGTTGTGCGGCGCGGCCGGCATCTCTTCGTTGCCGCGGATGCCTTCGACGGTCATGACGTTCGGCCAGGTGCGCTGGTTGCCGGTGAGGCGGTACTCGTCATGAATGTCGATCATCATGCGCGCTTCGCCGGCTTTGCGGATGGCGTCCGAGAGCCAGGTCGTCCACTTTTGGCTGCCGACGTTGACGAAGCCGTACTTCATGCCGACGATGCCCCACGAGGTATAGAGCGGCAGCAGGTCGTCCAGACGGTGCTCCAGTTCGCGACGATTGACGTAGACGATGACACCGACGCCGTTCGTCTTGGCGTAACGGATGACCTCGGGCAGGTCCAGCGGCCCTTTGGAGCGTTTGGGGTCGAGCGTAACCGTACGCGCGTCGGAGGCGTCATCGTACTCGTGGCCGTACCACCCCGCGTCGAATTCGATGTACTGCAGGTTCATGGTCTTGGCGAAATCGACACACGCCATGCCGCCTTTGGTGGTGAGCGAGGTTTCGCGGATGACCTTGCCGGGTTTGATCCACGAGGTATCGGCGATCCGCGAGGGCTCATTGAGGTTGAGGATGAAATCATTGTTCTCCAGCAGGCGGCAGGCGTTGTCCGCCACCCTGACATAGCGCCACGGGGACACGCCTGATTTTTCGAGCGAGACGGGGCTGTCAAGCTCGGCCTTGAGCGTGTACGGCTTGCCGGGGACAGGCGCGAATTTCATGCGGGCGAAATCGACGAGCGCCGCTTCGCCGATGGCTGCGACCGGGCCTTCGGCGGTTTCGACGGTGAGCGGGCGCTCCGCGCCTTTCTTGACAGCGGAAAGCGTTTCCGGCTTGTATTCACCTTGCGCGGTGTAGACAGGCCAGGCGCGGTGGTCGCCGGTGAAGGTGAATTCGGTGAGTTCGTCGATGACAGACGGTCGGTGGTGCGGCAACTTCATGCCAACGCTATACTGGAAAGCCACTCCCGCATCGTAGGCTCTGAGAGTCAATAGCAGGTGACTTTTGCGGTCTGTTTTTTCCAGCCAGAACATGACTTGCCGAAAATGATTCGTGACGACTTTGCGTTCGCCGAACGGTGGATGCCAGACGAGGTTTGTCGCATCTTGAATGATACAGTCGGGGCGCATCGGCTCGAACCCTTGGCTCAGGTCGGTGCCGTCCGACAGGGCCAAGCCCAGGCGCGAGGGCAGGATCACGGGCGTGCCCTTATAGTCGACGCGGTAGGAGAGACCGCCGTCCTCACCCTGAACGACCGTTGCGCGCAGGTTGCCGTCGGGCGACGTGAGCGGAAACGATTGCGTCGTCGCGGTGGCGGCGGCCGCAAGAAAAAAGAGAGCGGCGCACGCTGAACGGCGCACGCCGGATGTCGCATGTGTCATCGGGTTAAACTCCGTAGCCGGGCAACCGCTTGACGTGCAGCCGGGCGTTGGCGGCGGAACTGTTTTTGAAGGTGCGCCGGGCAGGATCGAACGCCAGGTTTTTGCCGGGATCGAACAGCGCGGCGAGCGCGACGAGCGAGGCCTGCGTGATGTTTCCGGCGTAGGCGAAGTCCGAGCCGACCGGTGCGCCGCCCTTGATCGCATCGATCCATTCATGGTAGGGCGAGCCGCCTTTCACGCGCGGATAGCGCGGAGGCGGCAGGTCTTTGTTGGCGTCCGATGTGTCCACCAGCTTCCCGTCCCTGATGAGTCTGAGGTTCTTGGCGCCGTGCGAGCCGTAGACGATCACGCCTTTGTCGCCGTAAATCACGCCGCCTTCACCGCTCGGGCCGCTGTTGACATACTTCTCCATGCGGGGGGCGAACTGGTCGGGCGGCAAGCCGTCGGGGCAGGGGACGGAGCGGTAGCGCGGGCCGTCGAACCACTTGACGGTGACGGGGCCGCGCGCGTTTTTGGCGGGAAAGGCGAGGGTGAAGACGTCGCCTTTCGGGTATGTCACGCCGTGCTTGGCGGGATTCCAATCACCCAGGTCGTCCACGCGCACCGCCTCCGGCAGGCCGAGGTCCAGCGCCCAGAAGATCGGGTCCATCAGGTGGCAGGCCCAGTCGCCGAGCGTGCTGCAGCCATAGTCGGTCCAGAAGCGCCAGCGTCCCGGCAGGTAGAGCGGGCAATAGGCGCGATGCGGCGCGACTGGCCCCTGCCAGCGCTCCCAGTCCAGCTCTTGGGGGATCTCATGCGCTTTCGCCAACTCGCCGAGCTGATCCATGCAACTGTAGCTGGCGGGTGCCCAGAAGTGCGCCTCTTTGACGGTGCCGATGAGCCCGGCCTCGATCCATTCGCGGAAGGTGCGGATGGTGTCGAAGGCGTGTCCCTGGTTCATCGCCTGGTTGACGAGCTTGGCGCTGCGCGCGACCG
>Ga0209606_1004288_pt1 | contig 13346 bp, 10 predicted proteins | sample AD_UKC057_MetaG_FD_184412 | JGI IMG/M metagenome (GOLD analysis project Ga0209606, IMG submission 184412) | Active sludge microbial communities of municipal wastewater-treating anaerobic digesters from USA - AD_UKC057_MetaG (SPAdes) (version 2) | ecosystem: Engineered > Bioreactor > Anaerobic >...
GTGGTCTGAATCGTTTTCCCTACGATCTTAAAAAGATAAGTACAAAAGGAAGAAGCGGATCGGACCGTGATCTGTCGCTATTGCGTGAAACCCCTTTTGGAAATACACTGACGACTGATTTTGCTCTCAGGCTGATAGATGAGGAAGGACTGGGAGAAGATGATGTAACAGATTTTCTGGCAATATGCTATTCGTCAACCGATTACATAGGACGCCGTTTCGGCCCGTCCTCCTATGAAATGGCAGATGCAATACTCAGGCTTGACAGGGATGTTGAAAATCTTCTTAAATATCTGAATGATAATCTCGGGAAAAAGAATATCCTTGTTTATTTCACATCAGCTCATGGTATAGCTGAGATCCCGACAATACTCGAGACCAACCGGATCCCGGCAGGATATTTCAGGCAGAACCAGGCTCTGCAGCTTCTCAGGAGTTACCTCAATGCAGTTTACGGAGAAGGTAACTGGGTGAGGGGCTATGTTGAGAAACAGATCTTTCTTAACCGGACACTTATAGAAGATGCAAAGTTATCTATTGAGGAAGTACAGAAGAAGGTTGCCAGATTCATAGTGCAATTCACCGGAGTATCATCGGCTTATCCGTATTCTGCTTTTGAATCAAATGATTTTGGTAATGGTCATCTCAGGAAGATAATTAATAATTACAGCCCTCAGCGGTCAGGCGATGTTATAATTACCCTGAGTCCGGGATGGGTCGAAAAGCATGATGAATATGTTACTGACCATTCATCTCCCTACGAGTATGATGCTCATGTTCCGCTTGTCTGGTACGGATGGGCGATAAACAGGCTTACTGTCACAAGAAAGGTCAACATGGCTGATATTGCAGTAACACTTTCGTCGCTGTGTAAGGTACCTTACCCCAATGCCTGTACGGGAGAACCTATGTATGAACTATACAGATAGGCGAATTTTGTCTCTTACTTCACAGGCTTCTGCAAGCAGATCAGGATTTTTTTCACAACCGTTACCCAGAACTATCAGGTCGGCTCCGGCCTTATAGATCTCCTTTATTTCTGATGTGGAACGTATTCCGCCGCCTACTGCAAGCGGGACACTTATATTTTCCCTTACTGCAGAGATTACTTTCAGGGGCACTGAAACTGAAGCGCCGCTGCCTGCTTCAAGATATATCATACTGAGACCAAGCATCTCCCCGGCCATTGCCGTGGCAGCTGCAATATCGGGCTTATCACCCGGGATCGCTTCAGTCTGACTTATATATTCAACGGATGTTTTTGAACCGCATCCGATGAGAATATAGCCTACCGAGATCAGTTTTTCCCTGATATCCCTCAGATGTGGTGCTGCAATAACATGGTTTCCTATAAGCAATTCGGGATTTCTCCCGGAGATAAGCGAAAGGAGCATTACAAGGTCAGCTTCACGGCTCAGCTGAAGCAGATTTCCCGGGAAAAGCACTACCGGTATCCTGCAATATTCCTTAACAGAACGGATAAGATCATCAACACTGCGGAATGTGAGGCTGCCACCTGTCATAATATAGTCTACACCCGACCGTACCGCCACATCGAGAATGCCGCCCAGCTCTCTGTCCTGTATTTTATCGGGGTCGAGAAGCAGTGAGAGGCTGACCTTCCCCGGGAACTTTATTGCTGCCATAATTCTTTTTTGTCCACACAATTGCGTAATTATCATACCTGGAATAAAAGAGATCAAAGGATTCATTAATCTTCCTTGTCCTGACCTCACCTTTTATTTCTCCCGATTCCTGCACTTCAAACGGGAAAATCCTTATATTATTCCTGAAGCTTATACCTTCCTTATCGCAGATCTTGTATAATGATTCTTTTGCACACCAGTGAATATAAAGATGGTATTTACGGTTATCCGGGTTTTTTGTCACCTTCTCCTTCCTGTTCAGGAATTTGAATGCAATGGCGCCGATATTTGCGCTCATATATTCAAGATCTATTCCTACCTTCTCATCGCTGCTGCAAATTATAGCCGTCAGCTTGTGTGAATGTGAAATGCTTATGAACCTCGATCCGTCCTTTAAAAACGGTTTATTGTTCTTATTATATACTATCCTTGCATCTTTCCCGAGCAATTCAGCAAGCAAAGCCCTTACGCTGAGAAATTCGAGCTTCCTCGAGTTGCTTTTGAATACCCTGTATCTCTTCCTGTCATCTTCATCTAATTCCACCAAAGCCCTGAGGGTCCGGATATCCTCCTCTATCTTCCAGACTCCAAGTATGGTCGATTCGTTAAGATAGTGTTTCGTGATACAACCCATCAGAAGGCTCCCCGTTATTTATCATTCCATCTCAGGGTTTCAATAAGATGAACAATATCTTCCCTGAAGAATCCGATTACCGGTGCAAGTGAATCTGAATTAGGTTCGGATGCAAAATAAAGCGAACCCCTCAGATAGTGTTTCAAACTGTCGGTAACAAAAAACTGAACTGCAGTTGCTGTATTTCCTTTCAGATCATACAGGATCCCGTACATATTCTTCTGAGGATCATTTATTACCTGTTCATCTATTGCATCGGCTTTTATAATATGGTTTTTGACGTTCAGCTTATACGTCTGTTCCATCAACTGTTCGAGATCATTATTAATGTTTAAATACGTCAGATAAATCTTTGCCTTATAGGGGGGGAAGCTTATATTGAACCATCCGGGTTCGGAATAATTGTCCTGTTCAAATGATAATTTGCCATACGAGGGATATTCGAAAGAAAGCGGAAGATTATGTGACTTTGTAATACTATCACTTATTCCGGTATAGCTGTGGTCAGGCAGATCGATCCTGAAATAGCCTTTTGGCTTTGGGACGGCTATGTCCCTGCATCCTCCTGAAAGAATTATTAATGTGAAAGTTATCAGGAGGATATTCTTTTTAGGTTTTGTCATTATCATTATTTATTTCTACGTGTACTTCCTTGATCCTTCTTCTGTCGGCTGATTCGATCGTGAAAGTAAAATTTTTGTATTTAACTACCTGTTTCTGCACCGGGATCTCGCCGGTAATTTCAAGGATCAGTCCTGCCAGTGTTTCCGATTCCCCTCTGACTTCTTCAAAGGGATCGGCACCGAGATTTAATATCTTGATAATGTCATTCAGCAGGATCCTGCCTTCAAAAACATAATTGTGATCATCTATTTTACGGTAAGGAACCTTATCATCATCACTCTCGTCGGTAATTTCCCCTACAATTTCCTCCAGGATATCTTCGAGGGTCACTATTCCGGCTGTTCCTCCATATTCGTCAATTACGACAGCCATATGTATTTTTTTGATCTGGAACTCTTTAAGCAGGTCGCTGATCCTTTTTGTTTCCGGAACAAAATATGGTTCTCTCAGTAAAGACTGCCATTTGAAATTATCAGGATTGCTCATGAAAGGCAGTATATCCTTGGCATAGAGGATACCTTTCACATTGTCGAAGGTTTCGGAATAGGCCGGTATCCTTGAGAATCCTGTACTGATAATCAGCTGTATAACCTGATTCAGTCCGGATCGCATATCGATAGCCGTAACATCTATCCTGGGGCACATTATTGTACTGACATTTATATTGCCGAAGTTTACTATTCCTTCAAGTATCTTTTCGTCGTCGTTAAAATCGTCACCGGTTTGTTCGAACACATCAGAAAGTTCATCGAGAGTAATACCCTGCCGTGATGAAGCTGAACGTTTCCTTGTATCCGCTGTTTCACTTTTGAATAATGAGTTGACAGGACTGAATATCTTCCCGAGAACAGAAACTGCAGGGGCAATTAAAAGGGCAAGAGATAATTTAAACGCATGTGTAAATAATCCTGGCAATAATTTACCGGAGAAGAGTATAAGGATAAATATTATCAATCCTCCGGCCAGGAAACATCCGGGGCCACAGGCAGCAGGATCAATGATACGGGAGCCGGTTTTCACTGCCAACAGAATGATGATTATAATGATAATTAAATTGATAATATATAAAGTGCCGGAAATTTCACCCGTCCCTGTAAGTAGTTTGAGTAGAGTTCCCGAGTTCCTTCTTTTCCCTGACCTGAGCCGGTCAAGGTCGTCCTGGGTAATCGATAAATATGCCGATTCGAATGAGGATAAGAGTGTTAAGAGCAGCAGAAGAATTATGATAATAATGACCGGTAAAGTTATCCCACCACCGGGGACATAGACGGATGTTCCTGCCCTGAGCAAAGAAAATGATAATGAATACCCTGATACCAACTGGATCACGTTTATTACTATTTAAAATGGCAGGTCGTCCTCATTCTGTCCTGTAATCTGGTCATTGAACGGGGTGCCTCCCGGTGCCGGATCATTAATGTCGGCGTTACCTTTGTTTTCAGGAAATTTTTCAGTGTAGCCTCCGGCTTGTTTGTAAGGTACATCCGGTTCACCAAGTTCGGATGAGGAAGATTGTTTATCAGATACATCATTCCTTGATTCCGCCAGGCCCTGCCAGTTTCCCTGGGATTGTTTCTTCTCAAGGACAATCATTGTATCGGCAAGTATTTCGGTTATATACTTGTTATTGCCATCTTTATCGACATAAGAACGGGTTTTTATTCTTCCGACAATATAAAGCTGTGTACCTTTCTTTACGGTTTTTTCAGCAACTTCGGCCAGCGCACGCCACAGGACAATGTTATGCCATTCTGTGGATGTTATGGTTTCTCCCTGCTGGTTTGTATATGTCTCGCTTGTGGCAAGAGGAAAGGTGGCTTTTGCCACACCTTTGTCGAAATATCTAACAACCGGATCTTTCCCGACATTGCCCACTAATATCACTTTATTGATTGACATGTAGTTATGAAGTTATTGTTAATACAGGAACAAGAATGTAAAATTAAGAAAAAAACGTCTTAATCCAACCAGGAAGGGATATATTGGAAATATTCCACACTATCAGCATATTATATTCGTTAATATAGTAACTTTGCTGAGCCGCGATTTTGACAGATGATAATGTTAACCCAATTACTGAGTTTTCTATTTCATTGGAATTAAGGCACTAATAAAATCTCAGTATAAAAAATTATTATTTAACTCTTTGGCTTTAAATAAATAATATTTTTATATTTGCAGGGTTGAAAAAAACGAATACTCAAAATAATTTGTTGAATTTAAACACCTATAAAAATGACTAAAGCAGACATTGTTAATGAAATTGCCAAGAACACTGGTATTGAAAAGGTAACTGTTCAGAAAACGGTTGAAGCCTTGATGGAGACTATAAAACACTCAATGGTAAATGGTAATAATGTATATCTGAGAGGTTTCGGAAGCTTCATCGTTAAGAAAAGAGCAAAGAAAACAGCCAGGAATATCTCAAAGAACACCACAATAATTATCCCGGCTCATAATATTCCGGCATTTAAACCGGCCAAATCATTTATTACTAAAGTAAAATCACACGTTAAGAAATAATCTTTGTATGCCAAGCGGAAAAAAGAGGAAGAGACATAAGATGGCCACTCACAAACGTAAAAAACGTTTGCGGAAGAACAGACATAAGAAGAAATAGCAGATCGCGAAGTGGTCTTTGATTTGATATACTAAACCTAAAGGTCTGACGATCTTTAGGTTTGTTGTATTTAGGTGAGGGTATTGGAGGTGTTGATATTTTAGTTCTGATTTTTAAGTGGTAAACAAGGATCTGATCATCGACGTAAGTGATTCGGAGGTCTCGATTGCATTACTGGAAGACAAGCAGCTTACTGAATTAGATAAGGAAAAACGGACTGTCCGTTTTTCAGTGGGAGATATATACCTGGGCAAGGTCAGAAAGATAATGCCGGGGCTGAATGCTGCTTTCATTAATGTAGGATATGAGCGTGATGCCTTTCTTCATTATCTTGATCTGGGAGCCCAGTTCAGGACCCAGCATAAATATTACTTATCGGCGCTTCAGAGACAGGGAAAGCCTGGGCCGGTACATAAGTTTAAATCAGAACCCGATATAGATAAAGACGGAAAGATAACGGATGTCCTTACAGCAGGACAGACAGTTATTGTTCAGATCACAAAGGAACCGATTTCCACCAAAGGTCCGAGGCTCTCCTCGGAGATCTCAATTGCCGGAAGAAACCTTGTTCTTATCCCATTCTCTGATAAGGTTTCAATATCTTCCAAACTTGAAAACCAGGATGAGAAGAACAGACTTAAGACACTCCTTCAGAGTATCAGGCCAAAAAACTACGGGATTATTGTAAGAACTGCAGCGGAAGGTAAAAAGGTTGCAGTCCTTGATGCAGAACTCAGGGAACTTGTAAAGAAATGGGAAGCAGCTTTCAGTACCCTTAAGAAAGAAACAAAAACCCCGAAGCTCTTTATCGGGGAAATGAACAGGACCACGACAATCCTGAGGGATATTCTAAATGTTACCTTCACCAATATACATGTAAACGATACAGTTATTGCGGAGGAGATAAGAAGGTATATTAAGGAAATTGCCCCGGAAAAGGTTAAAATAGTTAAGGTTTATCAGGGAAGTGCTCCGATATTTGATCATTTCGGGGTCAGTAAGCAGATAAAGGCACTTTTCGGTAAAACGGTCTCCTTCAAACACGGCGCATACCTGATTATTGAACATACCGAAGCCCTTCATGTAATAGATGTAAACAGCGGGAACAGATCCCGGACAGGCAATGACCAGGAATCAAATGCCCTTGAGGTCAACCTCGAGGCAGCTACAGAAATCGCCCGTCAGCTGAGACTGAGAGATATGGGGGGTATTATTGTCATTGATTTCATCGATATGCAGTCGTCGGAGAATAAACAGGTACTCTTCGATAAAATGAAGGAGGTAATGGCCAATGACAGGACAAAACATAATATTCTCCCGCTGACAAAATTCGGACTGATGCAGATAACCCGGCAGAGAGTCAGACCAGAAATGCACATCGTAACAAATGAAAAATGCCCGTCGTGCAGGGGAACAGGCGAAATTAAACCTACAATACTTTTTTCCGACGTTCTTGAAAAAAACCTTGCTTTTAATGTCGGAAAAATCAAGACCAGAATTATTTACCTTAACGTCCATCCCTTTGTTGCATCCTATCTTACAAAAGGATTTTTCCCCATCTGCCTCAGATGGGACCTCAGATATAAAATACTTCTCAGGGTACGGGCTGTCGAATCATTACAATTCCTTGAATACCATTTCTTCGACAGACATAATAATGAAATAGATCTCGACTGATCCGTTTCTTTAAGAAAAAAGGTATCTTCAACATTTTCACCGGAATTTTGTTTACCGCATACCAAATTTATGAACAATATCATTATCAGTCATGAGTAAATTCAGGTATATATTGTTGATTTTCAGTCTGGCAGCTATTTCCGGACAGGCTCAGATCTTTGATCCGGCAACATGGAGCTTCGGTTATGAAAAGAAAGGAGATAATTCCTATGAAATTATCCTGACGGCAACCATTGAGGAAGGATCACATATTTATTCGATGGATATTCCGGAAGGGGGACCCATTCCGACAACAATCCGTTTCGATACCCTTCCTGCCTATACACTCGAAGGAAGAGCCTTTGAAGTCACAAAGCCTGAAGAGATACTGGATGAGGCATTTAATATGAAGATCAAGTCATTCAGTGATAAAGCAGAGTTCAGGCAGAAGATAACCGGCAAAGAGCCATCGTTTACAGTTACAGGTGTTGTTAACTTTATGGCATGTAATAATGTAACCTGTTCTCCTCCCAAAGATGTTGAATTTGAAGTTAAGATTGGCGGATCAGCTGCCGGCAAAGCTGCTGGCGGAACCGGATCCGGTGGTGTAGGATCGACGGGGCGCGGTTTGCTGGGATTCTTCCTGATCTCAATGCTTGCAGGCTTTGCAGGCATACTTACTCCATGCGTATTCCCGATGATCCCGATGACAGTTGCATTTTTTTCAAGGAATTCGGAGAATAAAAGCAAATCAACACTTAACGCGGTTATTTTCGGTATCTCCATAATCATAATTTATACAGCCCTGGGATTGATCGTATCTCTTACAAGTGCAGGAGCCGGTTTTGCAAATACTCTGAGTACCCACTGGATCCCGAATATCCTGTTCTTTGCTCTGTTTCTTGTATTCGCAATATCCTTCCTGGGCGCCTTTGAAATAATCCTTCCGAACAAGCTTGTTGCCGGCGCAGATGCCCGTGTCGACAGGGGAGGCTTACTTGCTGCATTTTTTATGGGCCTTACAACGGTTATCGTTTCATTCTCCTGTACAGGTCCTATCGTAGGAGCCCTTCTTGTTGAAGCGGCAACAGGCGACGTAATGAGACCAACCATAGGGATGTTCGGTTTCGGCCTTGCTTTCGCGCTCCCTTTCACTCTTTTTGCCCTCTTCCCGTCTGTACTTAGCAAATTACCAAAATCGGGAGGATGGCTCAACTCGGTAAAGGTCGTTCTGGCATTTATAATGCTCGCCTTCAGTCTTAAATTCCTTTCAACAGTTGATAGTGTCTATTCACTCGGACTGATCTCGAGGGATCTGTTCCTCTCAATCTGGATTGTTCTGTTCTCCATTCTGGGATTTTATCTTCTCGGGAAGATAAGATTCGCCCATGACAGCGAAGTAAAGCATATCGGAACATTCAGGTTCTTCCTTGTTGTGGCGGTTTTTACCTTTGTAGTATACCTTGTAACAGGTCTGTTCGGAGCTCCTCTCAGAGGGATAACAGCTCTTCTCCCGGCTCAGGAAACCTCGTGGTTCAGCAAACAGGCAGCACCATCAGCTGATGCAGTTCAAAGTCAGGGATTCCCGTCGTTCAACACTGTCACCGCAAACAGTCTCTGCTCTGAACCGAAGTATGGCGATAAATTCAGAATGCCTTATGGTCTGACAGCCTATTATGATTACAAACAGGGTCTCGAATGTGCAAGGGAAAAGGGAAAACCGGCTCTGCTTGACTTCAAGGGACATGCCTGTGCAAACTGTAAGCTGATGGAAGCAAGAGTCTGGTCCGATTCTGAAGTGCTGAAACGACTAAAGGAAAATTTTGTGATAATTGCTCTCTATCTTGACGACAGGACTCAGGTTCCGGAAAATGAATGGATAGTTTCCGAACTGGACGGGAAGACAAAAAAAACAATCGGGAAGATCAATGAAGACCTTGAAATTTCAAAGTTCAGGACCAATGCCATGCCTCTTTATGTGATAACCGATCACGAGGGTAATCCGCTGAATGATCCAATGCCGACCAATCTTAATGCTGGAGAATACAAAAAATGGCTCGACGAGGGGGTAAGGTTGTTTAACGCCACAAGGTAATCATCAACGTATTAAAAAACGTATTAAAAAACGTATTAAAAGACGTATTTTAATACGTTTTTTATTTCACCTTCACTTTATTTTTATGTAACATCCGGAGTGTTTTTATAACAGTAAATAAAACTATCAATAAGCTGGCGATAACAGCAGCAACTGAAATATAATCGCCATGGCGGACATAGAATGTTTTGCCTTTTCCTGAAATAATTCTCCCTTTCAGAATTTCCCTGCCAAGCCATCCTGTTTCCAGGGTTCTTTTCCCCCTTATATCGATAAAGCATGAAATACCTGTATTTGCACATCTTGCTACAGGTCTTCTTGTTTCTATAGCCCTCAGAGATGCATAATACAGATGATGTAAATAACCGTTCGTGTTTTTCCACCATCCGTCGTTAGTAATAATGAAGATTGATTCAGCGCCGTTTCTTACATATTCCGCAACAAAATTCCCGAAAACCGATTCATAACAAATTACCGGTGCAATTATCTGACCGCTTACGGAATGAGAAAAACAGTCTCTGGTCCCCTGTATACCGTAACCCCAAATGGTTCCACCCATATCGGGGAGTATTGCTTGGGCAAGTTTCCTGATGCCCTCCGAGAACTGCATTTCAACACCCGGAACAAGTTTTGATTTATGATAAATGTCCGGATTTTCACCGGTATCAATTCTGAATGCCGAGTTGAAATGATCATGGTAAATACCGGAATCATCAATAATTCTCGCTGATTTTGTCGGGGGCTTATCTGACTGAGGATAAGCACGGAAGCTGACCAATCCGGAAAGAATATTCAGACCGGGATGCTTGCGGGCAAAGTTTCGCAGAAGGATCAGGTATTCATCCTGGCCGGGGTTATTTTCATCGACCGGATCATCTACCATGGTTTCGGGCAGAAGCAGCCAGCCGGTTTTTTCAGTAACAGAATCATCAGCCATTTCAAGAGCACCGGTCAGTTGCTCCTTAAAAGGTATTTTATATTTTTCGGTAAAGGGATCAATGTCGGGCTGAACTATAACTATTTCACTGGCAGGTGATTCCGGCAGGTCTATTGTGTAATATCTCAGAACTGAAAAAAATGAGGGTACCGTAATAATCAACACCCAGATAAACAGGTATATCCCGGATTTATTTCTTTTTTCTGAAAGAGAGATCAGGAAAAATGTAAGGAACAGGTTTGATAATAGTATCCAGAGGGTTCCGCCGGCCACTCCTGTCACTTCGTACCATTGAATGAACAGGATATCTTTCGACAACCCGTTGCCAAGGTTTACCCAGGGTGACAGATACACTGAGTGATGGCAGAGATATTCAAATGAAAGCCAGAAACATACTAATGCGGCTGTTCCCGCTGTTTTTCCTGCTTTTAATCTGACAATATGCGCCAGCCAGAAGATAAATGACATCAGGAACGACATTTCCATAATTACTGCAATCGCAGCCGGTATGTTGGCTGCTCTCACCCAGGCGAGAGTAATAATGCAGAATATCAGAAATCCGGGAAGAACGGCTGTAAAGTAAGATGTGAAAATGTATTTCTGCCTGTTGACTGAAAAATGCTCTTCTATCAGGAGATAAGGAACAAATGCAATAAGTAAGATTAGCCCCGGGCACCAGCTGGTCCAGGCCAGCGCAGACAGGATCCCTCCGGTAACTGAGAGGGCGGTCAGTTTATATTTATTTCCTGCGGATATCACAGACCTGAGAAAAATGCCTCAATATAATTGTTTATATCTTTATTTGATATACTTTTACATTTTATAAATAAGGCTTTTTACTGTCCAAAAAGCAATTTTTCCATTCTTTTCATGGCTGCCCTGTCCGCCAACTGGCGGACGGGGCATTTTTTCTGCTTCCCGGCGCCTGTCCGGGGAATGTTAATTAGTGTTAATTAACTATATTTAAAGATTCACGGTTTTTGATTTTATTATCTTGCATTACATATCAGCGGTAATTATGAGAAAATTAACGGTCATCCTGGTTGTACTGTTAATAGTATCAGCCTGCAGCAGCAATGATGAAAAGCTGGCAAAGAAGGCAGATAAAATACATGAAGATTTTCTTATTGTCGATACGCACTGTGATACTCCAATGAGTCTTGTCAGTTCCGGATTCGATCTTGGAGTGAGGCACGAGGAGGGATGTGTGGATTTTCCAAGAATGGCTGAAGGTGGTCTCGATGCAGAATTCTTTGCGGTTTTCATTGGTCAGGGACCCAGGATTGACACCTCATATGACTATGTTCACAGTCAGGCACTTGAAATTTTCGACGCTATCCATGAAAATGTAAGAAAGAATTCATCGATGTCGGAACTTGCATTATCCCCCGATGATGCCTACAAAATACAAAAAGACAAAAAAATTGCATCATATATTGGTCTTGAGAATGGTTATCCAATCGGAAAAGATCTTTCCAGGATAAAAGAGTACTACGATCTGGGAGCAAGATATATAACACTTTGTCATTCAAGTAATAATGACATATGTGATTCCTCCACTGATCCGAAAGGAGCGGAGCATGGAGGGCTTTCTGATTTTGGAGAGGAAGTTGTAAGGGAGATGAACCGTCTGGGAATGATGGTGGATGTGTCCCATATTTCCGATGAGGCGTTCTATGATGTGATTAAAGTGACCAAAGCACCGGTAATAGCTTCTCATTCTTCCTCGAGGGCCTTATGTTCCAGTCCGCGTAACCTCACTGACGATATGCTGCTTGCACTTAAGGCGAACGGTGGGGTGATACAGATTTGCATTCTGAGCAGTTATATTAAGACCCCCGAACCGAATCCCGAACTTGATGCAAAGCTTGCCGAACTGAAATTAAAATACAATGATCTGAAAGACCTGACTGATGACCAGAAAGCATCCTACCGTATGGAACGCCGGGAAATCAATACCAGATACAGAAAACTGGCAACCGTTGCCGATGTTGCAGACCATATTGACCATGTTGTTCAGGTAACCGGCATTGATCATGTAGGTATTGGTACCGATTTTGACGGTGGCGGTGGAGTAGATGGCTGTAAATCGGTTGCAGAAATGAAGAATATTACAATCGAATTATTGCGCAGGGGTTATTCAAGAGAAGAAATAGGCAAGATATGGGGAGGCAATATTATGCGTGTTTTCCGCAAAGTCGTTGAAACAGCATCACTTTAGGCACTTAACTCACGCCTCACGCCTCACACCTCACGCCTCACGCCTCACACCTCACACCTCACACCTCACACCTCACACCTCACGCCTCACGCCTCACGCCTCACGCCTCACACCTCACTTCTTCCCCCTCACCCTTGAGAATCTGAGCATCTTAAGTATCCAGTCGGGCAGAGGTTCAGGTTTACGTTTCCTGAGATCCATGTACCATCCGAACTTTTTCAGTATTGGCAGCTTGTGGGTTTCAACAAATTCGACAAGGGTCCCGTCGGGATCTTCGATATAGGAAAAATGTCCGGCTGCTTCACCCATATCGAAACTGTTGCCGGGGTGGCTTGCCCTGCTGTCGACTGTAAATGGATATCCTTTTTCTTCACATCTTTTTTTAAGGTTGTCCATTCCGGTAATATCGAAGCAAAGATGAATGAAACCAGGATCTCCCCATAAGCGGCCTTCATATGTTTTGCTTCCGGGTTTTCCCGGAGTGCTTACCAGTTCAATCATGCTCTGTCCGAACATCCTGCTGAAAGGACCTGAGAAGGGTACGGAACTTCTGAGAAGGACCCTTCTGACACTTTCATTGCCTCCCGGTAAGTTGGCAAGATCGGGAAAAATTCCAGTTACATCATATACAACCCGGTCATATCCAAGTATATCGGAATATAGGGTTCTGGCCTTCTCAATGTCTGTTACACCGATTATCACTCCAAAGGGCCCTCCGGTTATTTTTCCTTCATTCATGAACCAGTCACTGTGTTCTGTCAGCTGGAACAGGTTGCCGAAAGGATCCTTAATAAAAAATGTTTTGTTTCCTGCCGGATCGTCAGCAGGTTCTCCGGTGATCAGACATCCCTTCTCCTTAAGGATTTTATATGCAGCGCCGGTATTTTTCACCTTCATCTTGCATACCAGAATT
>Ga0209606_1004290_pt1 | contig 13332 bp, 7 predicted proteins | sample AD_UKC057_MetaG_FD_184412 | JGI IMG/M metagenome (GOLD analysis project Ga0209606, IMG submission 184412) | Active sludge microbial communities of municipal wastewater-treating anaerobic digesters from USA - AD_UKC057_MetaG (SPAdes) (version 2) | ecosystem: Engineered > Bioreactor > Anaerobic >...
CGAAGAGGATCAGCGCCTGGTTGGTGATGGACAGGTAGTAGGAGGTGTGGACCTGGCCGTTCTCGATGACGGTGTGGTGGAGCAGGCCGAAGACCACCTGGGGCGGAAAGAACGCCCCCAGGATCAGCAGGTAGATCGGCAGGCGGGCGCCGCAGCTCATCAGGGGCACGACCAGCATGGTGGCCAGCCGGTCGCGACGCGAGCCGAGCACCCGGGTGGCCATGATCGCGGGCACGCTGCACCCGAAGCCCACCAGCATGGGGATGAAGCTCTTGCCGTGCAGCCCGATGCGGTGCATCAGGCGGTCCATCACGAAGGCGGCCCGGGCCATGTAGCCGGTGTCTTCCAGGACCGCGATGCACAGGAACAGCAGGACCACCAGGGGCACGAAGCTCAGCACCGCGCCCACGCCCTCGATCACGCCGTTGACCAGAAGGCTCTTGATCAGGCTGCCCTCGCCCAGCCAGGTCGCCAGCAGCGAACCGGCGGCCCCGGCGAGGTGGTTCTTCCAGCCGTCGAGCACCTCGACCATGGGGTTGCCCAGCGAGAAGGTGATCTGGAAGACCAGGAACATGAGCACCGCGAAGATGGGCAGGCCCAGGTAGCGGTTGGTGACGACGGCGTCGATCTTGTCGGACCACTCGTGGCGGGTCTCGACGCTGCGCCGGACGGCCTCGGTGCAGGCCCCGGAGATGAACCCGTATCGCCGGTCGGCCAGCAGGATCTCCACGCTGTCGCCGCAGACGCTCTCGATGTGCTGGCGAAGCCGCGCCGCCAGCTCGCGGAACTCCTCGATGTGGTCCGGGGCGAGCCGCTCCAGGCGGCGGTGCGTCTCGTTGTCGCCCTCGAGCAGCTTGAGGGCGAACCATCGCTTGTGGGGCAGGTCGGGCCGCCGGGCGGCGATCCGGTCGGCCAGCTCCTTGACGTGCGGCTCGACCTCGTGCCCGTAGTTGGGCACGCGTTGGGCGGCCAAGGCGGCGGCGGGGTCGTCGGCCGCCCGCCGGGCGGCCTGGAGCAGCTCGTCGGTGCCCTGGCCCTTGCGGGCGACGGTGTCGACGATGGGCACGCCCAGCAGCGACGACAGCAGGCGGTTGTCGATGCTGTAGCCGCGGCTCTTGGCCAGGTCGGCCATGTTGAACGCCAGCACCAGCGGCACGCCCAGCTCCAGCAGTTGGGTGGCCAGGTAGAGGTTGCGCTCCAGGTTGGAGGAGTCGACGATGTCGACCACCACGTCGGGGCGGTCCTCCATGATGACGTTTCGGGCGACGATCTCCTCGATGCTGTAGGCGGTCAGGCTGTACGTGCCGGGCAGGTCGATGACGTGGCAGCGCCGGCCGTCGCGGACGCAGGAGCCTTCCTTCTTCTCCACCGTCACGCCGGGGTAGTTGCCGACCTTCTGATGGGCGCCGGTGAGGGCGTTGAAGAGGGTGGTCTTGCCCGAATTGGGGTTGCCAGCCAGGGCGATGGTCAGTTCGCGTGCGTCCATGGGCCGGCGGTCACTCCGGGAACTCTCGCACGAGGATCTTGTGGACCACGCCCCGCCCCAGGGCCAGGCGGGTGTCTTTGACCGAGACGATGAACGGTCCGCGGTGGGCGTTGGCGATGACGCGGAATCGCGAGCCGCGGACCAGGCCCATCTCGGTCAGGCGGTGCTGGAGCTGACGCCCGCCGGAGATGGACGTCAGGATCACCTCTTGTCCCGGCGCCACGCCGGACAAGGGGACATCCGGCCCGCGGGCGGTCGGCTGGGCGGACGGGTTTTCGGCGTCGCGCGCGTTCATGTTCTCGATAAGGCTCACGATGCGGCTTCCTCCGACTGCGTCGCGCAGTTGTCACTCGTGCGACGCTCGCACGCGGAACAGGCCGTCGCGGGCATCGGCCCCGACGCGGGGGCCGAGATCGCCTTGCGCCACTCGTTCATCGCCCGCGGACACTGGCGCAGGAGCTGCGACAGTCGGTTCAGGCGGGTGATCAGCCTGGAGTCCGCGGCGTGCTCGAGACGGCAGGCGTTGGCCTCGGCGGAGTCCTCGTCCATGGCCAGCGCCTCGCGCAGGAATCGCCTGAGCACCTCGTGGCGGCCGATGACCTCGGCGGCCAGCTTGTCGCCCTTGTCGGTCAGGGTGATCACCTGGTAGGGGTCGTAGTTGACCAGCTTGCGTGCGGCCAGGGCCTTGAGGGCGGCCGTCACCGAGGGCATGCCCACGCCAAGTTGGCTGGCGATGTCGCGGACGCGGGCCACCCGCCCCTTGCGGACGAGCAAGAGGATGGCCTCCAGGTAGTCCTCCTGGGACTTGCTGAGCTTCGGCTTGTCTCGGGTAGCGGCCAGTGTTTGTCGCCGTGAGTATTCTATGCCGGATCGAACAAAGTTCACTATAGTGAACTTTTGAGGGGCTGGCAAGCAAAATCTTCGCCAGGCAACAGGCCCGTCCGCAGGGTCCAGACCCGGGCGGCAACGAACGCTTAAGCGGAGTATTAGCTGCGTTCGGCTTTACTGCCAACTTCGCCTGTGCTAAAATGACTTGTTTGCTTACCCCTTGAGGGGCGTAACCAGAGAAAGGTCAGAAAGGTCCCCCCGCGGGACACGCGTGAGATCATGCTTTATTCCGCACCCAGACAACAGGGGCTGTACGATCCTGTCCGGGAGCACGACGCGTGCGGCATCGGCGCGGTCGTGAACATCTCCGGGCAGAAGGACCATGCCATCCTGGAGCACGGCAGGCAGATTCTGCTCAACCTCCAGCACCGCGGGGCAGCCGGGGCCGACGAGTCCACCGGCGACGGGGCGGGCATCCTCTTCCAGGTGCCCCACGAGTTCGTCGCCGCGCAAGCCCGGGAGATGGGCATCGAGCTTCCCCCGGCCGGGGGCTACGCCGTGGCCCAGATCTTCCTGCCCCGACAGGTGGACCTTCAGCGGATCTGCGAGAAGGTCCTCATTGACGCCTGCGGGCATTACGGCTTCAAGGTTCTCGGCTGGCGCGACGTGCCGGCGGACAATTCCTGCCTGGGTCAGCTCGCCCGCGCGTGCGAGCCGGCCATCCGCCAGGCGTTCATCGACGCGGGCCAGCTCCGCGACCGGGAGCTGGAACGCAAGCTGTTCATGGCCCGCAAGCGCTGCGAGCGCCTCGTTCGCGAGCGGCTGGGCGAGCAGGGCGAGGACTTCTACATCTGCTCGATGTCCTCCAAGACGATCGTCTACAAGGGCATGTTCCTGGCCCCGCAGCTTTTCGCCTACTACGGCGACCTGAACGACGAGCGGATGACCTCGGCCCTGGCCATCGTCCACCAGCGGTACAGCACCAACACCTTCCCCTGCTGGAAGCTGGCCCATCCTTTCCGGATGACCGCCCACAACGGGGAGATCAACACCCTCAGCGGCAATTCGAACCGGATGCGGGCCCGCGAGATGACGCTGGCCTGCCCCGCACTGGGCAGCGACCTGAGCGACGTGCTGCCGGTGCTGACGCCCGGCGGGAGCGACTCGGCCTGCTTCGACAACGCCCTGGAACTGCTGGTGCAGGCCGGGCGAAGCCTGCCCCACGCGATCATGATGATGATCCCGGAGGCCTTCGGCTCGAGCTACCACATCTCGACCGACAAGCGGGCCTTCTACGAGTACCACGCGGCCACCATGGAGCCCTGGGACGGCCCGGCGGCGATCGTCTTCACCGACGGGCGGGTCGTGGGCGGCACCCTGGACCGTAACGGTCTGCGTCCGGCCCGGTACGTGGTGACCACCGACGGCCTGCTGGTGCTGGCCAGCGAGGTGGGCGTGATCGAGTTCCCCCCCGAGCGGATCAAGACCAAGGGCCGGCTCCAGCCGGGCAAGATGTTCCTGGTCGACACCGTGGAGGGGCGGATCGTCGTGGACAACGAGATCAAGTCCAAGATCGCCCGCCAGAGGCCCTATCGTCGCTGGCTGGAGGAGAATCGCATCGAGCTGCGGGGCCTGTTCGCCCCCAGCCACGTGCCCCCCAGCGACAGCCAGACCATCGCCAAGCGCCTGCGGGCGTTCGGCTACACCCGCGAAGAGCTGGCGATGATCCTGGCGCCGATGGCCCTGCACGCGCAGGAGCCGGTCGGCTCGATGGGCACCGACACGCCGTTGGCCGTGCTCACCAACCGCCCCACGCTGCTGTTCAACTACTTCAAGCAGCTCTTCGCCCAGGTGACCAACCCGCCCATCGACCCGCTCCGCGAGGGGCTGGTGATGAGCCTGATGACCTTCTGCGGCAAGCAGCGCAACCTCCTGGACGAGACGCCCGAGCACTGCCGCCAGCTCAAGCTTCCCCACCCCATCCTGGCCAACGACGACATCGAGCGCCTGCGCCGGGCCCAGCGCGAGGACTTCCGATCGGCCACCATCGACGCCCTCTTCGACGTCGACCCGGCCGACCCCGCCGGCGCCCTGCGCCGCGGGCTGGACGAACTGATCGTCCAGGCCGAGCGGGCCATCCGCGACGGGGCCAGCGTGTTGATCGTCTCGGACCGGGCCCTCTCGCGCGAGCGGGCGCCCATCCCCAGCCTGTTGGCCGTGTCCGCGCTGCGACACGGGCTGCTGGACCGCAAGCTGCGCCACGAGGCGGCCATCGTCGTCGAGTCGGGCGAGCCCCGCGAGGTGATGCACTTCTGCCTGCTGCTGGGCTACGGCGCCAACGGCATCAACCCGTACCTGGCCTTCGAGTGCATCGACGAACTCCGCCGGCGCGGCGACCTGCCCACGAGCAAGGAGATCGGGCACCTGGCCGACAACTACATCGCCGCCATCAAGAAGGGCATCCTCAAGACGATGTCCAAGATGGGCATCTCGACGCTCCGCAGCTACCAGGGCGCCCAGCTCTTCGAGGCCATCGGGCTGGACCCCAGCGTGATCGACCTGGCCTTCCCCGGCACGGTCAGCCGCATCGGAGGCGTGAACCTCGGCGCCCTGGCCGAGGAAGTCTACCGCCGCCACCGCGCCGCGCATGCCGAGCCCATGCCGGGGCAGCTCGACCTGGATTACGGCGGGGAGTACCACTACCGCTACGACGGGCAGAACCACCTGTGGAACCCGGAGTCCATCTCGGCCCTTCAGCACGCCGTCCGCAACAACGACCCGGCCGCCTACGATCGCTACGCCCGGCTGATCAACGACCAGAGCCGCCAGGCCTGCACGCTGCGGGGCCTGTTCGAGTTCGTTCCCGCCGCGCCCGTGCCCCTGGAAGAGGTCGAGCCGGCCGAGGAGATCGTCAAGCGGTTCGTCACCGGGGCCATGAGCCACGGCTCGATCAGCAAGGAAGCCCACGAGACGATGTGCATCGCCATGAACCGCCTGGGCGGGCGGAGCAACACGGGCGAGGGCGGCGAGGACCCGCGCCGCTACCGTGTTCAACCCGACGGCGACGACCTCAACAGCGGCATCAAGCAGGTCGCCTCGGCCCGGTTCGGCGTGACCATCGAGTACCTCGCGCAGGCCAAGGAACTCCAGATCAAGATGGCCCAGGGGGCCAAGCCCGGCGAGGGCGGGCAGCTCCCCGGTCACAAGGTCACCGAGGAGATCGCCCGCCTGCGGCACTCGACGGCGGGCGTGACGCTGATCTCCCCGCCCCCGCACCACGACATCTACTCGATCGAGGACCTGGCCCAGCTCATCTACGACCTCAAGTGCTCCAACCCGGGCGTCAAGGTCTCGGTCAAGCTGGTCTGCGAGGTCGGCGTGGGCACGGTCGCCGCGGGCGTGGCCAAGGGCAACGCCGACGAGGTCCTCGTCTCCGGGCACGACGGCGGCACGGGCGCCAGCCCGCTGTCGTCCATCAAGCACACCGGCGGGCCCTGGGAACTCGGCCTGGCCGAGACCCAGCAGACCCTCGTGCTCAACGGCCTGCGAGACCGCATCCAGGTCCAGGTCGACGGGCAGATCAAGACCGGGCGCGACGTCGTCATCGGCGCCCTGCTCGGGGCCGAGCGGTTCGGCTTCGGCACGGCCGCCCTGGTCAGCCTCGGCTGCATCATGATGCGCAAGTGCCACGAGGGCACCTGCCCCGTGGGCGTGGCCACTCAGGACCCCGCCCTGCGAAAGCGCTTCGCCGGCCAGCCCGAGCACCTCATGCGGTACCTCACGTTCGTGGCCGACGAGGTCCGCCGCCTGATGGCCGAACTGGGCTTCCGGCGCTTCGAGGACATGATCGGACGGGTCGACCGCCTGTCGAGCCGGCAGGCCGTCAGCCACTACAAGACCCGCGGGCTGGACTTCTCGAAGATCTTCCAGGCGCCGGACAGCTCCGACGGGCGGGCCATCCGTCAGGTCCGCACCCAGACCTCTCCCCTGGCCGACCACCTGGACTGGATCATCCTCCAGCAGGCCGAGCGAGCCATCACCGACGGCCTGCCCGTCCGCCTGGGCATCGCCATCCGCAACGTCCACCGCACGGTCGGGACGATCCTGTCCAACCGCATCGTCAAGGCCCACGGCAGCGACGGGCTGGCCGACGGGACGATCGAGGTGACGCTGCGCGGCTCGGCCGGGCAGAGCTTCGGGGCGTTCCTGGCCCCGGGCGTGACGCTCAAGCTGATCGGCGACAGCAACGACTACCTGGGCAAGGGGCTCTCGGGCGGGCGGATCGTCGTCCAGACGCCTCGCGAGGCCCACTACGCGGCCAACGAGAACATCATCGTGGGCAACACTCTGCTCTACGGGGCCACCCGCGGCGAGGTGTTCATCAACGGGATGGCCGGCGAGCGATTCGCCGTCCGCAACAGCGGCGCGGTCGCCGTCGTCGAGGGCGTGGGCGACCACGGCTGCGAGTACATGACCGGCGGGACGGTGGTCGTCCTGGGCCAGACCGGGCGCAACTTCGCCGCCGGCATGAGCGGCGGGGTCGCCTACGTGCTCGACGAGCACCAGCTCTTCGACACCCTGTGCAACCTGGACATGGTGGACCTCGAGACCGTCTACCACCAGAGCGACCAGGACCTCCTGCACGAGCTGATCGCCCGCCACCACCAGTGGACCGGCAGCGCCCAGGCCCGGCGCGTGCTGGCCAACTGGAGCGAGATGGTCGGCAAGTTCGTCAAGGTGATGCCCATCGACTACCGCAAGGCCCTGGCCAGACTGAGGGAACGCGAGCAGCGAGAGACCGAATTCACCCCGGCTACGGAGGAGGTGTTCCGTGGCTAAGCCAACCGGCTTCATCGAGTACCGGCGGGAGGACGTCCCGCACCGCGAGATCGACCAGCGGGTCGGCGACTACTTCGAGATCGAGCTGCCCCTGCCGGAAGACCGCCTGCTCGCCCAGGCCGCCAGGTGCATGGACTGCGGCATCCCCTTCTGCCACGGGATCGGCTGCCCCCTGCACAACCGCATCCCCGAGTTCAACGACCTGGTCTACCGCGGGCGGTGGAAGGAGGCGTGCGACGTCCTCCACTCCACCAACAACTTCCCCGAGATCACCGGGCGGATCTGCCCCGCGCCCTGCGAGGCCGCCTGCACCCTGAACATCAACGACCAGCCCGTCCTCATCCGCCACATCGAGGACCAGATCGTCGAGCGCGGCTTCGCCGAGGGTTGGATCCAGCCGCTCATCCCGCCGGTCCGCACCGGCAAGCGGGTCGCCGTCATCGGGTCGGGCCCGGCCGGGCTGGCCGCCGCCCAGCAACTGGCCCGCCTGGGCCACGAGGTCGTCGTCTTCGAGAAGGACGACCGCGTCGGCGGGCTGCTGCGATACGGCATCCCCGACTTCAAGCTCGACAAGAAGATCCTCGACCGCCGCCTCGACCAGCTTCGCAGCGAGGGCGTGCAGTTCCAGACCAGCGTCGAGGTCGGCGTGGACCTCTCCGCGCGATACCTCCGCCAGCGATTCCACGCCGTCCTGCTGACCATGGGCGCCACCCAGCCGCGGGACCTCGTCGTCCCCGGGCGCGGCTACGAGAACATCCACTTCGCCATGGAGTACCTCACCCAGCAGAACCGCCTCAACGCCGGCCTGGACCTGGGCCCCGCCAGGCCCATCTCCGCCCGAGGCCGCGTGGTCGCGGTCATCGGCGGAGGCGACACCGGCAGCGACTGCGTCGGCACCGCCCGACGCCAGGGCGCCAGGGAGATCTACCAGTTCGAGGTCCTCCCCAAGCCCCCCGAGCAGCGCCCCTCCGACACCCCCTGGCCCGTCTGGCCGCGCGTGCTGCGGACCTCCTCCAGCCACGAGGAAGGCTGCAACCGCCGCTGGTCCGTCCTGACCAGGAAGCTCAGCGGCATCGACGTTCGCGTCAGCGAGCTGCACGGCTGCGAGGTCGAGTGGACCCGGGCCAAGGACGGCTCGTGGAAGATGGCCGAGAAGCCCGGCACGGACTTCAGCCTCAAGGTCGATCTGGTCCTGCTGGCCGTGGGCTTCGTGCACGTGGTCCACAGCGGGCTGGTCGAGCAGCTAGGCGTCAAGCTGGACACTCGCGGCAACGTCGAGGTGGACGCCCAGTCCATGACCAGCGTCGAGGGCGTCTTCGCCGCCGGCGACACCGCCTCCGGCGCCAGCCTGGTCGTCCGCGCCATCAACGCCGGCAGACTCGCCTCCGACAGCATCCACCACTGGCTCCAGAACCGCTGAGCCCGCCAGGCGAACGTCCCGTTTTTCCGGAAGTTCGCAAGGCTGCCGTCAAAGGGCGGAATCGCCGCAAGACGCTATCCATCCACCTGTTACGAATCCAGGACATAAATAGTAATAATCTGAATACTCATAATAATATGGCCGGATCGGGACGTTTCAGCTCCAAATGGGACATTCGTGTCCGCCGGATCGTTCGCAAGTCCATGCCATGACGACTCTTACGCACTGTCGCATCCTATCTCCTTTGGAGCGAATCACTTGCGCTCGCCGCGGGCTGGAAATGTCGCTTCTTTGCCCGACGACGGACATTTGCCTGGCCGCATCGTCCCGCGCTTCCGCCCGCAGCGGCCGCGCGACGAGAACGCCCAATCCCGGCCGAGGCCCCTGGCTGCCCGCCTAGCCGACTCTCATCCAAGAGCCGACCCGTGGACCGTCGGCCGGACGATCGCCCGGCCTGCAGGCGGCTGCGCTCCTTGGCCGCCTGCCAGCCGCCCAGGCATCCCGCGCCTTACCCTCCAGCCGCCCTGTGCAGTGCCATACTCAAGGCGCAGGGCCGAAGGGCTGAAGGAGGGCAGCCCGGGGGGGAGCCCCGAAGCGTCGAAAGCAAGTAGCCGGAGGGTAGACCCGGAGGGTCGAAAGCAAGTAGCCGGCGGCGCAAGCCGCCGGAAAGTGGCGAGAGAAGAGAAGAGCCCCGAAGGGGCGGCAGAAAGCGTGCCAGGATAGCCTGTGTGAACCTGGCGCATCACGTTGTCTTCGCGACCAGGAGTCGGCAGTTCTGGCTTCTTAATCCTGCTCGTGAGAGGATTCATGCGTATCTCGGCGGGATCGTGCGTCAATGTGGCGGACAATCCATTCGAGTCAATGGACCGGAAGACCACCACCGGTGCGTGACTTTCGAAGAGGAATTGACCGCGTTCCTGAAGAAGCACGGCACCAAACATGCCTCGAAATACACATGAGACATTCTGTCGCCCCTTCGGGGCTTCTGTGGATGGGCGTCGGCGTACCGAGGGCTTGCGCCCCCGGCTACCTGCTTTCGACCCTTCGGGTCTCTTTCTCCTGCGACCGGCGGGGTTGCTCAATCCCACCGTGATAGATCGGTCCCCCTGGCGCTTGGGATTCGACACGGCGCGGGTTCGCTCTTGCGGCCTTCCCAAGTGCGGAGCGGCGAGGGCAAGGTCCTATCCCGGCGGGATTGCGAAATGTCTCTTCAGCGGCAGTGACATTCGTCATGCCCCGTGCGCCGGAAGCACGGCCGGGGCGGACCGTGCATGATCCCACTCTGTCGGGCGTTGGACCTACCGGCGTTTTCTGTTCTGCCATGAAAGGGAATGGCTGATGCTCGACAAGCAAGTCGGTGGTCTGGTGCCGGTGGTCGTGGTCCTGGCGGCGGTTGTTTTGGCGTCGTCTTCCGTTCTGCTGGCGGAGGAGGCTGCGATCGCCGCGGCTGCCCCCGTTGCCGCGCCCGCCCCCGTCGTCGCTGCCCCCGTCGCCGCCGCCCCCGTCGCCGCCGCTCCCGCGGCCGGGCCGCTCCTGCCGGCTGGGTGGGACGCCAAGCAGGAGGCCGACAAGGTCCTGGCCCGTCTGGTCAACGTCTGCGAGGCCCGCGTCAAGGGCGCGCACGACAGCGACTTCGTCATCCTGGACGGCCGGGCGTACGTCGTCTACATGGCCAACGACCGCCAGCCGGGCGAGGCGGCCAACTGGCCCTTCATCTACGATGCCTTGTCGATCGTGAACCTGCGGACGCTGGCGGTGGAGAAGGTCATCCCCTTCGCCGCCTCCGGCCAGGCCTACGCCAACCACACGCTGGCCGAAGGCGCCTGCTTCGTGCCCCGGATCCTCCAGAAGGACGCCCGCACCCTGCGCTGCTTCTTCGCCAGCGAGAACCCCGGCAAGCGCCAGGCCCAGACCTGGCGCCGCGACTTTGACCTCCAGGCGGGCGCCTTCGACGCCCGCATCCACAAGGCCCGCATCAAGACGCCCGCCGGCGTCTTCGACATGCAGCCCGAGGCGTTCTACCGCGCCGCGGCGGCCGAGGGGTTCAAGAAGCCCCCCAAGGACTTCGGCCTCTACCAGATCGACTCGTTCAAGCGGTTCGACGGCAAGACGTACTGCGTGCTGAACAACTACCCCGCGGGGCAGAACGCCCTGGCTTCGCTCGACGCGGCCTGCGAGACGTTCGAGGTGATCGGCCACTTCAACGAGCCGCAGACGTTCAAGCTGACCGAGGCGGCCGTCGAGCGCCTGCCGGACGGCACGTGGCTGGCCGTCTGCCGCCAGGAGGCGGGCAGCCGCAACTACACGTTCACGCAGAGCAAGGACGGGCGCTCGTGGTCGCCCAACGAGTACCGCCCGGTCATCCCCAACGGCACGAGTTCCAAGCCGACGTTCCACCGCTTCAAGGGCGTCTACTACCTCGGCTGGCAGGAGTCGACGCGGATCAAGGGCGTCCACCGGTCGGTCTTCAACATCGAGGTCTCCGCCGACGCCGCGACCTGGCGGCGAAAGTACCGCTTCGAGACGGAGAAGTCCTTTCAGTACCCCGTGTTCCGGGAGCATGAGGGCGCGATCTGGCTGACGGTCACGCAGGGCGACAGCTCCGGCAGCCGCAAGGAGCGCATCATGTTCGGCCGATTGGAGTAGCCACCCGGCGGCCTTCCCGCCGGGGGGGGAGGGCGGTTTTACGTCCGGGTATCGGGGGTCTCGCGGGGCAGGCGGACGGTAAACGTGGTGCCGCCGGCCGGCGATGACGTCAGGCTGACGTCCCCGCCGTGCAGGCGGGCGATCTCGCGGGCGAGGGCCAGCCCCAGGCCCGTACCCCCGGTATCGCAGGAGCGGGACGCGTCCATCCGATAGAATCGCTCGAACAGCTTTTCGATCGTCCCGGCCGGGATCGCGCCGCCCTCGTCATGCACCCCAAGCCGCACCTCCCCGTCGTCGCCCTCGACGCTGACGGTCACCGTTCCCCCCGACGGGCCATGGACCAGCGCGTTGCGGACGAGGTTGCCGACCATCATCGTCAGCAGGCCTTCCTCGCCCGGGACGCTTACCGCGGCCAGCGTGCCCAGGGCCAGCCTCTCGGGGGCGCCCAGGTTGGCCGTCTCCGCGGCGGCAGCCTTCGCCGCGACCACGTCCAGGCGCACCGTCTTGGGAGACTCGATGTGCGGAGTATTGTCCAGCCTGGCCAGCGTCAGCAACTGGGCCACCAGGCGCTCCATTCGCCGCAGGTCCAGCAAGACCTCGTCGATGGCGTGCTCGTACTCCGCGGCGTCGCGGGGGCGATTGCGGACGGCTTGCAGCGTGCTCTTGGCCACGGCCAGCGGGGTCCGCAATTCATGTGACGCGTCCGCGGTGAACCGGCGTTGGGCCTGCATGGAGAGGTGCAGTCGCTCCAGCATGTCCGACAGCGACTGCACGAACAGTTTCAACTCGCCCGGCACGGGCAGGCTGTCCAGGTGGGAGCGGTCCATGTTCCGCGCGGAGATGTTCGCCACGATCCGGGCCGTCCTGCCGATGGGCCTCAACCCCGCCAGGATCACCAGGGACGTTGCGATGCCGGTGGCCAGCGCCACGGCGCCTCCCAGGATCAGGATGATGTTGCGGAACTCCCTCATCTCGTTGTAGGCGTACCGGTTGCTGTAGGCGACCTGGACGTTGAAGATCCGGCCGCGCACGGTCTTTCGCGCCCAGACCACTCCGAACGCCTGCTTTCCCCGGCCCACCCGGCAGTAGATGTGCTGGGCGACCTGCGGGGGCTCGACCGCCGCCATCGCCTGGCGGAAGATCTCGTGGGTCTCCGGGCTGTCCACGGGCCCGGTCCTGGCGGGCTGGTCATCCCACCAGAAGCGGTACCGCGTGGACTCTCTGCGGGTCGTGGCGCGGACGATGCTCTCCAGTTCTGCCTGAATGCCGGCATCGCTGTCCGACTCGTCCGGGCTGCCCAGGGCGGCGGTCATCAGGGCTGCCAGCGTCTGCCTGGCGTCGCGCTGCATGCTCTCGTCCATCTCCCAATAGGCCACCAGGGCAATGACCGCGAAGCCGGCGATCAGCACCAGGATCACCAGCAGGCTCAGCCGCCAGCGCAGGGACAAGGGTTTCACGCGGGCGCCTCCCCCAGGATGTAGCCCTGCCCGCGGACGGTCCGGATCAGCCGGTGGTCCGGGTCGAACCGCTTGCGCAGAGACGAGATGTAGACCTCGATGACGTTGGAGAAGTTCTCCGCTTCGAAGCCGTAGAGGTGTTCGATCAGCTCGGTCTTGGAGACGACGGCCCCCTGCCGCATGGCCAGGTACTCCAGGAGGCGGTACTCCAGCGCGGGCAGGAGGATGGACTGGTCCTCGTAGACGACCAGGTGGCTGACGGTGTCGATCTTCAGGGGCCCGGCCTCCACGACGGCCGACGGCTTGCCGTGGGATCGCCGCACCAGGGCGCGGCAGCGGGCGACCAGTACGGACATGTCGAACGGCTTGGTCAGGTAGTCGTCTCCGCCGGCGTTCAGCCCGGCGACCATGTCGGCCGGGGCGTCCCGCGCCGTCAGCACCAGCACGGGCGCCGGGTTGTCCGCCGCCCGCAGGCGGCGGAGGATGTCCATCCCGTTGACGCGCGGCAGCATCAGGTCCAGGATGATCAGGTCGTAGGGATTGGTCAGGGCCATGTGCTGGCCGTCTTCGCCGTCGTTGGAGATGTCCACGGCGAAGGACACCTCCTCCCGCAACACCTGCGCGATGTTCCGGGCCAGCCGGGCTTCATCCTCGAC
>Ga0209606_1004295_pt1 | contig 13326 bp, 12 predicted proteins | sample AD_UKC057_MetaG_FD_184412 | JGI IMG/M metagenome (GOLD analysis project Ga0209606, IMG submission 184412) | Active sludge microbial communities of municipal wastewater-treating anaerobic digesters from USA - AD_UKC057_MetaG (SPAdes) (version 2) | ecosystem: Engineered > Bioreactor > Anaerobic >...
ACTAGCTCAAGCCAGGGCAGTTATTTTTACCTCATTTAATGCTTTACCGGTTAAGGAAAGTGAATCTTTGCGGCAAAAATTAATTAAGGAACAGGGAGAATTCTGGGCAGTAAAAAAAACCTTACTGAGTAGAGCATTGGAGAGTTTACTAGCTGCTGAAGAGCGGCCAAATGTTAAAGAATTTGATGGACAAGTGGCTGTAGTCTTTGCTTATGGTGATCAAATTGCACCAGCTAAAGTCATTCATGACTTCCAAAAAAATGATGAAACTAATAGGCTAAAATTTTTAGGTGGTTTATTGGATAATCATTGGTTAAGTGCTTATGAAGTTGAACAGCTAGCTAACTTGCCAAGCAAATTAGAACTAGAGGGTCGTCTAGTAGGAGCTATGCAAAGTCCAATAACTGGCTTAGTTAATGTTTTAGCTGGTAATTTGCGAGGTTTGTTAATAACTCTACAGCAAATAGCTAGTAGCAAAACTTAATAAAAAATCCGTCTAACGGAATTAATTTATTTAATTATATGACTGAAGAAATAAATCAATCAGAGGAACAGGTAGAAGTTCCTGCTAAATTTAAAAAACTAGTAGAAGAAATTGAAAAAATGTCGGTTTTAGACTTATCTGAGCTAGTGAAAATTTTAGAGAAAAAATTTGGTGTTAGTGCTTCAGCTCCAGCGATGATGGTTGCTGGTCCTGCGGCTACTGAAGCTGCTCCAGCCGAAGAAAAAGACAGTTTTGATGTGGAATTAACTGAAGCGGGTAGTACCAAAATTGCTGTTATTAAAGCAATTAGGGAAATTAATCCTGATCTAGGCTTAAAAGATGCCAAAGACTTAGTTGACGCAGCCCCTAAAATAATTAAAGAGGGGGTTAAGAAAGAAGAGGCTGAAGCTATTAAGGCTAAAATTGAAGAAGCCGGTGGTAAAGTTACCCTAAAATAACTTTTACCCTGACATTATAAAAAGAGCTATGTTTATAGCTCTTTTTATAATTACCCTAATAGCCTATTCTACATAAAAACGAACATTGCGGACATAAGTAGTCTGAGTACCAGAATAATTAGCTGCAACTAGTGCTTTGGCCCAGACCGTGCCAGGATGCCATTTATCAAGCATGTAGGTATCAGTACTTGTACCGGTGCGTGGTTGACCACCAATGGCTTTATTGACGACAAAAGTCCACGCATTAGTTGAAGTCGGTCGGTCAGCACTAGCTCCAAAATAATCATAAGTACCCGGATGACCAGGGAGGGGAGAGGAACTTGTGCTATTATATGATATAGTCCCTAAATAGAAGTAATAGGTGGTGGTCCCTTCAGTTAAATACTCAGCTTCAATATAGTATTTACGGCTGGTGTCAATGGGAAAATAGCCAGAGGCAGGAGCTAGAGTACATGTGCGGTTATTTTCTATTTTTATAGCTTGCCTGTCTTGATCATAAGTAGCGCCACACTGCCCAGGGTCGTAACGGTTTTGCCACTTAGTCGGGTCACGCCAGTCAATACCATTGGCTGCCAGCAGGTCTTGACTAATACCATTAGGACCCATAGCTAAGGTACCGGCTGGCCAGTCACCTGAACCTTGTTCTAGGTTAAAGCCTAGACGGTAACTTTCTCCACTATTAAGATAACTATAGGTATAATGAATATTAGATAAAGGATCACTAGGGATTTTTTGAAGATAGACAATTGCCCCACAAGTAGAACTAATACCTAAATTACTAAGACATAAACCAGTAATTGGAGTACCAGTAGGTGTAGGTGGGGCAGGATATACTCCTTTGTCATCATAATACATTTCTAAACCCATACCTATTTGTCTTACATCAGAGAGACGACGAGAATCTCGGGCTTTAGCTCTCACATTATTAAAAGCTACTACGGATAAAGTAGAAAGAATACCAATAATGGCAATAACTACGAGAAGTTCAACCAAAGTAAAAGCTGAATAATGGGATTTATGATTTTGAACTATCATGTTTATTTATTTTATCATCATCTACTTGATTTTTCTAGGATTTAGTTTCCAGATTATAAATTGATAACTATGGCATTATAAATTTCTTTATGCCTTCATTAGTTAAGGTATAAATAATTTTATCCTTGTGATTAATAGTCATGGACTGGGCTGAAATGTCAGCTAAAAGATATTGACTTAATATTGTCCCGTCTAGTTTATAGATAATAATTCTTGAGCCACCAGATTCTAGGCAGTCAAAGCTAGAGCCATCAGAAGATAGTTGACAACTAGACCAACCCGTAAGTAATGGTTCGCTGGCGGTTATAGTAAAATTTTGTTTACGGCCGTTATTTAATTTAAAAGCTTGTCCGTCACGGTAAAAGACATAAACTTGTCCATTAATGGCTAGTCCGGCAATCTCACCAACGGGCAGGGGATCGGTATTCCATTTTTGACCATTCACCAATGTGTCTTCTTTTATATCATAACGTCTTATTTGATTATTTTCATCAATAAGATAAAGACGACCACTAAAAAGGGCTAAAGCCTTAATTTGCTTGACTGGCTCAGGGAGCGACCATAGTTTCCACTGACCACTATGATTAAGTGAAGCTAGCTGGCCACTGGCGGTAGCAAAATACCAGTTATTATTGTCGGCAGCCATAGCACTGATTTCTTCCCAGCCCTCTGGCCAAGAAGTAATTTGCCACTCTCCTTGATCATTTTGATAAACAATTTTCTTTTCACTATTATTCACCCAGGCCATTAATTGACCGCTAAGTCCCAATAATTTATCGCTAGAAGTTACAACAATATTGGGTTGGCCAGCAATGATTTCTCCATTATGGAGAGTATAAATATGGCGTACTTTTCCTATAAGTTCTTCTTGCTCTAAAATAGCTTCTTGCCAACGTTTATTAATATCCTCGGGCACCTTAGGTTGAGTTTCCTCCCATTTTTTAATTAATTCTTCAGCTTCATCTAAGCTTTGATTGGCCGCGGTTAAATTATTATATAATAAATTAGCCTCAATTTGTTTATGTTTCTGCTCCACTAAAGCTAGCTCATCCATTTGTTCCTGCAGCCTAGTTTGACTTATTTGTCGTTGATGCTGCCAAATAGTACCACCAATAAGAAAAAGACAACACAGACTAAATAGAATTAAAAAAATGCGACTCCGTCTTTTAAGATTACGCCATGAATGGCGCGAACCACAACGATAACGAAAGCAGTGAGCCACCCTTTGACGTAATTTAAATAATCTGTTCTTTATTGGCCTTAAATGACGCTCAATTGGCCACCACCATTTTTCAACTAGCCGACATCTCCATGGGGCAGACTTAAACCACCAGGCGGAAATATGATGGCCCAGAGATTGTAACTTGGGCTGAGTTTTATACCATAAACTTTTAATAAAGACTAAAAATTTATGACCACTTGAGCTTATTAACAACCAGATAGGCCAAGTCTTAATTTTATGTTTTATAGTTGCTAATTGATGGCAAGCTTTCTGCCAATAACGGCGACAATCATCTAGCCAGGGGCGATGAATTAACCTTACTAACCATTGCCATAGGCTCACACTGGTCTTTTTTAATATACTACCTAATTTTGACCAGCCAGAAGGATTAAGAATTTTTTCTGTTTGTTTTTCAGTAAGTTGTAAATTACTACTAACTAATTGAGTCCTACTAGTTGTCGGCTGATTAATTTTAACAGCTGCTAATTGCTCCTCATCATCCTGCAGTTCACTAAAAGGAACTCGTTTAATAATTAAGCCTAAAAAATCTACCCGCCGGTTAGTTTGCTGTAAAAAATTTTTTAATTTTTCAGCCCCAATAAGTGGGGGCTTATTAGCTAATAAATTAAGAGCAGTAGCCGGTTCTATATATTCAGCTAAGGCTTCATTACTAATTAGACAATAACTGTGATTAGGGAGTACCCCACTAATAATTTCTTGAAAAAAATAATTATTACCTATCTCGTTGTCTTTTGGAGTACCAATGATTTTAATAACTTGCTGGCCGCTGGGCCATCTAGGTAATAGAAGCCAAACTTGATTATGACCAATAGAAGCTAGGAATATTTTTTTTTCAGTTAAAAGACCAATAGTCGCACTTATTTCTGGTTGGACTGAACGAATTTTATGTTCTTCTAAAAAATTAATTAAGTCATGATTAGTTTCTTGGATGGCGGTAGTGAATAATTTTTCTAAATCTTCTGGGCTGGGATATTCATTTTGATCTATCTCTGGTTGTCCATAATAATTAAGTTTTGGTCGTTCACTAAAAAAATCTAGTAATAATTTAGCCTTAGCACTAGTAGCATTAATTTCTATTAAGCTAAAAATTTTGCCTACTCGAGCAAAACGTAACTCATTAGACTCGTCGCCATGATCAGCTTCAGCCCAGGCAATTTTAGCAATTGAGCTGCTTTTTTGCTCGGCACTTAAGAGGAGAGAGGCAAGTTTATATGGCATAAATATATACTAAAAAATTGGGCTAAACAACCTTGACGAAAGTAATTATATAAGATATTATTGTTTTAGACAAGGACTGATAAAAAGTTTATACAGCTCTTAATATGCTAGAAAAATTATTTAGCTCACAGGCCAGAATGAAGTTACTTAAGCTTTTTTTGTTTGCTCAGCCAGAACAGGCTTTTTATGTTCGTCAATTATCACGACAACTTAATCTTCAATTAAATTCAGTCCGCCGGGAATTAGCTAATCTAGAGGACATTGGCCTTCTAAAGGTTAAAAGCGACAACCATAAGGCTGATAAAAAATTTTATCAAGTTAACCAAGATTTTTATCTTTTAGAGGAATTAAGGACATTATTTGCTAAAGCCGAAGTAGGCCAAGAAAATCAATTAGTTCATGACTTACAAAAATTAGGTTCAATTGACCTTCTAATTCTAACCGGCTTTTTTACCAATGATGCCTTAGCGCCTACTGATATATTAATTGTCAGTAATCACTTTAATAAAAATAAATTAAATGACCTTATTAATAATTTGGAACAAGCCTCGGGCCATGCTATTCGCTATACTTTGATGACTAAAGAAGAATTTAATTATCGCGAAAGCATGGCTGACATTTTTTTGTATAAAATTCTTCATAGTCATAAAAAAATTATAATTAATAAACTACTATCCGAGGAGGGGATATAATTGCTCAAAACCTAATAAAAACAGCCTAATTTATGTTAGGTTGTTTTTAGTTTAGCACTCTTGACACTTGACTGCTAAGGATGCTATACTTATAATTGCTTAACATAAGACATATGGAACAACGGCCGGCTTTAATCTTAAAATTATTGACTGAAGAGTACATTGAGACAGCCACGCCAGTGGCTTCTCAGACCTTAGTAGAAAAATATAACCTGGATTTCTCCCCAGCGACGGTGCGCAATGATTTAGCCGAGTTAGAAGAGAGAGGATATATTAAACAACCTCATACCTCAGCTGGCCGTATTCCCACTGAATTAGCTTATCGCTATCTGATTAATCAACTTAATAAAGGAACACCTAGTCGTAAGACGCAAACAATGCTTAAGCCGTACTTTAATGATTTAAATAGTAATTGGAAACAATTAGCTAAAACCTTAGCTCAGTTAACCGGTAATGGTATCTTCTGGTCATTCCACCGCTATGATTCTTATTATACTGGCTTAAGCGGTCTTTTAAGTCAGCCGGAATTTAAACAATTACCATTAGTGTATGATATTTCGCAGGTTATAGATAGCTTAGAAGAAATTATTAATGACTTATTTGACAAAATACCAGAAAAACCAATTATCCGTTTAGGTAGCGATAGCCCATTTGGCCCTTTCTCTAGCACTATTTTGACTAAATACCGTTACGGCGAGCATCTTGGTTTATTTGGCCTCTTAGCGCCCTTAAGAAATAATTATCAAGAAAATTTTAACTTAATAAATTATGTCTACGACCACATCCAAGAAAAAAGATAATAAAGAAGCCAAAAATGAACAAAATGAATCAGTAAAAACAGTTAAACTTGGTGAGTACCAAGAATTAGAAAGTAAATATAAACGGGCATTAGCCGACCAACAAAATCTAGTAAAGCAACATCAGAAAGACCGCAGTCATTATATTAAATATGCTAATGAACAGTTACTGCTGACAATATTACCAATTTACGACAATCTTAAATTAGCCTATAAACATTTTAATTTAGATAATCCTTCTAGTTGGTTAGATGGCCTAAAGTACATTATTAAACAATTTAAAGATACTTTAGAACAAGAAGGTGTAACTGAAATTGAAACCCACAATCAGCTATTTGACCATCATAGTATGGAAGCCGTAGAAATTATTAAAACCAATAATAAAGAACAAGATAATATAGTAGCTGAGGAAGTCAGGTCTGGTTATAAGTTAGCTGATCGAATTATTATTCCAGCCAGAGTGAAAGTTTATCATTATGAAGATCATCAAAACGGCTCAATGCCGCTTGATCATAATTAATTAATTTAGCGACCAGCTTTTATTTGTCCCCCAAAAGAAAATAGAAGCGGTCAACCAACAATATGCGAGACTTAGTAAGATGGAATCCACTTTTTGACAGTCTAGATGAGGCAGAAAAAATTTTTAATGATTTTTTGCCCGCTCTCAGAAGTGATCAAAGTGGTTTTGTTCCGGCAATTGATATGTATGAAGACAAAGACAATATCGTTGTCGAGACACAATTAGCTGGTATCCAGCCAGAGAATGTTCAAATCTCTATTGACAATGATACCTTATGCATTAAGGGTGAAAGTGAACACAAAAAGGAAGTTGATGAAAAGAATTATTACCGGAAAGAAATTCGTCGTGGTAGTTTCTATCGCAGCGTGCAATTACCAGCCCACGTACAAGGCGATAAGGCCAAAGCAGTTGCCGAAGATGGAGTATTAAAAGTTATTATTCCTAAGGCTCCTGAAGCCAAACCAAAGACTATCAAAATTGAAGCTAAAAAAGCCAATAAATAATTTACTACACAATTATGAGTAAAATTATTGGAATAGATTTAGGGACAACCAATAGTGCAGTAGCGGTTATGGAGGCCGGCCATCCCAAAATCCTAGAAAATGCCGAGGGTGGCCGGACCACACCTTCGGTAGTAGCCATTTCTAAAAATGGTGAACGTTTAGTCGGTCAAGCTGCTAAACGACAAGCTATTATTAATCCTGAGAATACCATCTATGCTATTAAACGACTAATCGGTCGACGCTATCAAGATAGTGAAGTTCAACGGGATATTAAAAGCTTGCCCTATACCATAGAACAGGCTGGTGACGGTATTAAGGTGAAAATGCAGGATAAATATTATACGCCGCAAGAAATTTCGGCCATGATTCTTTCTAAGTTAAAAGCGGATGCTGAAGCTCGTTTAGGCGAAAAAGTAACAGAGGCGGTAATTACTGTCCCAGCTTATTTTGATGATTCCCAACGTCAAGCTACTAAAGATGCCGGCAAAATTGCTGGCCTGGAAGTTAAACGAATTATTAATGAGCCAACGGCCGCAGCTTTAGCCTATGGCTTTGACAAGAAAAAGGGACAACAAATCGCAGTATATGATTTGGGTGGCGGTACTTTTGATATCTCAATTCTAGATATTTCGGAAGATACTGTAGAAGTAAAGGCTACTAATGGCAATACTCATTTAGGGGGTGAAGATTTTGACCAGCGGATTATTAATTGGATTATTGATGAGTTTAAAAAAGATCAGGGAATCGATCTATCTAAAGATACTTTAGCCCTGCAACGGATTAAAGAAGCAGCTGAAAAAGCTAAAATTGAATTATCCACCTTAACCGAGACAGAAATTAACCAGCCGTTTATTACTACTGATGCTAATGGACCTAAACATTTAGTAATGAAAATAACCAGGGCTCAATTAGAAAATTTAGTAGGGGATTTAGTGGAACAAACCATTGAGCCTTGTAAGAAAGCTTTAGCTGATGCCGGTTATAAAGTGGGCGATATTGAAGAAGTTATTCTAGTGGGGGGTATGACCCGTATGCCCATGGTACAGGCTAAAGTGAAAGAGTTCTTTGGCAAAGAGCCTAATTTAAGTGTAAATCCTGATGAAGTAGTAGCTCTGGGGGCAGCCGTACAGGCTGGCGTACTTCAGGGTGATGTAAAAGACGTGCTTCTACTTGATGTTACGCCCCTTACTTTAGGCATTGAAACGCTAGGGGGAGTAGCTACGCCATTAATTGAGCGTAATACCACTATTCCTACCTCCAAAAGTCAAATTTTCTCTACCGCCGCTGACGGACAGACAAGTGTAGAAATTCATGTTGTTCAGGGTGAACGACCCATGGCCGCTGACAATAAATCCCTAGGACGTTTTATCTTAGATGGTATTCCTCCAGCTCCACGTGGTATTCCACAAATTGAAGTTACTTTTGATATTGACGCTAATGGTATCTTAAATGTTAAAGCTAAAGATAAGGCCTCGGGTAAAGAACAAAAAATTACCATTACTGCTTCATCTGGTTTAAGTAAAGAAGAAATTGAAAGATTGCGTCAAGAAGCAGAACAGCATGCCGCTGAGGATCAGAAGAAGAAAGAAGCGGCTGAGCTTAAAAATCAAGCCGATAGTGTTATTTTTCAGTTGGAAAAACTCTTAAAAGAGTCAGGAGATAAAATGAAGGCCGAAGATAAAACCCAACTGGAAGCTAAATTGGCTGATTTAAAGAAAGCTAAAGAAGGTGAAGATTTAGAGAATTTACGCCAACAAATGACGGAAATTAATCAACTGGCGCAAACTATTGGCGCTTCAATGTATCAGCAATCAGCTGGTACTAATTCTGATACTAATTCTAGTTCTAATAATCCTGGAGGCGAGAACCCAAATAATGGGCCAGTGGAGGGTGAAATTGAAGAGAATCAATAAACTTACTATTACCTACTTTGAGGCAGCCGGAAGCCAATATGGCCTCAGGCTGCTTAATAAGCAGATAATTTATGGCTAAAGATTATTACCAAATTTTAGGAGTACCTAAAACCGCTTCTACCGAAGATATCAAAAAGGCTTTTCATAAATTAGCCCATCAGTATCATCCTGATAAAGCTAGTGGTAACGAGGCTAAGTTTAAGGAAATAAATGAAGCTTACCAGGTTTTAAGTGATAAAAATAAACGAGCTCAATATGATCGTTTTGGCAGTGCTGATTTTCAAGGCAGCCAAGCAGGACCAGATAGTAGGGGCGGTTTTGATTTTAGTCAATTTTATCGTGGTGAGGGGAATAATGGATTTAATATTAATTTCGGCGATTTTGGAGATTTTGGTGATATATTTGGCGATTTATTTGGTTTTAAAAATACCCGAACTAATCATAAAACTAGTAATCAGGGTCGCGATTTAGAAATTAGTATTAAAATCGATTTTCTAACATCTATTTTTGGTGGTGAGCAGACCATTACTCTAGACAAATTAGTGCCCTGTCCCTCATGCCAGGGCAGCGGTAGTCAACCTGGCGCTTCTTATTCTACCTGCCCTAATTGTGGTGGCCGGGGATTTATTAATCAAGTCCAAAGGACTATGTTTGGTAGCATGAATACCCAAACAGTATGTCCTACTTGCGAAGGAGAAGGAACTATTATCTCTCAGCCCTGTTCTAAATGTCATGGCGAGGGTCGAATTTTAGAAAAACAATCTTTAACTATTAAAATACCCGCCGGGGTATCTAATGGACAAACTATTAAATTTACTGGCCAAGGTGAGGCTGGTCGGAGAAGTGGACCAAGTGGTGACCTTTATGTTAAAGTTAAAGTCCAACCACACCCCCGTCTTAAGCGGGAGGGTGATGATATCAAATCAACAGTTAATATTTCTTTCCGCCAAGCTGCTTTAGGGGATAAAATAAAAATTGAAACAGTAGACGGTCCAGTTGTACTAAAAATACCGCCTGGCACACAAAGTGGCCAAGTTATTATTCTGCGAGGCAAGGGAGTACCAAAACTACATGGCTATGGCCGAGGCAATCATTTAATTGAAGTAAGAGTTATCACTCCCACTAAACTTACTAAAGAGCAAAGGGAAGCTTTAGAAAAATTAGACTAAATCAATGGCCAAAACATACCATATTATTACCATTGGCTGTGCCATGAACCAAAGTGACAGCGAGCGTTTAGCTAGCCGTCTTAATGAATTAGGCTGGTGCAGAGTCAGCGACTGCCATCGGGCTGATTTAGTAGTTTTAGTAACTTGTGGTGTCCGCCAAAGCGCTGAAGATCGTATTTACGGATTAATTAATCAAATTAAAAAAGCCAACCCCAAAACTGCCATAGCTATAACCGGTTGCCTAGTTTACCGCCAAGATATTAAAACTAAATTACAAGATAAGGTAATTTATTGGTTTAGCATTAATGAATTAGGGCGACTGGAACAAATTTTACCTTGTTATAACCCAGATAACATAAAACCAATTAAAGACTACCTAGAAATAATGCCAGATTATAAGTCAAGGGTTAGCACTTTCGTGCCTATTGGTAATGGCTGCAATAATTTCTGTAGCTACTGTGTAGTGCCTTACGCCCGAGGCCGAGAAATATACCGGCCAGCTCAAGATATTATTGTTGAAGTTCAACAATTGTTAAATAAAGGCTACCAAGAGATAACAATCATTGCCCAAAATGTTAATAGCTATAAAGATGAACTAAATGGACTGGATTTTACTGGTCTTTTAGAAAAGCTAGATAGTTTGGGTGATTATTGGCTACGTTTTGCTACAAGCCACCCCAAAGATATGAGCGACCGTTTGATTAATTTTTTAGGCCAAAGCCACAATTTAATTCATCATCTCCATTTACCAGTTCAATCAGGAAGCAATAAAATACTTAAAGCGATGAACCGTAATTACACTGCTGAGTATTATCGGACATTAATTAATAAAGTACGCCAACAATGGCCAGACATTATTTTAACTACCGATATTATTGTCGGCTTTCCCGGAGAAACTGATAAAGATTTTGCAGACACTATCCAATTAGTAAAAGATTTAAAATTTGATCAAGTCTATGTTGCTAGATATAGTCCGCGTCCCGGGACGTTAGCGGCTAAGATGGCCGATGATGTACCGGCTCAAGTTAAAAAAAAGCGAGAACAACAATTAAATCAAATGGTAATAGCTGGAGCCCTCAAGAACCGTCAAGCGCAAATTGGTCAAAGAGTAATGGTTTTGTTAGAAGAACAAAGAGGGGACTGTTATTTTGGTCATACTGACCATGGACTACAAATTTTGGTAACTACACCAGAAAAGAAAAGCTATACTTTAGGCCTTCGTTATTTTGCCCAAATAACTAGCGCTAGAAGTTTTAGCCTAGCTGGTCAGCTTTTATAATAAATCTATGGTTAATAACAATCATAAAGCGGTAGCAGTCATTGGGCCAACAGCCGCTGGCAAAACCAAATTAGCTGTTGCCTTGGCCAGTAAATATCACGGAGAAATTATTAGTGCCGATAGCCGTCAAGTATATAGGGGAATGAATATTGGCACCGGCAAAGACTTAGATGATTATTATAATAATGGTCATCCTATCCCTTATCATTTAATCGATATTGTTGAGCCGACAGAAAATTTTGATGTAGCGACTTATCAACGGTTAGCCCGCCAAGCTTTAAACAATATTTTAACTCGAGGACATTTGCCAATTGTAGCTGGTGGCAGTGGTCTTTATTTACAGGCCCTTATTGATAACTATGAATTTAATCCAGCGAAACCTGATACCGCCCTACGCCAAGACTTAGAAAAATTATCAGCTCAGGAGCTTTATCAAAAGTTAAACAATTTAGCTCCAGCCTTAGCCAGTAAATTAAATAATAGCGACCGCCATAATCCACGGCGATTAATTCGTTATTTAGAAATTATTCTAAATAAACCAACGATCTCACCACCTCGTTATCATGACCAAACAAACTGGCTAATACTAGGCATAGATTATCCAATGGAAATATTAGAACAGCGAATTTATGACCGCCTAATTGAACGTTTAGAAAATGAAGACATGATTGAAGAGGTTTACCACCTACACGAGGAGGGGGTAGATTGGCATCGACTAGAATCCTTTGGCCTAGAATATCGTTTTATTAGCCGTTATCTTAGAGAACAATTAGATTATGATCAAATGGTAGAACAGCTATATATCGCTATCCGTCAATTTGCCAAACGTCAAAAGAGTTGGTTTAAACGCTGGGAAAAACAGGGGAGAGAAATTCACTGGCTTAATATAAATAATCCACTGCAAGAAGCAGAATCTTTAATAGATAACTTCCTGTAATTTTCAAGATATGGATCTTTTACTCGGCCTCCTAATGATAATAATGATTCTAGTAATAATCCTGGAAAGTGAGCTCGGGCAATTACCAACTAGAAGAGATCATCTTAAAAGTCAAGGCTATAGAAATGAGCTCATTCAATGGCATTTACCAGTTCGGAGAGGTAGAAAAGGCGAAAAATTTGTGGCTAATGAGCTTTATAAATTACTAGATTCAAATTATTATAGAATATTAAACAATCTTCTTTTACCATCTACAGGAAATTTAAATACCACCCAAATTGATCATGTCATTGTCTCTAATTTTGGTATTTTTTGTTTAGAGACTAAGGCCTACGCTGGGTGGATTTTTGGTAATATAAAACAAAAATATTGGACTCAGGTGATTTTTCATAATAAGGAAAGATTTTATAATCCTTTCTATCAAAACTATGCCCATATCAAAGCATTAGAAAAAATAATTGGACAATCACAATTAAAATCACCTATAATCTCATTAGTAATTTTTACCGACGCAGATAAACTAAAAATCTCTGGCACTGATGCTGCTGGCTTTACTTTTGAGATTATAAGAAAAATCAAAAATTACTCTATACCCATATATACTGATACCGAACGAGATGAAATATATAACTTGCTTTGCCAAGCCAATATCACCGACATAAATTTACAGAAATTACATAACAAAAATGTCCAAAGATTAAAATATTAAAGTGATTAATAAAATACTAATAAAAAACTGCCTTTACTCACATAAATTTGGATTTTGTTATCTTTTTTGCTATAATAATAAAGCATTGATAATTTATGCAACAGTTAGGGATAAATAATAAAAAATTCATAATTGGTATAACAATTCTAATCGGATTCTCTATTTTAATAAGTAGGCTACCAAATACTCAAGCTGCTTCAAATTCTGGCTCTCCTAATCAACCTTCCTCAACAATAGGGGCAGGAACTCATCCATCCTCAACAATAGAGGCAGGAGCTCGTCCATCACTTAATCCCGATGCTATTGCCGTCCGTATTTTTGATAATAACAACTATCTAAGTCCTTACGATTGGTACAAAATAAACGTTG
>Ga0209606_1004296_pt1 | contig 13325 bp, 7 predicted proteins | sample AD_UKC057_MetaG_FD_184412 | JGI IMG/M metagenome (GOLD analysis project Ga0209606, IMG submission 184412) | Active sludge microbial communities of municipal wastewater-treating anaerobic digesters from USA - AD_UKC057_MetaG (SPAdes) (version 2) | ecosystem: Engineered > Bioreactor > Anaerobic >...
CATGGCCCCGCACCTGCACGAGACCCGCCAGCCGTCACCATCTCCTGATGTTCTTCAGCTCAAATCGGCCGCCGGCCTCGAAAAGTCCCACTTCGGGAACCATCCACCGATCCGTCCCGGTCATGCCCAATCAGGCCAGTTTTTCGTGTCGCATACCCCCGCGTTCGTTCCGATTACAACTTTTTTACACCACCCCTGCGGCACCCGCCCACCCAGCCATACTGGCCTCATGGAGCCGTTTTGTGGATGAAAGTTCCTACACACACCTACGGGAGTCCCCGTATCCACGCGGATCTGGTGGCTGCCGGTCACAAGACTGGTCGCAGGAAGGTGGCAAAGCTGATGGCAAGGAACGGGGTTGTCGGCTGCCCGAAGCGCAGGCAACGGAACACGACGGACTCGAATCACAACGAGCCGCCGGCGCCGAACCTTCTGAACCGGAATTTCAAACCGGACGCCCCGAATAAGGTTTGGGTGACGGACATAACGTACGTCCGGACGGCCCGTGGCTGGACGTACCTGTCGGTCATCCAGGACCTGTTTAACCACGGAATCGTGGGCTGGTCGTACGCGGACCACATGAGGACGGAACTGGTGCTTGAATCGCTGTACATGGCCATGCGGCGCCGCAATCCGGCCAAGGGTCTGATCCTGCACAGCGACCGGGGCTCGCAGTACGCAAGCCGGGAATTCCGCAAAGAACTGAATGCGTTTGGTATCGAGCAGAGCATGAGCCGCAAAGGCGACTGCTGGGACAACGCTTGTGCCGAGAGCATCTTCTCGACCATCAAGCGTGAACTGGTCTACCAGAATCACTGGGCCAGCCAGGACGCGGCCAGGCCGGACCTGTACGAGTACATCGAAGTGTTTTACAATCGGAAACGAAGGCACTCCTCAAACGGGTACCTGAGTCCCGTGGATTACGAAAGGCTTGTCCTTTCTAAAGCTGCCGTGGCAGCATAACTGATGTGTCCATTTTGGGGGTACAAGGCCACTGTTACACCCCATCCAGAATGACGCGAGTTCGCCGTCCGAAACGAGCATCATCAGGTTCGCGACATGCGACTCGATCACGTTGCCTTTTTGGATCGACGACAGCGCCATCGCAAATCCCCTTGCGAGCCCTGGTCAGTGGTAGACCCTGACGTTGTCGTACCAAACAGACCCTTCCTGACTGACCAACTGCACATTGTCGTAGTAATCCTCATTCTCACCCGGATCATCTGTCTGGCTACCAACCAGGGTTCCATTAACCCAATAAGTCAGTTTCACGCTTCCATCCCCGAGGCGCTCGTACCGCACCCGGAGTTTCATCCATACGTTCGTGGAGTAAGTAGCAACGACACCACCGGGTCCATTGATGCTGCCGTCCTTCTTGAAGTACGCGAAGCTTCTTCCCCAGTTGCTCCAGTCCGTACCATTGATGACTCCAATAGTGGCGCGGTCCGGATGGCACCCGTTGGTGTCCTCTGTGCCGTTCTTCACGTCGACTTCTAGTTCGAATGGCGGATCTACCGTAATGGACCGATACGCCAGCGCTCCCCAACAACCACCCATTTTGCCAAAAAGCCTCAACGACTGATTACCTGTCGAGAAGACCGTATCGTCCACGAAGTTGGAGGAAGAATCTGTTGCGTTTGCGTCAGGAACCCAGCTCGACGGGAAATCGCCGGCAGAGTAAGACTCGAAGTCATCTTGCCAGACGACTGACAAGCCCGTCACGCAAGAACCAGACTGGCAGGACTTTCCGTCAGTGCAGTTACCGCAGCTTGTACCGCACACCGGGTCCGGGCCACATTCGCGAGTGCCGCAATCCGGTTGGCATCCAGTACAGACACCCGATTCGCAACCTTCATCGCATGTCATCAGAAGCACGTAATTTTTCCCATCCCCGGTGCACTTGTACACATCGCCGTTGTGGCAAATCCGTGCATCCGGCTCACAGTATGTTTCATTGACCTCAATCACATCTGTCCCACCCCCACTCCATACATCCCCCGGCCAGTAGCAGCCGCCCCCCGCCAGGACCACCAGCGTCATCGTGACCACGACCGCCGCACGAATCGATATCTTCATCGCGTTCACCATGTCAGTACCTGAATTCCACGCCCAGCCAGCCGGGAACGTACACGCCGCTGACGTCATGCGTAAGGTTCCACGAATATCCGACGCCGATCTTCATGTAAAAGGCCAGCCAGGACGTTGCCCATGCCTCGACGCCGACCATGAAATCGAAACCATGTGCATTGTGGTCCGGATGGAAACCCAGCGACAAACGGGCCGCAACCGTCGGGACAAATCGTCCGTATGGCCACACGTTAACTTCGAAATCGGTGACCCAGGCATATCCCGGGAATCCGACGCCGGTGTGAATGTCGAACCACCGGCCGGTGCCAAGACCAATCTGAACCAGACCGCCGACGCCGTTTGTCGCCCTGGACAGGTCAAGCCCGCCCGACAGCCGACCCTGGAAGGATACACGGGTGCGCCGTGCGTCCAGAAAGGCGTATTTATCGTCTTTTTTCACGGCCTTCTGCACGTCGACCTGATGCGTTTCCAATGGGACGACGGATGGCCCGGATGGCTGAACGGCGGCGGCATTTGTTTCAGGCACTTCGACATCCATCGTGATGGTCATTTTTTCGTTGTGCCCGACCATCACCTTCCGGGTCGCGGAACGCCCACCGCAATCCGCCTCGACACGATGTTCGACCGCCAGTACCTGACCCTTCCACGGCGTCATGCCGACTTCGGCGCCATCGATCTTCACTGGTCCACGGCAGGGCTTGCCGTCCTGTACGCCCTGCGTCATCACCATCAAGGTGCCGTATTTGGGGTCCAGCTTGACGTTCAATTCAGGGGACGCGCCGGGGTCCACCCTGACCGTTTCGGTGCGACGTCCATAGCCCGGAAGTTCGAACGTAACGACATGGGTTCCCGTCTTCACCGGTTTCAGCGCCACTGGCGTTACGCCGTCTATGGCCTTGCCGTCCAGCGATATCGCGGCGCCGGGCGGATCGGTTTTCAGGATCAGTTTGCCGAAGTCCTCGCTTAACTGGAAGTGTTCGGTCGACGCGGCGCCATCGGTGACAATGACCCGCCGCCTTTCCGGCCGGTACAACGACCGCCTGACCTCGACATCGTAACTGCCCGACAGCAGGCGCTGATCAACGTACGGCGTCTTTCCAACAGGCTTGCCGTCGACGAGGACTTCGGCCCCGGTGGGCGAACTGGTAACGGTCAGACTGCCGAATGCCGGCGGCAGTCTCAGCGAAACGGTGGCACCGTCGGTCGTCAACTGGATTTCCTGGCGGGCCGGATGGTAATACGCGCCCAGATCGGCCACGATGACGTACCGGCCGACCATCAACGGTTCCTGATAAGGGGCCGTACCGACCGGCTTGCCGTTGATCTGCAGGTTTGCGTTGGGCGGCGTGGTTTCAATAAACAGAAATCCCGTTTCGTCGGTCTGGACGTTGACGATCGTTTCGCCGCGGTCGATGTTCAGGCCATGGGATACCGTGCCGCCTCCTGCTTTCGTTTCGGTCGAAGAAACCGACCCTTCGTACCTGAAACTGCCGCTTGGACCGGAAAGAAGCGCGCCGCCCTGCCTGACGGCGACGAAAAGGTCCGATTCCGTGCACGGCACGCCGTAAATCATCACCGCCTTTTCCTGAATTTCACCGGCCAGGTCGTACAGGTCCAGGTTCAGTGAACAGAGGTTCCCTTCTTTCAGAAACAATGAATGAAGAATCTTGTCGGCACTCAGTTTCTGACCAAGTTCGATCTGGCAGGACTTGTCGCAGGCGTCGGCATGCGATTCCACCTTCTTTTTTACGATTTCTTCTTCGATCCGGCTGCTGGCCACGCTGACGTATGCCCCGCTGGCCGTCACGCCCGACGTCAGAATCGTGGTGGCGTTCCTGACCACGTCGGGCGAAAGGCTTATTCCTTCAACCTGGATGTCAAAAACCGCAACCTTCCCGATGCGTAAAACTTCATCCTGGGCAAAGGCAGGCTGGGCAAAGGCAGGCGTCGCAAAAACGGCCAGGACAAAAAACCCGAACAACAACGGACGGTTCAGTTTCATCGCTTCACCTGATACGCCATAGCCCCCGAAACCGAAAACGACCCGGTTCACGAAATTCATTGACGCATTTGTACCACATTTCACGAAGGCAGTGCGGGCGGATTCACGACGTCGGCGCTGTCTGTCCGAACAATTTGTTCTGCGAATACTGCGCACGAATCAGAAGTTCCAGAACGTTAACCGCCAGGTTGTCAATTCTGTTGGTCAAGGTGAACCGGACGGACTTGGGAAACTTCTGCGTCCTTGTCAGCAAGTCGTCCAGAAGGGTTTCCCAGAAAGCAAAAATGGGAAGGGTATCGCCGGCCAACGCTTTCACCATGAATCAAGACTGTGGCGCCCGGTTTTCAGATAGCAATGACGCCTTCACCAGAGCCAGGATGTCTTCGCCGTAAGTACCAACAAGACCTTGATTTCGCAAGGGCCTGTAAACGGGAAACGGACGAAGCCCCTTTTGTGGGTTAAGGGGACGGCAGACGTCAAAATCCCTGAATGGCCGTCAAGTCTTGTTAGGAAGGGACGAAAGTGATACTTATCGGTGAAATTCGATCAGCGGGATCGTGCCTTCGAATACTTGCGTCAGAGGAACAGATTGAAATGCCGCGCATAAAAAATTCAAGCAGTCAGATTCGGGAAGCCGTTCCATATTCGTACCCGGAAGCGGATCTGCCTTCCAGGCCCGAAATCGGCGCACAGGCACATTTCAAAAAGAAAAAGGCGCCGGTCGTGTATCGATTCGATTCTTCCCTGGCGCCTGAAATGCGCTGGGACGAACAGAACAGCGCGCGTGAAATCGGCGACGCACTGATAAAGAAAATTCTTGATTCCGATAACCTGACCGACGCGAAACGCGCCGCGACCGAACTGGCTTCACTTGGCAAGCCTTTTCTGGATTGGGCGGGAAAGGCGGAACATTCGTCATTCGAGGTTCCCACGCTGCCGCTCTTCGTTCATGAAAGACTGTCGACCAAGGCGATACTGGAAACACTGAAGGAACACAGGAAAGACAAACAGCCGGACTTTTTCGACGTTTTGTTCGGCTCGGCGGAACATTCGCTGTCCGACCAGGTTTTACGCGCATACGAGCATCGCGACCAGTGGGTTAATCGCATGGTGCTTGGTGATTCGCTGGTCGTCATGAATTCGCTGCTGCATTACGAATCGCTGGGTGGACAAGTCCAGATGATTTACATGGACCCGCCGTACGGTGTGAAATTCGGGTCCAATTTCCAGCCGTTCGTCCGCAAGCGCGATGTCAGTCACAACGATGACGACGACATGACCCGGGAACCGGAAATGGTCCAGGCGTATCGCGACACATGGGAATACGGTCTTCACAGTTACTTGACATACCTGCGCGACAGGCTTTTCCTTTGCAAAAAGATGCTGGCGCCGACCGGCTCTGTTTTCGTCCAGATTTCGGATGAAAACGTCCACCACGTGCGCGAAATCATGGATGAGGTGTTTGGGAAGGAAAACTTTGTTTCGCAGATTACGTTCCTGAAGACTTCCGGGTTTGACACATCCACGATTGGAACGCTGGGTGATTATCTTCTGTGGTACGCGAAGGATTTCGCCAGGGTGAAGGTCAACAAGATGTTCACCAGACAGGAAGTCGTCCCGGGCGAAGGGAACGCGAAATGGATTCTTCTTCCCGACGGAACTTACCGCGGGGTTACCGCAGCGGAAAAAAGGGGGGAAGAACCGATTCCAACTGGCGCACGATTCTATCAACCGGACAATATGGTCTCTCAAGGCGCTTCAGGCGTCTCCCAACCATTTATGTTTGAAGGGAATACCTACCTTCCACCGGACAACTCCCACTGGAAGGCGAACTACCCTGAAGGCATGAAACGCCTGGCCGAGGCTGGAAGACTCCACCTGGCCAAGAATAGCCTGCGATACCGGCGATTCCCGGAAGACTTCCCATTCGAAGAAATCGGAAACGTCTGGACCGATACCAGGACCGGCAACTTCACCGACGACAAGGTCTATGTCGTTCAGACGGGAAGCAAGGTCATCCAGCGCTGCATCCTGATGACGACCGACCCGGGCGACCTGGTTCTGGACCCGACGTGCGGCAGCGGAACGACGGCGTTCGTCGCTGAACAGTGGGGGCGCAGGTGGATCACGATCGACACCAGCAGGGTGCCGCTTGCCCTGGCCCGACAGCGGTTGCTTACCGGCACCTTCGATTACTTCGAACTGGCGGCCGAGGACCGCGGCCCGGCCGGCGGGTTCGTGTATCGTCAGCGAAAAAATGCGAAGGGCGAGGAAATCGGGGGCATCGTTCCGCACATCACGCTTGGCAGCATCGCGAACAACGAACCGCCGGCCCAGGAGGTCCTGGTGGACCGCCCGGATGTCAAAAGCAACATCGTGCGTGTTACCGGCCCCTTCACCTTTGAAGCGACCATCCCGACGTCGGAGGGTCTTGACGAAGAGCCTGATTCCCCCGGCATTCAGGGCGAAGAACACCGCAATCACGTCGAACGGATGATCGAGGTCCTGCGTCGGGCGCCCACTCTTCGTCTTGCCGGCAACGATACGGTCACGCTGAAACAGGTCAGACCGCCGGCGAAGACGCTTGTGCTGTCGGCCGAGGCGCAGATCGATGCGGGTGACGGCCAAACCGAATCGGTGGCCATCCTGTTCGGACCCGCGGACGGGGCGATATCGGAAAGACTGGTTCGCGAGGCCTGGGACGAAGCCGGTTTGAAACATTACGGACGGTTGCTGGTTATCGGATACGGAATTGATCCAAAGGCGCGTGAATTCGTGGAAAGGGCCGGACGTATCGGAATTCCGTGCGTGTATCTGCAGGCTTCAATGGATCTTCAGATGGGCGACCTGCTGAAGAACATGCGTTCCAGCCAGGTATTTTCGTTGTGCGGGCTTCCCGACTTCAATCTGGCGACCACGGATAATCCAGATCCGGACAGCGAACACAAAACCCTCTGGTCCGTGACGTTGGCCGGATTGGACACATTCGATCCCGTCACGATGGCCCCATCCCATCTTCTGGGCAACGACGTTCCGGCCTGGTTCCTGGATACCGATTACAACGGAATGGTGTTTCGCGTCAGGCAGGCTTTCTTCCCGCGCACCGGAGCCTGGGAAAACCTGAAAAAAGCCCTGAAGGCCGAGTATGACGATTCCGTATGGGAACACCTTTCCGGCACGACCAGCGCCCCGTTCCCGGCAGGTGAGCATGGTCAGGTGGCGGTCAAGGTGATTGATCCCCGTGGAAACGAACTGATCGCGATTCGAAAGCTGGAGGTTGCTTGATGATTATCACGGAACTGACGATCCGCAGATTCAAACAGTTCGATGACGTCAGGTTCGCCTTTTCCGGCAACGTCGTGCTGGCCGGCCAGAACAACGCTGGAAAAACCACCGTTCTTCAGGCGCTGTCGGCATGGTCGCTCGCGTTGACGCAGTGGCAGGCACTTCACGATTTGAACAAACACAAAGGATTTTATTCCAAAAAGCCGGTGACCAGACAGGCTTTCAATTCGGTTCCCCTGCGTTCGTTCGACCTGCTGTGGCGCGACAGGCAGAACAACGGGCCGATCGAAATCGGCGTGTGCCTTCAGGACGGCCGTCGGATAACGATGGAAATCAACGCCGACAGCAGCGAACAGGTGTATGTGCGCCCCACAAAGGACACGCTGCGCGAGGCGCTGGAGCAACCCGCGCCGACGATGGTTTATGTTTCAAGCATGGATGGGCTCGATATCGAAGAAGGCGCCATCAACAATCCCGAATTGATTCAATCACTGCTGGCGCGGCAGCACCCCGGCAAAATATTGCGGAATCTTCTGCTTGATGTTTCCAGAACCAGTGGATGGGACGACCTGTGCGCAAGCGTGAAAAGGTTGTTCGGCTTTGAATTGCTGGTTCCCGGCACCCCCGGTGGATTCATCGTCTGCGAATACAGACGCCAGGGCCGCGACCTTACGCTGGACATCATGGGTGCTGGAAGCGGGTTCCACCAGGTGCTTCTGCTGCTTGCCTGTCTGTATACCCGGCCTGGGGCGGTCCTGCTGATCGACGAGCCTGACGCGCATCTGCATGTGTTCCTGCAGGACACAATCTTTTCTGAAATCCAAAAGGTGGCGGCGAAATCAGGCGCACAGGTGATTCTGGCGACACATTCCGAAGTGATTTTCAGGTCGGTACCCCCGCAGAATCTGACCGTGATGATGGGAACGCCGAGGGTGCTTTCGACCGTCGCGGAAAGGGACAAACTCGCAAGCGCGATGCAGGTTCTTGAACAGGTTGACGTGGTCAATGCTCTTGAAGCTCCCGGGGTCCTTTATTTCGAGGGCTATACCGATCTGAATCTGCTGCGGACGTGGGCGACGATTCTGGGGCACGGGACAACCGACTACCTGAACCGCCAGCCTTTCTGGAAGCCGCAGGTATGGGAGGCCCGGGACGGGGCTCCCGGCATCAAGGCGCAGACGCACTTCGATGCCCTGAAACTTGTGCGCGAAGACATTACGGGCGTCTGGCTGGTCGACAGTGACGGAAAGACAAGGGGAATTCAACCCTCGCCAGAGCCCCGGACCGGCGTTCTGAACAGGATTGCGTGGACGCGGTACGAAACGGAAAGCTATCTGGTTCATCCGCACTCGCTGGCCAGATTCGTGTCGAGGATGGTCGGGTCGCAACAGGATGAACGGGTGCGGGAATTCTTCGTCACCCAGTTTGGCCGGGAATTGACCGACAGGTTCTATGATGCGCCTCTTGCGCCGGCGCCGGTGGTTGAAAACTACCTGCGCAACCAGAAGGCGCGGACCGAGATTCTTGGTGCGTTATTCGCCTTCGTCGGCATCCACGGGTTCGAATACACGGACTTCGACCAGATTGCCGAAGTAATGACGGCGGATGAAATTGATCCCGAGGTCGTCGAAAAACTCGACTTCATCCAGCGGGCTTTCAATATATGAGTACATTCGAAGTATCGGATCCCATACTGAATTCGCCTTTCGAGGAACCGGCAGAACACTGGTGGCTGGTCGAGGGCGCGGCACCGGAACGTCGCAAGGGACGCCGGCCAGCCATGTACTATTATGTCGAACCCAACCAGGAACAGGCCGATGGCGGCGGCGTCCACATCGAAATGCGGCTTGTAAACCTGATCCGGGAAAGACTGAATTCCTGGCGGGAACAGGGCTGGCCGGGCGTTACCAGAACAACCCATGACCTGCTGACATACTGGCGCCGGGGGGAGCGCGAAAACCGCCTGTTTTTTGCCCAGTTGGAAGCGGCCGAAACCATTATTTTTCTTAACGAAGCCCGCCCCGATTTCCTTCAGGGGATCAGCGTGCCGGACGACGAGCCCAGCGAAGATGTCAAGGCCAGGGGGGTTGACGTCTTCACCAGATACGCGTGCAAAATGGCAACCGGCGCCGGCAAAACGACCGTCATGGCACTGCTGGCGGCGTGGAGCATTCTTAACAAGGCAAGCAACCGGGGCGACAAGCGTTTTTCGGATGTAATTCTCGTGGTCTGCCCCAACGTGACCATCAGGGAAAGACTGGCCGAATTGAATCCGTTCCTTGGGGACGCCAGCCTTTACCGCAAGCGGGACATAGTTCCCGAACACCTGATGCCGGTTTTGACGCAGGGAACCGTCATTATCACGAACTGGCACATCCTGGAACCCCGGGTACCCCCGACCGCGGGTGATGGCGGCAAGGTCGTCAAGGTCGGCGTGGCAATCCCGACCAGGGAAACGATCAAAATCGGCGGCAGGAACGACACAAAACGTGGAACTCGCTGGCTTACCAGGGAAACGCTTCATCTTCAAATCGCGAACGGCCTGGTCGAGGTCATTGAGGGTGACCCGGATACCGACTCGACGCTGACGATTCGTTCGGTCAAGTATCTCGAAAGTGATCGAAGCCTGGTCAACAGGGTCCTTCACGAAGCGGTCGGCAAGAAAAACATCCTGGTTTTTAATGACGAGGCGCACCACGCATACAGGGTGAAGGTGGAAAGGCCCGACGACTGGGACGACATGGACGAAAGCGAAAAAGACGAGTGGCTTTCGGACAAGACGGAGGCGACGGTCTGGATCGATGGGCTCGACCGCATCAACAAGCTTCGCGGGATCAACTTCTGCGTGGATTTGTCGGCGACACCGTACTTCCTGAACAGGGTCGGTCAGCAGGCAAACAGGCCGTTCCCATGGGTTGTAAGCGACTTCGGGCTGATCGATGCAATCGAAAGCGGCCTGGTGAAAATTCCCCAACTGGCGGTGCGTGATTGCACCGGCTCCGAAATACCGGGGTATTTCAACATCTGGCAGTGGATACTACAGCCGGGCCGACTGACTGCCGCCGAACGTGGCGGAAAACATGCGACACCAAAACCGGAGGCCATCCTGAAGTGGGCGCACCACCCAATCGCGATGCTTGGGGGGCTCTGGGAAGAGACATGGAAACAGTGGACCGATATCCGTGGGGAAAGTCGACCGCCGGTATTCATAATCGTGTGCAAAAACACCTCGTTGGCCAATGTGATTTTTGAATGGCTGGCAAACGGTGTCTGTCCGGTGGGCATTCCTCCATCGAAGCTTGATGCGTTCAGAAATGTTGACGGGGCCGTCAACAGCATCGTTGTTCATTCAAAAGTGGTGGACGAAACCGATTCCGATAACGCGAGGGCCGATGAAACCAGGTGGATGCGACTGACGCTGGACACGGTTGGAAAGCGTTCCTGGCCCCGTGACCGACACGGACAGGAAATCTTTCCGGATGGATTCGTGGACCTGGCAAAAAAGCTGAATCGGCCGCTGCATCCCCCTGGAAGGGATATTCGGTGCATCGTAAGCGTGGGGATGCTGACGGAAGGATGGGACTGCAACACGGTCACGCATATCGTGGGACTCCGTCCATTCATGTCCCAACTTCTTTGCGAACAGGTGGTTGGCCGCGGACTGCGGCGGGCAAACTACGAAATCGGACCGGACGGAAAACTGAACGAAGAAGTGGCCAAGGTATTCGGGGTGCCTTTCAGGGTGGTGCCGTTCAAGGCAAATCAGACAGTGCCCCCTCCAGCACCTGAAAAACGACATCACGTCAGGGCTCTTCCCGAACGAAAACACCTGGAAATCAGATTTCCGCGCGTTGAAGGATACGCGCAAAGGATCGAAAACGGACTCCGTGTGGATTGGAACACCATCCCGAAGCTGAAACTGGAACCTGGGAAGATTCCGCCCGAGGTCGAAATGAAGGGATTGCATCCCACGAACCAGGGCAGACTGTCGTTGAACGGCCCCGGCAGAATTGATTTGGTCGGGCTTGACAGATTCCGACAGGAAAGGCGAATCCAGGAACTGGTATTCGATGTCGCTTCGACTCTGACCAGGCAGTTTCAATCGACTACGGATTGCGGTATCCCCCCCCATGCCCTGTTTCCGGAACTCGCGAAAATCGTCAGAACGTATCTGACGACCAGCGTTACTGTGGTGGAACCTGCCGATCTCAAAGACGTATTTCTTGCCCCCTACTACGGCTGGCTGATCGAAATACTGATGCAGAATATACATGGGGATGACAGTGGGGATATGCCGTCCGAACTCCCAATCGTCGAAAAGTCCCGGCCAACCGGCTCCACGTCGGATGTCGATTTCTGGACGAGCCGTGATGTGCGTGAAATCAGGAAAAGTCACGTGAACTATGTCGTTGCGGATACGAAAAAATGGGAACAATCCGCGGCCTGCTTCATCGATACACATGCGATGGTCGACGCCTTTGTAAAAAACGCCGGACTCGGTCTCGGGATCAACTACATTCACGACGGTGGTCAACACGAATACATTCCTGACTTCGTGATTAGACTTAAGTCGGATTCGATTCCAGAGCGGTACCTGCTGCTTGAAACCAAGGGTTTTGATCCTTTGAAGGAAGTCAAAGCGGCGGCGGCGCGAAGATGGTGCGCGGCGGTGAATTCCGACGGCAGTTATGGCCACTGGGAATACGAAATTGCGGAAACACCCGAATCCGTTAGAAAAATAATCGATGAAGTATCCTTGCGGACTTGATTGGCGCGGCCTGGCTGGCATCTGAATTCAATTGACCGTCCCATGTCGTTACGCTAGCCTAATCCCGCTATGAAGCTGACTTCAACAGTTAAAGGCAACTCATTCACGTTTTCGGACGTCAAGGCCGTCATGGCCAGGGCCAACGAACAGAAATCCGGCGACGAACTGGCCGGCGTGGCGGCGACATCCGACATGGAACGGGTGGCGGCGAAACGTGTTCTTGCCGACCTGACGCTGAACGATATCCGTGAAAATCCGGCCGCTCCTTACGAACAGGACGAAGTCACCCGCCTGATCGAGGCCGACCTGGACAAGGAAGTGTTCGGCCGTGTGCGGGACTGGACCGTGGCGCAGCTTCGCGAACACGTCCTGTCCGCGAACACGTCGGGCGAGGATCTGCTGGCACTGGGCCGTGGACTGACCAGCGAGTGCATCGCGGCGGTCGCCAAGCTGATGACAAACCTGGATCTGGCGCTGGCCGCGTCGAAGATCCGCGTTATCACCCACGCGAACACGACACTGGGCCTTCGCGGCCGCTTTTCGGTCCGCCTGCAGCCCAATCACACGACCGACAGCCCGGACGGCATCCTGGCATCAACCATGGAAGGCCTTTCCTGGGGCATGGGCGACGCCCTGATCGGCGTGAACCCGGTCACCGACACATGGGACGCGACCTCGGCGATCCTGCATCGCCTGTACGAATTCACGCGCGCCTTCGGCGTGCCGACCCAGATATGCTGGTCCGCGTGCGGTGCGTTCGGCGACGATACGGCCCGCGGTCGATTCCCCAAGCCCGTTGATGTAACGCAATCCCAGCCGAATGGCCGGGCCGCCGTCAGGAATTTCTTCCAGAGTGCAGAGCCAGTCTGATTGGTTCACGTCAATGGGCAGGACCAGGCCTGCGGTCACGTCACCTGCCGTTCGTGCAACGTGGCGGCCTCTCATGACTACCGCGCTTCCTGGCTCGCTCAAACATGATTTTCAATGGAGGAACTTCGGTCTAAGATTCATTCAGTGCGGACAGTTTGACAGGTCCGATGAAACGTCAGCCGCCGGGAGGCGATATCCCGGTGGATGGATTCCACCCCAGCCATATCCCCCAAAATCATGGGCAATGCGGCGGCCCTGTGCCCGCCACTGGTCTTCGAGCGCACGCCTGGTGCTGCGAGCCGTCCACTTCCG
>Ga0209606_1004297_pt1 | contig 13319 bp, 13 predicted proteins | sample AD_UKC057_MetaG_FD_184412 | JGI IMG/M metagenome (GOLD analysis project Ga0209606, IMG submission 184412) | Active sludge microbial communities of municipal wastewater-treating anaerobic digesters from USA - AD_UKC057_MetaG (SPAdes) (version 2) | ecosystem: Engineered > Bioreactor > Anaerobic >...
CCATAGGACAAGTGAAGTTTTTGATCATTGATTCAATAACACCAATAGGAATAAATTTACCCATTTCCGCATTTCTAAAAACATTTCTTTCTGTAATATCCTCAAAAGAAGTTAAAAATACATTTGCTTTAATCAGATAATCCGAAGTCAGTTGATTGATAACAAACCGACGTGATTTGGCAGAAAGATTTGTTTTATCAATGACAATATTTTTCTTCTCCTTAATGGCATTCATAAGTCGATGATTCATATTCTTTTCTGCCTGTTCTTTGATATTGGGTTCATTCCAAATTTCATTATAAGTCCTACCATTGGAAAGCCTCATAATTTCATCATCAAAAGAAATCACAACATCATTTCGAGAATAAAAAAGAGAGGTGGATTTGCCAGAAAGAGGAAGACCAACAAGAAAAAGGCAATGAGGGCCATCTTTCTTTTCATTATACTTTTTGATATATTCAGATTCAATATCATTGAACAGTTTAAGAGATTCTGCATTCCAAATATTATACAGCTGATCAATAAGAATCATACTTTCAAAATCATCACAAAACCGGCCATAATAATCATACTTAGCAAGTTTCAGAGACATATCAAGAGTATTAAACCCAAGAGGAGCAAACTTTTTAAATAGGGTATTCAGATTCAGTTTACCATCAATTTTGAGAAGATTGACATAAATGTCATGAGTATTGATAATCTGCCAAATTGTTATAATATCCAAATTCAAATGTTTCCCAAAACGATTATGAAACTCTTCATCAACTTCCTTCATGATATTCAATGACAGATTGGCACTAATATTGGCATGATTATAAAAAACCTTTTTCTTCTTTTCCTCAACAATCATGGCAGCCTTAGGCTTACCAACATCATGCAGAAGGCCAGCAACAAAAAGATCAATATCAACATTATCACGAACCATGTGTGAAATAACCATCATTGTATGTGCCCAAACAGTTGATTCATAGTGATAAGGATTCAACTTGCCTTCAGAAAATTCATGATTAGTTTCCTTCATTTCCTTGACAAGTAAAGGATTCTGTTCAATAAAGATTTTAAGGATTTCGGTGTATTTATTCATGAGTGATATCCCCTTTCTCTTTCAATCTTTCAATAGAACAAGTATACCACCTGCACAAGATTCTGGCAAGTGGTATCTTGAAAGTCGTCTTGATTCAGGCAGGGCCTTATTTCTTGAGGGGTTTTACCCGAATCATGATTGTTTGTTTTTCTTCCCTATACATCTTGTGATCTTTTATTGTTCCCTCAATTTTAACAATTTCTCCTACATTGAAAATTGGTTTTGAAGAACCGAATACAATATGGTTTCCCTTTAAATCTTCTGCAATGACAAAATACTTCAATTTTCCATACATATCGAAATTACTTGAAACATGACAAACTTTAACACTTGTTTGATATTTTGATCCAATATTTCCAACATAATCAGAAATTGTCTTTTCTTTTTTCTCTTTTGGATTATCAATTTCCCTAATTGCCCAAGCTACAAGAGAAACAATATAACCAGTTTGTTTAATAGTGAAGAAACCGTCTTTAATGATGATCTTTGAAACATTCCAATATTCTTCTGTCAACTCATTTTCATCCATGTATTTAACTAAGAAATTTAAAATCTTTTTGGAATATTCAAGAGTTGATTCATAATTCTTTTTAAATTCATTTACATTTAAATGAACCGGACGTTTCCCATTGATGATTTTATGAAAGTCTTCCAGAACCATATCTTTTGTTGAAGTTTGCCCAGTATCAGAAGACTTTGAAGTTGAAACAAATCCCCTTGAACGAATCATTTGAACAATAAAAGGAACCATTTCTTTTACATCATAATTCGGAATAGGGGTAATTGGCGGCAGATGGAAAATAGAATCATCAGAATCACATTCTGCCAACTTTTCATAAAAACTGAAAACCTTATTAATACTATGGCCCATAAAATGTTTCAGACAAGAATAACCAACCTGTTTAAATTCTTTGGTTATTTCATTGTAAATAATAGCAACACCTTTACGTTCTCTTTTTGTATTACAGTGTTCACAAAGTTTATAATCAATTTCATTAAAATGTTCAGGAATTTCAATATCAACAGTTCCGGGAACCCTACGAAAAATACTCTTTGAATGACCGTCATTATCTACCTTGGCAACAAAAACCCATCCATCAATTCTGATAGGAGAGTATTCAATTTCTACATTAACAAAAGATTCCCATACTTTTGAAATGATAAATCCAAAATCATTCTTTGAAACTAATTCAACTTCTTTCTGAAAAACTTCACCAAAATTAACCTGAATTGGTTTTACATTTATTTTCAAAGCAATTTTATTTAGTTTATTCACTCGGTCAAGAAGAAACCCCTTTTGTTCCAAATGAATTTTAGTTGTGAGTTTCGTCAAGTGCAACACCCTCTTCCTTCAAGGTGTTTCTAGTATATCAAAAAAGGAAGGGGATGTCAAGCCCCTTCCAAATTTTAGTAATAGTAAATTCGAGTAGGATCAGAAACCTGGGCAGTCATTGGAAAATCTGCTCCATATACAATTCCAATTGATGTTCCATGTTCTGATGCCACCATATCATCACCGGTCAAATAATTAAAACCTTTATAGTTTCCAGTCTGATGAAGAATCTCTTCAAGAATCATACAATAAGAACGACGTTGAACAAATTGTTCATCACCAGAATTCAAAAGAAAATCATTAACAAACTTCTTCACGTATTCCACATCAATTGTCTTTCGTGCCATATCGAACACCCCTTTTCGAATTTTTGGATTCCCCTCATCAACAAAACCAGTATACCACACCCTTCAAATCTTGGCAATCATTTTTTAGAACGTGTCTTTTTTTCGTCCGGGATTTTTATTTCAACATGGTTTAGGATAGTCTGTTTTTCTTTTCTAAAAGTTTTATAGCTTTGAACTGTTCCTTCAATATGATATATTTTTCCACTAATAAACATAGATTTTGGAGCACTGAAAATGATACAATTTCCCTCTAAATCTTTTGTGATTACCAAAACTCGACCAGTTCCATGCCAATCTTGACTAGAAACCATCCTAAGAACCTTAATATCAGTTTCATATCTTTCATTAACTTTCCCAAGATATTTTGATATATTTTCTACTTTTTCTTTCCTATCAGAATCAAATTTTTTCATTGTCCATGCCACAATAGAAACCACATATCCAATTTGTTGACCTGTAAAAGTTTCATTTTGAACTATGAATTTAACTGTTTTCCAATAATCTTCGGTCATTTCATTTTCATAAAAATAATCTTCAAGGTATTTCAATATTGATTCAGATTCTTTTTGAATTATTTCTTTATTTTTACGCCAATTTGAAATATTTATTGTTATTGGCTTTTGCCCATTTTTGATCAAATTAAAATCCTTAATCACCAATTCTTTAGTTGAAATTTTTCCAGAATCAAAAGATTCAGCTACAGAAACAAACCCCTTCAATTGAATTATTTGAACAATGATAGGAATCAATGATTTTAAATTATATGCCATTCAACTCACCCTCCATTATTCTATTATACCACACCCTTCAAATCTTGGCAACAACATAAAAAAATTAGGCCCTTGATGGGCCTAATTCAATTATAAAACACGGGTCTTGCAATTCCTTGAATCCGAAGAAGTTGAATGTTTAATCCGCCAAAATAACTATTACCACAAACAAAAACAATATCATTTGGGCAAAGTTGTGTATATCCAATTGTATCAGGAGTTTCCGAAAGAAATTCAAACAATCTCTCATCATAGACAGGAAGATTGAATTTTTCTTTTTTAAGAATATTATTCATTGTTTGGAGTGATACATATTTAGAATCATATACAGCTTGAGATACAAAGTGAAACATTTCAGTGTCAAGATGATCAACGACATGAATCATTTTCATCACTCCTTTTATTAGATAGATTCTAGTGTTGCTTTCATCCAAAGTCTATCATTCTTGTCAAAAATACTTTCTTTCAGACCTTTAGGAAGAGCTACGATAAGTTCCATAGATGCTAGAGTATCTTTAGCAAACATCTTTGTTAGTTCTTCTCTTTTTCTTTCACAACTCACATTTTTCAGTTTTGAATGAAGAGTAGTCATTTCAAAAGTTTCAAAAATACTTTCATGAATTTCAAAACCCTTTGTGATACTGAAACGAAGAGCACGAAGAACACGAAGAGAATCTTCGTGGAATCTATCAATTGGATTACCAACACAACGAATTATTTTCTTCTGAATATCCTGAATACCATTAAATGGGTCAATAATCTGGCCAGTCTCAACATCCTTGGCAATGGCATTAATTGTGAAATCCCTACGAGAAAGGTCATCAAAAAGAGTTCCTGGAATGACTTCATCAGGCCGTCTACCATCACTATAATAACCATCTTTTCGACACATTACAAAATCAGCACAAAGATTCGGAGTATCAGAAGTTTCGGGGAAACGAGCACGAATAGTCAGAAATTCCTCATTCTCCACAAAAATCCTAAAACCTTCATTTTGAAAATGTTCCCTCATTGCCTTAAAACTAGGGGCCTCAACAGAAAAGTCAATATCCTTTGAATGAACACCAAGAAAAGAATCCCTAACACAACCACCGACTTCAAAAATCTTCATCCTTATTTTCCCCTCCCTTCCAACAAACCTATGATACCACGAATCCCATATCTTGGCAACAAAAAAATTCTAGTGAGACATATACTCCTGAAGATTATTCATAACATAAAATACCGTCATATCACCCGGATAAATTGACCCATTTGTTGATCTAAACATAAGATCAAGTCTATAATGTGATGAATATATTCTCATGTTAATAGCTTTAGATGTTGCAGAAGGATAGTTGATTTCAATTCTATCTATTTCAAAATTACTATCTGTTCTATAAAAATCTTCTGTAATTTCTTTAAAAAATATTCTATTTCCAACAATAGCAATTAAAACATATCCCCATCCAATGGCATCCTGAATAAATCTTTTAATGACCATATCATTATAATTATGAGATAATTCTTTGATATCTTCAAATTGTTCAGCTTGATTCAGTTCATCTAATCCTTCATTTACATCTTTATCAAATTTTGAAAGTTGTATCCAATCTCTCTTTGATTTAGAGCCTGGCCCTGAAATTGGAGCCTCTTTACCATAATCTCTAAAAACTTGTAAATACAGAACCGGATTAATTCCAAAATTCTTAAAAAAAGAGTGTGTAAATAATTTCATTGCTTGTTCACGAATATCTCTTCCAAAAACAATAAATGATTTAATATAATCTTGAATAGTTTTTAATTCTTGAGTTTTATTTTTCAAAAGAGAATCTTCAACCAATTTCATCAAAGTATCATAAGCCGTCTTTCCAACTTGATCTAATTTCTTTAAATCATTTTGAGTCTTTTTATGTTCATCCTTTGGTCTTCCTTTGACATCTAGAAGAACACTATAATCTGATTCATATTCTACGCCAATTTGTTCATGAAGTTTGACAATTTTAGAAGGATTCATTTTAGCCAACGTCTCGATATCAAGATTTGGCATATCAAGTTTTTCTTTATTAATGAGAATATCATCAATAACCTGAACAGCCGAATAAAATGTTTTCTCATTATAAATCTTCAAAGCATCCATTCTAACATGTGTAAAATTAGCCCCTGATGTTCCTTCCTTACCAAAAGATTTTACAGATAGATATTGTTTTGCACCTTCACCTTGAGTATAAGCAACATCAACAACTATTTTGCCAATATTCCCATTGTCAGAAGTGAAATTTATTGTTCCATCTTCTCTAATGGCCCCTTCTTTCACATTAATTCTATCCTGATTCATTGAACCTAAAGGTTTTACAATCTCTCCAGCTTCCTCTTCTGAAAGATTCTCATTTGGAACCATACCAAGAAATTTAGCTAGATGAATTACACTTTCTCTTTCAAATGTAAATTCACCATTTTCACCATAAATCAAATATTGAATTAGATCATTTTTAAGTATGTCTTCATTTCCAGTAGCATCTTGTTTTCCAGATTCATTACTTGTTCCATTGCCCAAAGATACTTTCAATTTGATTTTTGGCCCAATTTCAATGTCCCATCTACCATTACCATAAACATATTTTAATCCACTATTAGAAAGAAATTCCATAAAGAAGTTTTTAGCATCTTCATTTCTAATCAATTTAAGGTCTTTCAGATTATCGTTGATGGTAAATGGAGTATCTTTTCTTTCCACACTTTTCGGAGCTGTTGTCATAGTTCTTTCATTCTTCGGTTTCTTTTTCTCTTCTGACCACTGATTAAATAATGATTGTTCTTTTTCATTCATCTTTTGAACGATATAAGAATTAGCTTCTTTTAAGAATTCCTTCAATTCAGGAGCCATTTCTTTTGAATCAATTTCGTCCTGTTTAACGAGTGTATAAGCAGATTCAATACCCTCAACATTATCAAGATTCTTTAAAAATCCGGAAACTAATGTTTCCAATGGCACAGGAGTTATCATTGATTTTGATTTTTTATCTTTCATCACCTTTGGAAACGTCAATTGATCAGGTGCAGTTTTGTTTTTAATCTTATCCATTGAATTTAATTCCTCTTTTCATTAAACTAAAATGTCTAATTTAATTTGAAAATATACAAAAATTGGGAAGAGCTTTCACCCTTCCCAACTATAATTTGTATCTTTAATCAGAATTTTGAATTAACCAACGTTCAAATTGAGCACATTTCTGAATATAATCATGAAAATCTCCATCATTTACTAGAGTATAATCAATATCTTGAATTTTATCCAATTCTATTTCAGAAGTGTGTTGATGTTCTTTACCTTCTTGATTCAATTCTGGTCTTATGATTTTAACAGTTGTCATTTTCATAATTTCATATCCAAAAAAATCATTAACTGACTTTGTGAATTTTCGAAGTTCTTCAACTTCATTCAAATATCGACAATCAGTGATAATAAAATTTAATTTACTTTTTTCATGAGTTTTCAAATTCTGAATAATGTCAGTTCGAATGCCATCAAGTAAATGATTAATCCAAACTTTTTTGTCATAAGTTCTTCCAATTTCAGTTCCTAATTGTTGAAGAAGCCATCTTCCTTTTTCATCTTTCAACCCATTCCAACCCAACATATAAGCCGTTTCTTTCAGTTTATCAGCAAAAGCAAATCTTTTAAAATTGATTAAATGCTCTGCTAATGTGTCCTTTCCACTTTGCATCTTTCCTATGCAAGCTACCAATTGAATTGTAAATGTTTGTTTCATCTTTATTTATCCTCAATATGTTTGTCAAAAAATTCAACAAGATTCTGTAAAAATTCAGGAATCAATTCAAGATCAATCGTGAATCCTTTTTGTGTAGGCAACCACTCATCTTCTTTGATTTGATACTCTCATCCTAAAGGAATGAGATTCTTGAAAAGTTTGGTTTCGTAGAAACCCTTATTTTCAATGGGTATACCAAAATACCCTTTATCTGGTCAGGTAAAATACCAATTCCAGTTGCTTTAAACGAACCTGAATTAATTATTAATATTTTGATATTAATTAAATTTGTGTGTTTGAAACCCTGTCGATTGACAGTCTTAATATCAAATAACGATTTACAACATCCTTTTCAATCATTTCAATAATCCATTTGTTATTTTCACCCCCTCCCATATTAACTTTGAACTCGCTTTCATCTCCAATCTAAAGATAGGAGTTTTCTCGCTCGACTTCAATAAAATTCCCTAATATTGGCAATTTTCTTATCACTACCATCCAAAGCAGAAATACTCACATGAATTGATAATCCTCTATTTTTTTCTACTAACAAAGCCTTTGAAACAGTTGTCCAATTACCAGAAGAACTTTTCTTATTATATGCCATTTCATCCTCCTACTTTCCTTTTCTTTCATTATATCAAAAGAGGGCCTTTTGGCAAGCCCCTCTTCTTTTATTCCTCAATTACGTTCAAAACAGCATTCGTAAACAATTTGATCATTGGCAAACAAGATACATAAGATTGAATGGCTGTTGCAATTCTCAAAAATGTCTCTACTGATACGGGAATCTTAAAACTGATTTCACCACGATCACTATGAAATTCCTTAAATTTGACAAAGAATGTTGCGGTTGAAATATTCTCTCCATCAGGGGCATACCAAGTAATATTGATTGTCTTTGAAAACTTATCACTATTTCGAAACAATGTAATTGCTTCTCCATTTGGATTCAACTGTTCTGCCATAGAAATAATATTCAAACAATCATTGAATTCAACATTGGCCAAAACTTCTTTTGTATAGTCATAAACCTTTGTGCCCTTGGCAATCTTCTTTGTCTTTGGATCTTTTGCTGGAACTTCACCAGGCATTAAGGATGGACACAATACAAGTTGAAGATTTCCAACATTATTAATTTTGAGACCAATCTTGCCCCATTTTTCATTCTGAAATTCAAAGAAATCAATTCCATATTTTACATACTTAACTGTCGTAATAGGTTCATTTTGTTGTTCCGCATTCTTTGCCATTTTTAATCACGATCCCTTTTCTTTTCAATTTTCCCTTTTGGGTAGTTTTAACTTTGTTGATTTGAAGATGTTCGAAGTTCTTTATCAAGACTTCTATTTTAAAATTTATTCATCTTCATTATACTCCACTTCTTCTTCATTCATTTTATCAACAAAATTCCAAATTGGATCAACAAAATTCCAAATTGGATGACTTTCATTATCCATCAAAAATGTATTTGCAAATACATTTAATTGAATAAATAAACATTTTGCATCAGTCCAAACTTCTTCATTGTTATATGATTCCCAAGACATATCACTTGTTGACATTAATTGAAAACCATTTAATGTTGGATCAAGACATTTTTCAACACATTGATACATTGAAATTACTGAAGGATCATCATTACTAAAAAAGTTATTCAAACATTTATCAATCAAATTATTCATATATTGATAAATGCTAGCTTCATTCATTGCATCAAATAAAGAAACACTTTGAAGAATTTTTGTTAATCCTTTTGGAGTTCCCATGTCATAATTTTTCCCCAAATTTGAATATACATAATCACCAAGGTTATTCAAAGCTTGATTAAATTGATTTAATTTGAAAATGCCACCATTTTCAAACGAGAACCATAAATCATTTTCGGGACAAACACCAATCTTTGCACCATTTTTAGGCAATATCAAAAAGGCATCTTCTAAATTTCTTACATAATCATCAACACGATCTATAGAATTTGTGCAAATAAATGATCTAGTTCTTTTTGGATATTCTTTCCATGCAGGCAATATATCAGACATTAACATTGTATATTCATTTGTCGTATTTTGACTTTTTCGAAGTCCTGGAGTGGCTACAACATATTGATGCCCAATAACAGGGTCTTTGTCATGACACCCTCTATAAATACAAATGCCATTTAAAGCCTTTTGAAAAGCTTCACTATATTCACCGTTGACTAATTTTTGTAAAGCATTTGGAGTTTTAATTTGTTTTGTTTTAATTGGTTTCCCGGCATCTTCCGATAAAATAATATTATCCATTTCATTAAATATCGACATAATCATTCACCTACAAACTCTTTGGTATGGAAACCATTTTCTTTAATTCATCTACAAATCTATTATGAATCATTGTATTCAGTGTTGATTTCCCAATTTGTTTACCTTTTTTTCTTAACATATACATCCAACGTTCTTTTGTCATGGGGAAAAATTTTTTAATTTTTAATGCTTCAGCTCTACTAATATTATATTTCTTTTTGATAAGTTCGTGAAACATTGTATCCTTTCCCATTCCTTCACGTAATGGAGAATTTTCATCTTCCTTACCTAAAATACGATCCAACAATTGAAGAGCTAAGGAAATAATTGGTATACCATATCTCATTCGAAAACCTCTTTTAAGAGATATACCATCATTATTTTCTTCTTGATATTTTTTGATGTCTTTAAAAGTAGTATTGGCATCTAATTTATTCATTTGGAAAAGAACATCTGTTCGATTCAATCCATTATTGGCAATTTCTTGTTCATTCAGATAAAAATAACAGCTTTTGGCAACACCTTCTGGAACATATTCATCTACATCTGGGTCTTTTCTCATTTCAGAAAGTAGTTCTTCAAATACTTTTTCTTCTGACATATACATATTATTTTCAAAGAAAAATTCTCGAGCAGATTCACCTACTCCAATTCTACATGCTTCATCAAGAATTTTTAAAATCATGATCGAATCAGATTTCAGAGAATTTCGTTTCTCGTATCCTTCAAACAATAACCTACAAGCTCTTTTTAATGTTGATTCATTATACAAAACACCTTTATAGGAATAGTGATCATCAATTAGTTTCCGAATCTTAATTCTTGTAGCACCTTCTAATTTTGGTTTAATTGTATTCCATTCATCTTTTATTTCTTGATCCGACATTCCTTCAATACTATTTGAAGAATCTTCTGCTTCTTGTTCACCAAAAAGTTGAAATATAAAATCAGTCGTTGATAATCCATGAAGAATTAAATTTACAACATAAGCATTGACATCTTTTAAATCAGACTTGAATTCATTACTATTAATTGCATCACCAGAATATAAAGAAGCCACTTTGGAAGATTCATTAAATTTAAAAGTTGATGGTGATCGCCAATAATTTACTCGGCTGTCCTCAAATCCATGATCATCTACAAGTCCTTTAAAACCTTCAAAATTTATTATACCTTTCCATTTATTCTGAATTTCTGTTGAACCTTCCGACAGAAATAAAGTTGTTATTTTATTTAAAAAATTAATTTTTTTGTCAAAATTGAAAACAGATTCTTTTAATTTTTTTAATCCATCAATGGGATCATCTAATATATTTTGAAAGGACTGTCTTAATTGTTTTTCATCAATTGCCATTTTCTATCATTCCCCAAAAAGATATTGTCTAATCAATTCCTCAAATTCATAATCAACCCAATAATAATATTTTCCACAAATATCACATTTTCCAAATTTACAAAATAGAAAAGGTTTATCCTGTGTTTCTTCACCTGTATACTTAATGACCCTCTTTAAGAAAACATCATTTACAACCGAAGGAGGCACAGTAAACATCATCTGATAAACTGGTGTATGAATACATAAACATTTATAATCACTTTGTATTCTTGTTGCATTAACAGGAAATGATTCAGGCATTTTTGATATTTGATTTAATGCTCTCTGAAATTCATTTTTAAAAAATTCATTAACTTTCTCTTTCTGAAAGTCTATCCTCTTATCATTCTTATCATTCTTTTTTACCTTTTTCATTTATTTATATTCCCTTCTATATATTCAAAACAGTATGATCCAGTTCATTGATATCACAGATTAATTTATCAAATCCATCTAATCTATAAATATCCAACTGATCTAAATCAATTAAAAATTTTCTTAACAATAACATTTCATATAATTCTTCACCAGGACAAGATGATTCAATTGTTGCAAAATCTTTTAAATCAATTGCATCAATACAACCATTAGAACACATCATCGATAAACATTTTTCTGTTATTTTACAATTAAACTCAATTTCATATTCTGGCAAATAACACTGTTTTAAAAGATTCATCCAATCATTTGAATAATGTAATCCTTTTCTACAATGTAAATCTTCTTGATATTCCTCTACAATTTTCATATCATTCTTAATCTTTTGTTCATAATAATTAACTAAAGAAGAATTTAATTCTATTCTTGGAAATTTAAATTCACACATACATTGAATTTCATCTTCCAAATATCTACCATTCAACATAGCTTTAACATCAGTTTCAATTTCAACAGTTGACTTTTCAAGTTCTGATTCCATCAACTTTTTAAATACTGAACAATTGTCAGTATCATAATTAATCACTGGACTATTTTTTAAGAATGTGCATAATCCTTCATCATGATAACCATACCTACCAGCTCTACCTGCCATTTGATAAAATTCAGAAGGAGCTAATGTGCCCGTAGTTTTTTCCAATTGGCCAAATATTGTCGTTCTGGCTGGAAGATTTACTCCAAGTGATAGAGCATCGGTTCCAATAATGGTGTCCAAATGTCCTTCACGGTAGAGATGTTCAATACAATGTTTTTCTTTTGGCAACAACATGCCATGATATCTAGAAATGCCGTAAAACCATTCTTCTAATGGTTCAACTTTATAATGATGTGAAACTTCCTTAATATCCTTAATGTTAATTCTATCAGATAAAAATCCTCTTTCAAGAATTAATGATTCAACAATTTTATCAATATCTTTCCTAGAAAAGGCAAATATAATCGAATCTTCTACATTTCTCATTTTAATACCTTTTGAAGAAAACTTCAATGGAACGGGTCTTTCTTCCCATTTCACAATTTGAACTTTTCTATTGCATAATGATTCAAGATAATCTGCAAATTCATAAAGATTGGAAATTGTTGCACTCATCATGATTAATTTGTTTGTAGGATTTAAATGTTTCAATGATTCAACATAACTTCTAGCTCTGTCATGATTATTAAAAATATAGTGAATCTCATCCATAACTACAACCAAATTTGACTGATTTGTATATTTATTGCTAAATATTTCTTGTGTCATACAAAGGATTTTTGAATTAATATCTTTTTTAATATCACCTGTTTCAATACCAACATCAAAACCTTGTTCTTTCAATTCAAGATATCTCTCGTTGGAAAGAGCTTTAATTGGAGCAGTAAAGATAACCCTTCTTTCAATATTGTTATCTAATATACCACTAAATGCATAAGCAATAATTGTTTTACCAGACCCAACAGGGCCAGTAGCCAAAACAATCTCATTGCCTTTGCATTGATTAATAGCTCTTTGCTGATATTGGAACAAGTTGATTTTACGACCTGTCAAGTTTTTCACTTGTATCAATCCTCGTCGATGAAAAGAAATTAACCTTTTAAAAGGTCAACTTCAACCCTCCTTCACATTCAACATCTGTTTCATCATTAAATTCATCAACTGAAAATAATTGTCAATAACCTTGTAATAATATTTGTCTGATTGAGCACCAAGATATTTATAACATGATATTCTATAATGTTTATCACTGGATTTCCAATAAGATTTCCAAATCATATAACCGGCTAAAATGTTATGTTTTGGACTATTAAAGAAATTTTCTTTGTTAATACCCAATTCTTTAATATATTGATTATGAACTGAATACATAACCTGTGAAATTCCAATTGCTCCAACAGAAGATTTTGAAGTCATCTTAAAATGGCTTTCAACGCCACATAATGCCATAAAGAACAATA
>Ga0209606_1004301_pt1 | contig 13304 bp, 10 predicted proteins | sample AD_UKC057_MetaG_FD_184412 | JGI IMG/M metagenome (GOLD analysis project Ga0209606, IMG submission 184412) | Active sludge microbial communities of municipal wastewater-treating anaerobic digesters from USA - AD_UKC057_MetaG (SPAdes) (version 2) | ecosystem: Engineered > Bioreactor > Anaerobic >...
CCTATAACGCATATTTTATGGCAACCGACCCGGTAGCTTCGAGCAATTCAGACCTGTTAGATCCTTCCGATTTCATGTCGGTTTTCGAATGGGTTCTCGACCCTGACGGGAATCCGGAAACCACCGACGACATGCCCGATGTGATTAATAATTCGTGGGGATACGATTACAATCTGGCAATAATGATAGGAGCCTGCGAGATGCAGGAAGCCGAAATACTTCAGGTGATTGAAACAGCAGGCATCTGCTCCCCCTTTTCGGCAGGTAACGAAGGACCGGGCGCAGCCACCAATGGATTTCCTGCCATGATAGCCTACAACGAGGTAAACTGCATGTCGATTGGTGCAGTCAATGGAAATGTCGAAACCTACCCCATTGCTGATTTCAGCAGTCGCGGGCCAACACCCTGTATCAGCGAAGAAGGGCCTTTACAGATAAAACCCGAAGTAGTAGCTCCCGGATATAATGTTCGTTCAGCATCGGGCCATAACAGTTATGAGTTTCTTTCGGGAACCTCAATGGCCTGCCCTCATGTTTCAGGCGCATTGCTGTTGTTGCGTGAAGCTTTCCCCAATGCCAGTGCTTATGAGCTGAAATATGCACTGTATACCACAGCATCCGACTTGGGCGAACCCGGCGAAGACAATACCTTCGGCAATGGAATGATCGATGTCCTTGCGGCATACCAATATCTTGCCATGACCTATACCCCTGCCCCACCGGTAAATAATGGATTCGACATCAGTTGTGAGTTGCAGATGCCCGAAGAACAGGTATACTGTCCGGAAGATGCGGTTTTCGATCCAGTGCTGCGTATTACCAATAATGGAACCGAAACAGTAAGCGACTTAAAAATCACAGCACGTTACAACGGTATTGTGGTTTTCGACGCCATCCCCAACCTGCTCCTGCTTCCGGGAGCCAGTACTCAGATAGATTTACCACAACTGACGGGTATTGCAGGTAAAAACGAAGTGTACGCATCGGCCATACATACCGAACAAAGCATCATGGAATATAATATGTACGACAACCACGCTGTGCATTATTTCAACGTATTGGGGGAACACGAACTCCAGTACACTCAGCCCTTCGACACTTTTACAAATAGTCTTACCAACAGCGATTGGTTTATCATAAATACCGATATGGGTAAAACCTGGGACATGGTGCGATGGGACACCGAAAACGATAACCGTGCTTTATGTATGAATTTTTACAATTACCTGCCCCGCGAAGGCCAGCATGATGATGTTTTATCACCACAAATTTTGCTTCCCGATACGGGTAATATCAGCCTCAACTTTTTGTATGCTTACAAGAAAAGGATGGAAACCTTATTTAAAGACTCACTCATTGTGCTACTTTCTACCGATTGCGGAGCAAGCTATCCGTACGAACTCTGGCGAATTGGCGGGGTCGATATGGCTACAGTAAGCGGCAATGCAGGTAATAATGGTTTTGTTCCGGCAACAAGCGCCGACTGGGATACGGTACAAATTGATTTAAATGATTTTAAAAACAACAATATTGTAATTTGCCTAAGGGCACACAACGATTCGGGAAGCGCTTTGTATGTTGATGATTTCAGCATTACGGTAGAAAGCTCGTCGGAAATCGCCGGGCATCAGTATAAAAATGACTGGCTCATTTTCTACCCCAATCCGGCAGGAGATATGCTCTACTTCGACAGCAACCGTAATTGCGATCAATATACATTGCGAATTTACGACAGCAGCGGACGACTGGTTTTATCGCATCAGCATAACATTAACACTGCTGAGGGTCTGAATATTTCGACATTGCATTCCGGACTGTACATAGTCGAGATGCTGCATAACGACACAATAATAAGCGCTCGATTTGTAAAACAATAGCTTATTACACACGCCATCAGAGGTGTTAAGGCGTAGTTTTCGTCCCGATTTCATAAAAATAGAATCAGGTATTGTTTTTTTTGCAGAAATAGCATATTTTTACATGTCAGTAAAATATTAATTCTATGAATACATTTATTAAATCAGGATTGCTCGTATTGGCAGTTGCTTCAGTTTTCTTTACAGGATGCGGTATCACCGACGACAAACCTCCCCGTATTTATCTTGTTGGGTCGAACGATACGACCATCATTATGCGTGAGAAATATGTTGACCCCGGATATTATGCCGAAGACAATGTTACCAAAACAGAAAACATCATTCTGGCGAACGATCTGGCTGACAAAATTATTGTTAATTCAGGAGGGTACACTACCCGTAACGAAGTGTACGAAATAATTTATACGGCTACTGATGAGGCCGGCAATTCAAGTACGATTACACGTACAGTAAGGGTGCAGAATATGGCCACTCCTCTTGCCGGTTCATACACCTGTTTCCGCCGATTCAGTTCATTCTGGGGCGACACTACCTACCGCACCACAGTGGCTGTCGACAACCGCATTGCAGGCCGACTGCGCATCAATAAAGTGTACAATCACTGGGATCCTGCGTATCACGCTTTGGTTTATTTCAAAATATACGCTGATTTGTGGGCACCCGACCTGTGTACCACCAACCCGCATTTCGACAGTGAAGCAGCAACCAGTGGCGTTGGCTATCAGGGACTATCGAATACGAACAACTCGGTGCCATGGTATCGTGGATTAGGCTACGACGAAGCTTACCTACAACGCCGCTTCGAATATATTCACATCCCCACTCAGGTTTGGGCTGACTCACTTGGAAATGCCAATTTCCTGATTCAGGGTTCGGTAGAAACTGATGGGTTTACACCCAAATCGAAAATTGAATACATCGGGACCGAAATCAGTAAAATTATACTGAAGTACAACATCACCAATCAGGGGGTTACACCCGCGGTTGTCGATCAGGTTACCGAAGAATACACTCCCTACGAATAGAGAGAAATCTAAGATTCACATTGAAAGCAGGGAAACCTGCTTTTTTTTGTTTATAGAGATATTATAAGTACATCCCGATTAATGAAAATCAAATCGACAGTGCGTGTATTTTTAATAGCGTTATTGGGGTCAATTTCCACCTTCGGATTCGCTCAGGAATCATGAAATTGACGTACAATATTTAATATTTGATTGGCAATTGGCTGAAATTGTTCAATAAAAAAACCGCTCCTTAAAGCGGTTTTCGATATTTTAAGAAGGATATTTTTATTCTGCAGCCTGCAAATCCTGAAAACGTTTCAGCCCCTGTTCAAGGAATTTCAGGAATTCATCAGCATCCAGGTCGTAGGCACGGGGAGGAGCCAGCACTTCGCCATCGGGTGTTATCAGCACATAATAGGGTTGCGAATTGCGGTCGAAGTTTACAATCTGAATATCGGCATTGGCTTCGCCTAAAGTCTTCTTAACCTTACCGTCTTTTTTCGAAACGAACCACTCATTCTCGGGAAGCTGAATGGTTTTATCATCAACATACATGGCAAGTACGATAAAATCGTTACGCAAGTGGTCGAGCACCCGTTTGTCGCTCCAGACAGCGGTTTCCATCTCACGGCAATTCACGCATCCATGTCCTGTAAAATCGATAAACACGGGTTTATTTTGCTGTTTTGCACATTCGAAAGCCTGATGCCAGTCGAAATACCCATGTAAACCAAAGGGCAGATGCAGTTGCTCCTTGTACTTTGGTTCTGCGCATGCTTCGTTTGCCTCGTCATACCCCATTTTCTTCAGCATCATCTGACTGTTGTCGTCAATCATTTGCGGAATATTGAAGTAATGGGTGGTGATGGGAGGCAAATATCCCGAAAGGGCTTTTAGTGGTGCACCCCACATTCCGGGAATCATATACAGTACAAATACAAAGGTGAGCATGGCAAGACCCAGACGGCCGGTACTCAGGTATTTCATCTCGTCGTCGTGTTTAAATCGCAGTTTTCCAAGCAGGTAAAATCCCATCAGGGTAAAAGTAACAATCCAGATAGCGAGATATACCTGACGGTCGAGTATCCCCCAATGGTAAGTCTGGTCGGCCACGCTGAGGAATTTGAAACCCAGAGCCACTTCGATAAACCCAAGTACGACTTTAACCGTATTGAGCCAACCACCCGATTTGGGCATACTTTTCAACCAGTTGGGGAACAGGGCTAGTACCGTAAACGGCAGGGCAAATGCCAGAGCAAATCCCAACATGCCAATAACCGGCTTCAGAAAGTTACCGCCGAACGATTCCACGAGAATACTTCCCACTATGGGACCGGTGCACGAAAACGAAACCAGAACCAGGGTAAGAGCCATGAAAAATGCACCTAATACCCCTCCCCTGTCGGCCTTCGAATCTGATTTATTCACCAGCCAGCTCGGCATCACAATTTCGAAGGCGCCAAAAAATGAGGCTGCAAAAATCATAAAAATCAGAAAGAAGAGCACATTGGGAATCCAGTGCGTACTCAGCCAGTTTGCGATGGAGGGTCCGAAAATAATGGCCAGCACCGACCCAATAAGGGTGTAAATTAAAATGATACTGATACCAAACGAGAAAGCATTAATTCGGGCTTTTACCTTATTATTTTCCTTCATGAAAAACGAAATAGTCATCGGGATCATCGGGAAAACACAGGGAGTCAGTATGGCAATGAGTCCGGCTACAAACGAGAGGAGGAAAAACCATAACAGGCTCTCTTTTTTATCGATGTTTTTAAATTCGTTTTTCGAAACAATTTTCGGAGTTTCGGGTAAACCGGTTGCGGCGTCGACCTTTGCAACCGCATTGGGGTCGGCACCGTTTATACCAAAACTGAAGTCGTATTTCACCGGAACACACATTCCATCCTCCTGGCAGGCTTGTCCGTCGAGGTTGCCCGAAATAACAAAAGGTTCCTTAGAGTTGATGGATATTTTTTGCTTAAACACCGCTTCGTGCTTAAAATACTTGGTGTTCAACTCGAAAACATCATCGTATTCTTCCACAACTTTCGAAAGTTCCATCACGCTGTCGATCACGGAAAATTTTTCGTCGCTGTTGAAGGTGAAAACCATGGGTATTGGTCCTCCTTCGGGGAAATACTGAGAATAAAGGTGCCAGCCTTCATCAATTTTCGCCGAAAACACCAGCATGGCTTCGGTTTCCGAAATCTTTTCGACGGTGTATTTCCATTTTACCGGTTCAGAAACCTGTGCATGATAGAGGCCTGTAAAAAGCAGCAAGCTTCCGACGGTTAAAACGATAAGCCTGAGAAACTTCATATTATTAAAAGTTGATTAATAAATAATTTCTTCATCAAGTTCATTAAAAAAATGGTACTCCATGTAGGTATATTCCTGCATAGGTAAAACAACCAATTTTTGTTTATATTGTTTTCTCCATTTTTTTGTCAGGGTGCTCCAGCCTTTATTGAAATAAGCTTCCACAAAGGGGTGGGTTTTGATGGTGATTTTCTTAAAAGTATATTTCTTCAGAATATATTTAAGCGAATTTTCGATTTCATCGACCAGAAGTGCGCTGGCTCCAATCTTGCCGGTACCCGAGCATGTTGGACAAGCTTCTGCAGTTTTGATGAACATCTCGGGGCGTACGCGCTGACGGGTAATTTCCATGAGACAAAATTTACTGAGGGGCAACACGTGAAACTTGGCCCTGTCGTCGGCCATACATTGTTTCATTTTTTCGAGCACTTTCAGTTTGTTTTGGTTATCATGCATATCGATAAAATCGATTACGATAATGCCTCCCATGTCGCGCAGTCGTAGCTGACGGGCAATTTCTTCGGCTGCCATCAGGTTTACCTCAGTAACATTAGCTTCCTGGTTTTGCTCACTGTTGTACCGGTTACCGCTGTTCACATCGATGATATGCGCCGCTTCGGTGTGTTCAATAATTAAGTAGGAACCGTTTTTCAGCGGAACAGTTTTCCCAAACAGGGTTTTTATCTGCTTTTCGATGCCAAAATGGTCGAAGATAGGTGGCTTGTCGGTATATAGCTTAACGATTTTTTGTTTCTCAGGGGCAATTTCCGTAATAAAGCTTTTAATTTCTTCGTAGGTAGCCTGATCGTTGACAACAATCTGGTGAAACGAAGCATTGAGCATATCGCGGAGGATTACCGTGGCACGGTCGTCTTCGCCGATTAGCAGGCTGGGTGGCTTGGTGCCGGCAAGTTTGTTTATAATGCTTTCCCAGCGGGCCGCCAGATTCTTCAGTTCCTTATCGAGGGTGGCCACTTTCTTGGTTTCGGCAATTGTGCGTACAATAACCCCGTAGTTTTGGGGCGTAATGCTTTGTATCAATTGCTTGAGGCGTTTTTTCTCCTCGTTCGATTTTATCTTTTGACTTACCGAGATGCGATCGGAAAATGGCATCAGAACCAGGTTGCGTCCGGCAATACTAATTTCGGCACTTAGTCTGGGACCTTTCGATGAAATGGGTTCCTTGGCAATTTGCACCATTACAAACTGGCCGACGTTAAGAATATCGCCGATTTTGCCGTTCTTGTTGATATCCGGTTCGTTTTCGATGGCCTGCATGTGAATGCGGCGCTGCTTTTTTTGCAGTGCGAGTTGCAGAAACTTGTTGAAAGTAAGGAATTGCGGCCCGAGGTCTAGGTAATGCAAGAATGCATCTTTTTCGTAGCCCACATCAACAAAGGCTGCGTTCAACCCGGGCATAATTCGTTTCACTTTTCCGAGGTAAATGTCTCCCACCGAAAACCGCATATTATTTACTTCGCGGTTTAATTCTACCAGCTGCTTATTTTCGAGCAGGGCAAAAGTAATATCGGATGGTCTTACATCAATGTATAGCTCGTTTCGGAGTAAATCGGTTTGTTTTTCCACCTGATAAAAATTTCATGTAACAAATCAAACCTTTAGGAATACGCCTAAAGGTTTGATAAAATTGTCAGAAAAAAATGACTATTTTTTCTTTTTGTGACGATTCTTACGCAGGCGTTTTTTCCTTTTGTGGGTCGACATTTTATGTCGTTTACGTTTTTTTCCGCTAGGCATAACTTAAATATTTTAGTTGTTTTCCATTACTTGACTTACAAAAGTTTTCGAAGGTTTGAACGAGGGCACACGGTGTGCGGGAATGGTGATGGTTGTATTCTTCGAAATGTTTCGGGCGGTTTTTTGAGCTCTTTGCTTGATAATGAAGCTGCCAAATCCCCTGAGATATACGTTATTACCTTTAACAAGCGATTTTTTAAGACTTTCCATAAATGCTTCAACAGTATCTTGAACCATTTGTTTTTCGATTCCTGTGCTTTTCGAAATTTCGTTTACAATATCCGACTTTGTCATTTCTCAGTGTGTTTAAAATATTAAATATTAGATAATTCCAATTTTAAGAGGTGCAAATATAAGTAGTTTTTTTTAAATGCAAAACAAATAAAAAGTAATGTGACTATTTTATTTTGAAAGAATTGTCAAAGAAGCAAAAAACCAGGTTCTACAGGATTTTGTGTGTGACTTTATCGAGATGACAACAGTAACTTTCTTCGTGACAGGGGGAACTTTCTCCACGACAGTGGAAACTTTCTTTGCGACATCGGGTGTTTTATTTGCAACAATACGAGTTTTCTCCGCGACAATGCGAGTTTTCTCAGCAACAATGCGAGTTTTCTTAGCGACAATGCGAGTTTTCTCCGCAACAATGCGTGTTTTCTTCGCGACAATGCGAGTTTTCTCCGCAACAATGCGAGTTTTCTTCGCGACAATGCGTGTTTTCTCCGCAACAATGCGAGTTCTCTCCGCGACAATGCGTATTTTCTCCGCGACAATGCGAATTTTCTCCGCGACAATGGGAGTTTTCTTCGTGACAACGGGAACTTTCTCTGATTTCTTCGTTTGTTTCTATTTTTAAGTGCGTACTTTTTGGGGATAGAGTTAATTTTGACAAGATTGCTTTGTGGAGAACAAAAGCAACAACTTGAAATTAAAATGTAAGTTTGGCGCATAAGTAAGCGGGGCTTTGGATTGAGCAAAAGGCTGTGAAGAAAGGAAATTGCTGTTTTCGGAAATTTAGCTTAGTTTTACATGATTGGCTTTGATTAAACAAGAATTCACAAATTTGGTTAGGCTAAAAACAAATGCTTTGAGTTTTGCAAAAACTATATTTGACTGGTACGAAATGCATCGTCGTGATTTGCCATGGCGAAATACCCGCGACCCGTATCTGATCTGGCTGTCGGAGATTGTGCTTCAGCAAACCCGGGTGAATCAGGGTATTGGCTACTACGAAAGGCTTGTTAAGGCATATCCTGATGTATTGAGTCTGGCTACAGCCAAAGATGATGAAGTTTTTAAGCTATGGGAAGGCCTGGGGTATTACAAGCGTGCTTTGATGATGCTTGGCACTGCCCGTGAAATTGTGAATAAGCACGGTGGCGTTTTCCCGGACACTGCTGCCGGGCTGCAAGCACTTAAGGGGATTGGCGGATATACGTCGGCAGCCGTTGCATCGTTTGCCTTCGGGGAGGCGGTTATATGTGTGGATGGCAATGTGAAAAGGGTGGCTTCGCGGTACTTTGGCATCGAATCGCTGTATGGTTCTGCCGGGTTTGAGGCTGAGGTACGAAAGCATTTAATGCAGGTTTTCGATTGCGGTAACCCGGCATTGTTCAATCAGGCAATCATGGAGTTTGGAGCACTGCAGTGTAAACCGAAACCGGAATGCAGCAGCTGTCCTTTTGCAGGCGAATGCTATGCTTATGGCCGCGGAAAGCAACGAACATTGCCCTTTAAAGCTGAAAAAAAGAAAGTAAGCACACGTTATTTTAATTATTTCGTTTTGTTTAGCAGCGATGGCAAAACTTTGGTAAAGAAGCGATCGGGCAATGATATCTGGAACGGTTTGTTTGAGTTTCCGATGTGTGAAACCAGTAATAAGTTTGAAAATCACATACCCTGGCCCGAAGGTATAGGCGACATTTCGGGCGATATCATTGAATCGGTTGTGTTTGATGCGGCACCGCATAAGCTGACCCACCGCACGATTGAAGCCCGGTTCCGGGTTATCAGGCTGAAAAATGATTTTAACAGCATGAATTTGGCTGACTATCAAGTAATTGATTTGACCCAACTGGAACGTATTGCCATGCCTAGGTTGCTGGGCAGGTATATCGAGCGGATTAAATTACTCGGGCTGGGTGCAGGTTGAGTTGTCGAAGTACCACGGGCAAGGCGACAATGGATAAAAAAGATTACCTTAACACCATTCAGTTAAATTCCTTTGCCCTGAAATATAATTTTGACGGTGTAAATCAGGATTTTAAAGTCCACAAATAAGGACATATTTTCGATGTAGATAATGTCGTATTTAAGGCGTTCCACCATTTGTTGCACATTTTCGGCGTAACCATATTTTACCTGCCCCCAGGAGGTGACACCGGGGCGAACATTGAGGAGGTGCCGGTAGTGGGGTGCAATGGCAACAATCTGATCGATGAAATACTGGCGTTCGGGACGCGGACCTACAAGCGACATATCGCCTTTAACCACATTGAAAAACTGCGGGAGCTCATCGAGGCGGGTTTTGCGCATGAATTTACCGAAGTTGGTAACCCGGTTATCAGCTTTGCTGCTTAATTCCGGACCATTGCGTTCGGCATTTTTCACCATCGAACGGAATTTATATATGGTGAATGGTTTACCATTGCGACCTATTCGTTCGTGGCTGTAGATAATCGGTCCCGGTGAGGAAAGCTTCACTCCAATGGCGAGTCCCAGATACAGGGGAGACAATATAAGCAGGGCCAGAAGACTCAGCGTCACATCTATCCAACGTTTTGCATGTTGCTGCCATACGGGCATCAGGTTATGGTGTATCTGAAGTAGTGGAATACCTAAAATGGCATTCATTCTTACTTTGCCAATTAAAATATCGTACATGTCGGGTAATACTTTTACATCGACTTTAAGACCGATAAGCTGATTGATAATATTTTTGATAGTACCGTGTTCTCGGGACTCAAGTGCAATTACCACCTCTTCGACTTTGTATTCGGTGATTTTGTTCCTGATGTCTTTAATTGTTCCCAGGTGAGGCAGGTATTTTTCAAGCATCAGCATTTCTTTCTCATCAACACTGGCAAAACCCACAAACTTGAACCCTGACGACAGTTTCAGTGCCTCCATTTCCTTATAGAGTTTCACAGCCTTACGGCCCGAACCAACCATCAGGGTATTGAAACCCAGCTTACGGTTATGAATCCGGTGGTTTGTAATGGTGGTAATGAATACGCGCGGAATATAGGTAAACCCGAACTGAAGTCCAAGATATGCCAGAAGAATGGTATAGTATTGTTTGTAGTTACCCACCCAGTCGTCGAGCATAAGAAGGAAAAACAGAATCACGACCCCAATCAGGGTTGTGAAAAAAGTCTGTCCCAATTCCTGAAGCCTCGATTTGCGCAACGGGTTACGGTAATATCCGCTAAGCAAGTGAAGAACAACCCAAAAAACAGGAATTAGACTCAGACCAAGAATAAACTCATCGCTGATTTCGAAAGGAATATTGTAACCAAATTTTACAGGTTCGATATATTTTTTACGAAACAAATACAGCAGATAATACGACGCTGCTGCTGCGAGCATGTCGAATGCAATGTATTTTATTCGTTGTATCGAGCGGTTCATCGTCAGTAAATTAGTTTTACATTATCAATAAACACCCGGGTTGTATCGTTGAGGCTCTCGTCGGAATGAGTACAAGTGTAATACAGCCTGAAATCGTATGCCTGACTGTTCGAGGTAATTGCGTTTGCCAGACTTATATAAATGGTTTTATAGGTATCGGTAGGATTGAATGTAATAATAGGAACTCTGACTTCGACATCGGTTCCTCCATTATATTTACGGGCAAATACCCCGAAAGTAAAGTAATCGTTGTTTTTAAATGTCATTTCGAGAAACACGTTTTTCCCATAAGGCAATTCGTACAAATCGGTTGAGCGGCATTCGAACACATCGCGTACTGAATCGAGGGCAAAAAACATTGAATTCCCTTCGAAAGCCTCATTTCCCGAAACCAGATTAATCGAAGTGTCGCTCTGGGCACTCACAGCGAAAACTATTCCCAAATCCTCGAAATCTTCTTTAACCACAAAATTCACATCCTGATATTCGAATTGCGGTGTAAGACGCAACACTTCGCCGGGAGTAAGGGTTGTATCGATTGTATATTTTGTGTAAAATGGATAAACCACCCTACTGGCAGCAACACCATTGTTTTTAATACCCGCCTGGATAACAACAGATTTAGTACCTGCGGCAAGAACAGGGATAGAGAATGGCATTTCGAAAACGCCAACCAATTTACCATCGACATAAATCCATGCATCGGAAATATTGTGAGCATTACTGCCCTGCAGATCGTAGTTGGTAACTAGTACCGCTGAATCGGAAGCAATATATGCCGGTATTTCCTCTTCAGGATTAATTATATCGCAGGCTACGAAAAGGCTGAGAGAAAAAACCGACAGAAAAAATAAAAATAACCTCATTACAACTTCGTTAACAGCTTAAATGATACAACGTGTTCATTGCTGAATTATTGCCGGCAAAATTAAAATTTATATGGAAATAATTCAATGAGAAACCAATTTAAGTTTTTCGGCAATAACCTGTGTTACCGAAAATGTACGCATCATGGTTTCGACATCCACTTCGGGAACAGTATTTTTAACAATTGAATCGGCAAAAGCCTTGATACTGCTAAATTGTCGGCTACCGCCCCAAATCGGAATCGGGTCACACACTATGTCGCCTTTCTGGCTGCTAAACAAGCCTACATCGGATAATTCAGATTTTTTTCGGGCTACAAAAGCCTGATGGTTAAGCAGGTCGGCATAGATATAATGGTTGTTCTGATAGAATGACATTTCGTTGGAGGCATCGGTACCAATGCGACCCGCATGAAACTGTGCCACACATTTATTATTAAATTCGATTCGGGTATTGATGATATCGGGGCTTGTTCTGTCGATGCTCACCGATGTTGCAGTAACAGATTTGATTTCGGACTGCACCAGGCTAAGCACCAGATCGATATCGTGAAGTAAAATGTCGTGTAACACCGAAATCTGTTTTTTAGCATCAAAAGGGGTAACATGATTCGACACTATGAGCCTTGGATTTTTTACAAACGGCCGAACCGCCCTGAAAACCAAATTGTATCGGTTGTCGAAACTAGGCTGCACTTTTACATCCGCTTCATCAATCATATTCATCAAATGAATGGCTTCGGCTCGGCTGAAAAAGTGGGTAGGTTCAAAAAGAACATGCTTCGAATTTCGCACCAAGTTTTCGATGTGCTCGGGCGATGACATGGGCGACAGTGCTATTACGGCATCTACATCGCGTATAAGCGTCTCGGAGTCAAAAAATGATACCGGAGAACCTGAGGTGGACACTGATTTATTCCCGGCAGGATCGAAAAAACCAACGAGTTTAATTTCACCCACATCGCGAATGTTGCTGGCTATGGACTTACATACCTGCTCGTCACCCAAAATACCGGTACGAATCATTGCTTTTTGGTTTTGCGTAAAAATACTGCGAATAGTATCGGACTCGTTGCAGTCAACAAACAACATATTAACCCCAACGTGTTAATATACTGTATGTCAAAATATTCAAGCAGTTAAATAATGCATTACTCAAGCCGGTAAAATGCAATTTCAATGATTATTTCAAGCGTAGCGTCTGTGTCCTGTCTGGCCCGGTCGAAAGCAGGCTGATTTTCACTCCTGTTTCTTTCTGAATAAAATCAATGTATTGAATCAATTCTGCCGGGATGGCTTCAACATCCTTCAAACTATCAATCGGGGTTTTCCACCCGGGAAGTTCCCGATAAACGGGTTCAATTGTTTTGGTGATATCATAAGGAATATGATCAGAAATAAGTCCGTCAACTTTATATCCTGTACATATTCTAATTGTATCGAATTCATCGAGAACATCGGCTTTCATCATAAAAAGTTCGCTTACCCCATTAATCATTATGGAATACTTTAAGGCTACCAGATCGAGCCAGCCACAGCGACGGGGCCGACCCGTGGTGGAACCGAATTCGTGCCCACGGCTGCGCATCAGTTCACCGGTTTCATTGTGAAGTTCAGTTGGGAAAGGGCCACTGCCTACGCGGGTACAATAGGCTTTAAATACGCCAAAAACATTACCCACATTACGGGGTGAAATACCCAGCCCGGTGCATACACCTGCTGAACAAGTATTTGAAGAAGTAACAAAGGGATACGAGCCAAAATCGACGTCCAACAGAGTGCCCTGAGCACCTTCGGCCAGCATTGTTTTTCCCTGAGCAAGCCAATCGTTGACCGCGTATTCG